>Ga0247838_1003225_pt1 | contig 19271 bp, 7 predicted proteins | sample LaCruzMarch2015__5_FD_189097 | JGI IMG/M metagenome (GOLD analysis project Ga0247838, IMG submission 189097) | Freshwater microbial communities from meromictic Lake La Cruz, Castile-La Mancha, Spain - LaCruzMarch2015_15m | ecosystem: Environmental > Aquatic > Freshwater > Lake | place: Spain... | reverse complement strand
CCTGCAGGGGCTCCATGCCAGCCCCTACCAGGGTTTTTCCGTCGAGTTCAGCGAGCATCGCAAGTACACCTCCGGCGACGATCCGAAGGACATCGACTGGCTTGTCTACGCCAAGACCGACAAGCATTACGTCAAGAAGTTCGAGGCGGAGACCAACATCACCGGGTATCTCGTGATCGATGCCAGCGCCTCGATGGCCTATACCTACCGCCAAGAACTGACGAAGCTCGACTACTCGATCTCGCTGGCCGCGGCCCTCTGTTGGCTGATGATCCACCAGCAAGACCCCTGTGGACTGATGGTCTTCGACGAGAAGCTCCACGCCAGCCTGCCGGCCCGTTCGAAGCGGTCGCAGATCGCGCAGGTGCTGTCGGTGCTCTCGAAGGTGAAGCCCTCCGGGAAGACCGACATCGCCCGCAGCCTCGTGCAGGTGGCCGCCATGCTGCGGCACCGGTCGCTGGTGATGATCTTCAGTGACCTGCTGGCGGATCCGGATCCGATCCGCGATGCGCTTCTGCGGTTGCGGCACCGCGGGCACGACGTGATCATCTTTCATGTGCTCGACGAGGCGGAGGTCCGGTTTCCGTTCGAAGGGCTCGTGGAGTTTACGGAGCCGGAGTCCCTCGACCGGCTCGTGGTGGATACCGACGCCGCCCGCAAGCAGTATGTCGCGGGCGTGGAGGCGTTTCGGGAGGACTATCGCAAGACCTGCTTTCACGCCGGCATCGACTACGTGCCCCTCGACACAAGCATGCAGTTCGATCGGGCGCTGTTGGGGTATCTCTCCAGTCGTCGCAACCGGTTTTGACGTCGGGCAACACTGGACGACCGGCAGGAGGGTCCCTCGCGGATGTTCCGGGCAGCACGTGTGCAAGTGGAACACGGCGAGACTGGAACAGAACGCGAGTGGAACACGGCGCGACGGAAACCCGGCTAAACTATCAGCATGGGACTCTCGTTTCTGACACCGATGCTGCTGGGCGGCGCGGCGCTTGTCGCCGTGCCGCTGGTGCTCCATCTCCTGATGCGGCGGAAGCCGGTCAAGCTGGAGTTTCCGGCGCTCCGTTTCCTGCAGCAGCGGGCGGTGACCAATCGTCGCAGCCTCCGGATCAGCCACGTCTTCCTGCTGCTGCTGCGGATGGCGGCCCTCGTATTCCTGGCGTTTGCGCTGGCCCGGCCCGTGCTCCGCGGGGCGGGATGGCTGGCCGACGGCGAGGGGCCGGTGGCGGCGGCATTCGTCTTCGACACGGCGCCGCGAATGCTCCTCAGGGAGGGGAATCGCACCCGGCTGGAGCAGGCTGCCGACATGGCGAAGACGCTGTTCGCGAAATTGCCAGCGGAGAGCAGGGTGGCCGTGCTCGACACGTCGGGGGGCGCAGCGGCCTTTGCCCCGACGATCGCGGCGGCCACCGCCCGGATCGAACGGCTCACCGCCGCCAGCCCGGCGGCCTCGCTCTCACAGACGCTCGCCGATGCGGTGCGGCTCGTGGCTGGGTCGGGCATGGCCCGTCGCGAGATCTACCTCTTCACCGACTGCTCGCAGGGTGCCTGGAACAACGCCCCCCAACTTGACCTCGCGGAATCGCACCCTGACACAAGCCTGCTTGTGGTGGACGTGGGGGCGACGGCGGCCCGAAATTTCGCGATCGATGCGGTGGAGCTTTCCAGTGACAGGATTCCTGCCGGTTCGACGCTGGGAATCACCGTGGCCACCCGCCGCACTGGCACCGATGCCAACCGCTCGGTGAGCGTGGACATGATCGGCGAGAACGGCCAGGCCACGAGACGGGCCGTGAAACCGGGCGTATGGCAGCCGAACGCCGGTGGACAAATCGACTTCGAGATCACGGGGCTGGAGCCGGGCATCCGGCAGGGCCGCGTGGTGATCGATGGTGACGACGACCTGGAGGCTGACAACGCCCGGAGCTTCACCGTCGAGGTGGGGGCGGCGGCCCGTATTCTGGTGGCGGCGCCTGCGCCCGCGTCGCGCACGGGGCTGTTTCTCGCACAGTCGATCGCGCCGGCGGCGCTGGCCAAGGCAGGCAAGGCAGCCTTTGAAATCACGCTCGTGGACTCACTCGAGTTGGCATCGCTCGCCTGGGACGACTTCCGCGGCATCGTGCTGGTTGATCCACCGCCGCTGCCGCCCGCGACATGGGAATTGCTCGGCCAGTGGGTGGCGGCGGGCCGCGGCCTGGTGGTCTGGCTCGGCCCCCGGGCCGTTGACGCGACGCAGTTCAATAGCCCGGCCTCGCAGCGGGTGCTTGGAGGCGGGATCGTGCGGGTCTGGCGGGCGGCCGGCGGCGAGAACTTCCTCGCTCCCGCAGCCCTTGATCATCCGATCCTGGCGGCCTTCCGGCGGGTCGGCGATGCAGTGCCGTGGCAGGATTTTCCAGTCACACGACACTGGGAATTCGAGCTGGCTCATGCCGGGCAACCTGCCGAGCCAGCTGCCGATCGAGCTACCGGCACCGCAGCCGCGACAGCTCATGCTGTGGCCGATTATCGCAACGGAATGCCCGCGGTGATCGAACATGCGCTCGGGCAGGGGATGGTGGTGACCGTGACCACGCCCGTGTCGCAGTCAGCCGATGATCCGGAAGCATGGAACACCCTGGCCACCGGCTTCGAACCCTGGCCGTTCGTGATGCTCGCCAATGAGACCCTCCTGCGGGCGATCGATACGTCGGACGATCTGAACATCGTGGCCGGTCGGCCGGCGAGCCTGCACATGCCGCGTCGTGAGGGGATTGCGGCCTTCGTGCGTCCACCGAGCGGGGACGAGTTTCCAGTGGCCATCGATCAGGCCCGTGGCACGATCACCGTCACCGCCACGCAGTTGCCGGGCAACTATTCGGTTCGGGCCGGCGGGGCGGCGGCAGGACTGGCAACTGGATTCAGCGCCACCCTCGAACCATCGGCCACCGATTTCACCCGCGTGAATCCCGACAGCCTGGCAGCGGTCTGGGGCGCTGGCCACAGGCTTGCACGAACCGAGGCCGAACTCGTTCGCGACGTCAATCTCGAACGCGTCGGCGCCGAACTGTACGGATGGATTATTCTGCTCGCCGCGGCGGTGATGGCTGCCGACTGGATCGTGGCCAACCGGTTTTATGCACCACGCGAGTCGACGGCGATCGGCGCCGGCCCGGCTGCGGAGTTTGCCGAGGCGGCTGAGGAGGCTGAGGAGGCGGCGACGGCGGAGGCGAAAACGGGAGCAGCGTTGCCGAGGACACCGGGCGGGTCGGCCGGGATGCCGCCCCCTCTACCGTTCGCCGTCGAGCAGGAGGCCGGAGCATGATCGCGGCAACGACCGTTCAGCGGATGGCCGTTCACTTCGACCCAGTTGGATCGTGGCTTCTGGTGGCTGTGGTCACGGCCCTGCTGATGGTCGTGTTGTTGGCCGTGCCCCCCGACCGTTCCCGTGTCTCCAGGAGCCGGGTGCTGCTGTTGGTGCTCCTGCGTCTGGGTGCCTTTCTGAGCCTGGTGATCTGCCTCATGAGGCCGACCTTCGTCTCGACGCAGCAGGCGAGGCAGCAGGGAACGGTGGTGGTGCTGGCCGATGTGTCGAAGAGCATGACCGTCGCGGACGGCCCCAATGGCCGGACCCGCTGGGAGGAATTGACCGCGGCGCTCGCAGCCGCCCGGCCGGCGGCCGAGGCGCTGGTGAAGGGGGGCGATTTCGACATCAGCACCTACGCCTTCGATCGGGAACTGCGGTTCGTTCCCGCCGACGCCGAAAATCCGTTTCCGCTCACTGCGTGGCAGGCTGGCAAGACATCAGATCAGACCGCGATCGGAGCGGCGATTGCGGAGGCCGTGCGAGCCGGGGCTGGCCGCCAACTCGCCGGAGTGATCGTGCTCAGTGATGGCTCGCAGCACGCTTATCCGCCGCGGGACGAGCCGCCCCAGTCGGCGGCCCGTGCCGTGGGCGATGCGGGCGTGCCCCTCTGGAGCGTGACGTTCGGACAGCAGCTCGGGGCGGCGCAGGGCCGCGACGCCGCGATCGTGAATCTGTCGGTGGGCGAGACCGTCTACCTCAAGAATCAGTTGGAGATCGCGGGCCGCGTGCGGCTGGAAGGGCTGTCGGACAGGGATGTGGTCGTCAAGCTGATGGCCGAGTCCGACGGCGGCGGTATGGAGGAGGTGGCCCGAACGACGGTACAAGGAGGCGGGCCCGGCAGTGGCGGGCGGCAAGACGTCGAGCAGGCGGTCCGCCTCGCCTGGACGCCGCAGAGTCTCGGTGAACGGAAGCTGTCGCTCGTCGTCGAGCGTCAGGAGGGGGAAGTGGTGGTCACCAACAACGAACTCTCCACGTTCGTCGAAGTGGCTGACGGCGGCCTGCGAGTGCTCTTTCTCGAGGGCAGCCTGCGGGTGGAGCAGCGGTTTCTGCGTCGCGTGCTCTCGGCCAGCCCTGACATGCAGGTCGACTTCCGGTGGATCGACTCCGGCCGCCGTGAGAACTGGCCGGTCGATCTCAGCCGCCAGTTGGCTGGCGACTACAACGTCTTCCTGATCGGTGACCTCGATTCCGCCGCGATTCGACGTGATGATCTGCAGAAGATTCTCCGCTCGGTGCAGTCCGGTGCCGGTATTGGTCTGCTCGGTGGGTTTCATGCCTTCGAGGCCGGCGGCTGGGGCAGCTCCGCACTCGCGCCGGCGCTGCCTTTCGAGCCTGACCGCCTTGCGCGGCAGCCGTTCGATGAGCCGGTGCGGGAGCGGCTGCATCTCAAGGGGCCGCTGCAGATGCTGCCCGACGCCCGCTTCGGCGGTGTGTCGATCCTGCGACAGGGCCGGAACGATCAGGAATCGCGGCTGGCATGGCAGGCACTGCCACCGCTCGACGGAGCCAACGACCTCGGCCGGCTCGTGCCGGCCGCCAAGCCGTTGGCGGTGACCGCCGACGGCCGGCCGCTGCTCGTCGGCCGTGAATATGGCGATGGCCGCGTGCTCGCCTTCGCTGGCGACTCGACCTGGCGGTGGGCGATGCAGGGGGCGGTCGAGCAGCACCGGCGTTTCTGGCGGCAGCTCGTGCTCTGGCTGGCGAAGCAGGACGATGCCGATCAGGACTCGCTCTGGGTCCGTCTCGCGCAGCGTCGCATTGCACCCGGCGTGCCACTCGCCTTCGATGCCGGTCTGACAAAGCCCGATGGCACGGCAGTGACAGACGTGGCGCTTGAGGCGGTCGCGGTGTCGCCGACGGGGCAGTCACGCCCGGTCCGGATCGCGAGGCGGGGCGACACATTCACCGGCACGGTGGCCGACTTCAACGATCCCGGCGACTGGAAGCTCGTCGTCAAGGCGGCACGCCCGGGGGAGGCCACACCGCGGGAACGTGCCGCGCGATTCACCGTGGTTCGACAGGATCTGGAATTGGCCAACCCACGTGCCAATCCGCTGCTGATGCGACAACTGGCCGAGGCGACCGGTGGCGGCGTGCGGCTACCGGAGGAGGTGCCGGGCATCTTCGAGGAGATTGCCGGAAAGCCGGCGGCCTTCGAGACCACGGAGCAGTGGTCGCTCGCCGTCTGGGACAAGTGGCCGATGTTCCTGCTCCTGGCCGCATGCATGTGCACCGAGTGGTTTCTGCGGAAGCGATTCGGGCTGGTGTAGGAACGGTCGACAGGGGCCGCCCCAGTCGGATCTCTGTTCGACCCCCACCGCACCGAGGCATGCTCAGGAGTAGCCCAAGAGTGGCCCAAGAGTGGCCCAAGAGCGGCCTGATTCGCCCTTCTGACAACGCCTGTCTTTTGCTACGTTCCCCCGCCCGCGCAGTCTGCCCGGCCGATTGCGGGCACACAACTGTCTGCCGACACGGAGGTCGGACATGGTCAAGCGACGCCCCATTCGCAATAAACTGCTGCTCGGTGGCATGCTCGTTGGCATCATGGTGGCCGTGCTGTCGGCCAGCAGTTTCCTGGGCGTCTATTCCTACCGGAGACTGGTGCGGTCGCTGAGTTGCCGCGCGGCCGAACTGCCCCGGGCCAGCGAACTCAATGCCAGCGTCGGCAGCCTCCGACTCGTGCATGCCCGGGCGCTTTCAGGGGAGGCCGACTTCGGTCTGGCAGCTCCGAGACCCCCCGCCCCGCTTTCGGTTGGAGACCCGGAATTCAGTGGGGATGAAGACGAAGAGGAGCCGGTGTTCGCGGATTCCTTCATCGGCCAGATCGACCGTGTTCGTTGGTCGCTTGAGCGCTACTGCGATGAACTGGCCGAGGGCGAACTGGACAGCATGCCGTTTCCCTTCGGCGACCGGAGCCGCGAGCGGGAGACGGCCGCGGCGCTTGCGGTCTGTCTCGACACCATCGACACCATCGTTGCGCCCGCTCCGCCGGCGTTGGTTGATGCCACCGCGGATGAGAGCAGCGTGCCCTGGCAGCGGGGCAGGCTCCTGGAAAGCGGGCCGCACCTCGACCGCCTCGCCTCGCTGTCGGCGGCGTTGCCCACGTTCCTACAGGAGCGGCTGCATGACCTTTCGCATGAGGTTCGCAGCGGTTACCGCACGCTGATCGTCACCACCTGGGCCTCGGCCACGGCAGCGGCGGCGCTCCTGGCGGCGCTCGGCGCACTCAGCTATCGCTGGGTCTTTCGGCCGCTCCGGCTTCTGGGGCACGGCTCGCGTCGCGTGGCGGCGGGAGACTTCGCCTTTCGCCTCAAGCTCGATACGAGCGACGAGATGGCCGAACTGGCCGCGGCGCTCAACGATATGACGGAGCGGTTTGAGGAAATCCGTGACGACCTCGACCGGCAGGTGCAGTTGCGCACCCGTGAGGTGATCCGCAGTGAACAGCTGGCAAGCGTCGGTTTCCTGGCGGCCGGCGTCGCCCACGAGATCAACAACCCACTGGCGTCGATTGCGATGTGCGCTGAATCGCTCGAGAGCCGGCTGGAGAGTCTGCCGTCCGGCGATGCCGCTGCCGATGCCGATGCCGATGCCGAAAAGCGGATCGTCAAGCGCTACCTGGAGCTCATCCAGAACGAGGCCTTTCGCTGCAAGGGCATCACCGAGAAGCTCCTCGACTTTTCCCGGCTCGGCGAGGTGCGCCGGCAGGCGACGGCTGTGGTGGCGCTCGTGGCCGACGTAGCCGATATGCTGCGGCACATGGGGCGGTTTGCCGGTCGTTCGATCGAGATCGACGAAGGGCCCGATGTGCTGGTGATGGTCAACCCGCAGGAGATCAAGCAGGTCGTCTTGAACCTTTTGGTCAACGCGCTCGACTGCATCGAAGAGTCGGGTCACGTTCGGGTGGGCGTGAGGCGGAGCGGCAGCGAGGCGCTGCTCACGATCACAGACGACGGCTGCGGCATGACGGACGAGGTGCTCGAGCATCTCTTCGAGCCGTTCTTCACCCGACGCCGTTCGGGGCAGGGGACGGGCCTCGGGCTCTCGATCGTACACCGGATCGTCGCCGACCATGGCGGTAGGATCGAGGCCGCCAGTGCCGGTACCGGCACTGGCTCGACGTTCCGGGTCACGCTGCCGCTTGCCGTGGTGGGCGATGCCTCATCGCCGGCGGCGACCTTTCCGGCCGCGGTCGAGCACTCGAGCCGTAATCCATTATTCGAGCGGCACATAGCGCACCTCGTCGGAGACTCACCATGAAGCCCTCTGTCAGACCGATGCGAATCCTGTTCGCCGACGATGAAACGTCGATCCAGGAACTGATGCGGATCGAACTGCCGCGGCTGGGCCATGAGGCTACGGTCTGCCCAGACGGCCGTACGGCGCTGGCCGCGCTCGACCGCACCTCCTACGACTGCGTGATCGTGGATCTCGACATGCCCGGCGTGGGCGGGCTGGAGGTGATCGCGAGGATACGTGCCACATCGGCCGACACCGAGGCGGTGATCATCACGGGCAAGTCTTCGCTGGAAAGCGCCGTGACAGCAGTGCGGCAGGGGGTTTTCGACTACCTGACCAAGCCCTGTAAACTCGCGGATATTCAGGCTGTTTTGGAGCGTGTGCGAAAGAAACGGGAGCTGACCAGCAGGCTGCGGGCGTTGGAACGCCGCGTCCGCCGGGCCGAGGGCACAAGTCAGCTGGTGGGAACGTCGTCCGGCCTCGACCGCGTGCGGCGGTTGGTGTCTCGCGTGGCGGCGAGCGATTCAAGCGTGCTGGTCCGCGGCGAAACGGGCACGGGCAAGGAGTTGGTGGCCCGTGCCATTCATGAAGGCAGCCCCCGGGCTGCGGGCCCCCTGGTGGCGGTCAACTGCGGCGCCCTGCCCGAGCATCTGGTGGAGAGCGAACTGTTCGGCCACCGCAAGGGAGCCTTCACCGGGGCCGATGAGCATCGTGCAGGGCTGTTCGAGGTGGCCGACGGCGGCACGCTGTTTCTCGACGAGATCGGTGAACTTCCCAAGCCACTCCAGTCGCGGCTGCTCAGGGCGCTCGAGAACGGCGAGATCCGTCGCGTGGGTGACAACCAGCCGATCACGGTGGATGTTCGCGTCGTGTGCGCCACCCATCGGTCGCTGGAAGAGATGGTGGCTGTGGGAGAGTTTCGGGAGGACCTGCTGTTCCGGATCAACACGTTCGAAATCGCCATCCCGCCTCTTCGGGATCGTGTCGATGATCTGCCCGAACTCGTGCAGCATTTTGTCCGCAACGCGCGACCGCAGACGCCGCCGGAGGCGCCGGTCGCCGTGCCGGAGGTTTTCGAGGTGCTCGCCCACCATCGCTGGCCGGGAAATATTCGTGAACTCGCCAATGTGATCGAACATGCGCTGGTGCTCTGCGACGATCTGCCGCTCCAGCTGGAGCATCTCCCGACGCGGCTCGGAGCAGCCCTGCCGCAGACAACGACCACCGCAAAAGTCACTCCAGGGTCAGCGACGACAGCCACCGGGGCACCAGGTGCCGCTGCGCTAGCACCAGCTGACCTGATTGCAAACCCGCCGGCTGCAGCTGCGAGGAGTGGGGCCGCCACCCCGTCCCGAAAACCGGAGAGCCTGCGAGACATGGAGATGCGGGCGATTCTCGAAGGACTCGATCGTAACCATGGCAACAAGGCCCGTACCGCCGAAGAGCTCGGCATCAGTCTCAAGACGCTCTACAACAAACTCCACCAACTCCAGGAAGCGGCGCCGCTCGCCTGACAAACTTCTGCGGGGGACAGGGCAAGTTAAAAACTCGCCCCCACGCGGGACAGGGCAAGTTAAAAACTCGCCCCCACGAGGAGGACAGGGCAAGTTAAAAACTCGCCCCCACGAGGAGGATAGGGCACGTTAAAAACCCGCTCCCACGCGGGCAGGGCACGTTCAAAACGTGCCCACCCACGATGGTCGCAGCGAACGCCCGCCGTGATGCTATCCCGTCTTGCGAACCACCCCGACGAGAACACCGAGCACCCGGGCGTTCTTCACGTAGATCGGCTTCATGGCGGGGTTGGCCGGCTGCAGGCGGATGCGGTCCCGCTCCGGAAACCACTGCTTGAGCGTCGCCTCGCCGTCTTCCGTCTGTGCCACCACGATGTCGCCGGAGTGTGCGGTCTGCTTCTTTTGGATCACCACCCAGTCGCCGTCGGCAATCTGGGCATCGATCATTGAGTCGCCCATCACCTTCAGCACGAAATGATTTTCGCGTTTGAACAGGGTTTCGAAGTCGATCCGCTCGCTCTGCTCCTCGGCCGGACGGAGCGTACCCGCGGCCACCCAGCCTGCCAGCGGCAACCCCCGCACATGGGCTGGCTCCGCAACCAGTTCGATTGCCCTCGACATGTTCTTGCCCCGCGTGATGAGCCCCTTCCGCTCCAGTGCCTTGAGATGGCAGACAACCCCGTTGGGTGAACGGATCTTGAAGGCAGCCCCAATCTCGCGGACTGTGGGGCCATAGCCGCGGGAGTGAATCTTGTCGCGGATGAACGCATAGATCTCCATCTGCCGCTCGGTCGGGGCGTCGTCGCCTTCAGCCGCCAGGGTGTCGTTTGATTTCCCCAGCAGTCCGTTTTGGAGTGCGGCAACGCTCCGAAGGGCTGCTGCCGATGCGAGCGGCCGCTTTCCGGCCAACTTCTTGGTCGCACTGGCGGCACCGGCTCCACTGGGCGCAGCGGCGGCGCGGGGCGCAGCGGCGGCGCGGGACGAAGCAGACTTTTTGCCAGGCAGCGTTTTTGACATGCGTGTTGAGCGGGTACGCCGCTTTCCCTTGGATGTGGTGGTTTGGGTGGGGTGTCGAGGTGGTGTATGATCTAGAATGCGCCCGGCAGAGGTAACCGTCTAAGACAAATTCTGACGCAAATACTCAGACAAGTACGGACGCAAATTCTGAGACAAATTGGGACAAATGGTCCAAGACGGGGTCGACCCGCCTATACTCACGTGTGGACGCTCGTATCTTACTATACGGCCGTTCATTTTCAAGCCCTCCCTGGAGTTCTCTCGAAATGCGTGCTTTGTACGGGCAGACATCTCCTCGCCATCCTGTAGTTCGAGCCTGGTTTTCAGGCTTTTCGGGGGTATATGGGGTGTATGGGAGGGCGGGCCTTGTTCTTGTTCCTGGGTTTGTTGCGGTGCTGGTGACTGCCATGGTGGCGGGTGCTCCAGTGGTGGGCAGGGGGCAGACCGCACTCGCCGAGCCGCCGGTAGCCGATTCACCGGCCAAGCCGGCCCCGAAAGATGAAAAGACTGACGACAAGCCGGTCAAGAAGAAGGCGGCGGTCATTGCCCACATCAGCCTGGCTGGCTCGATGCCCGACGGGGTCGGCCAGGGCGGACTGTTGGCGGACGTCTCGCCCCAACTCCATCGCATCATCGAGCGACTCGACAAGGCAGCGGTCGACACACGCGTGAAGGGCGTTGTGCTGTCGATTGAATCGCCCGCCATCGGTCGGGGCAGGGCAGCCGAACTGCGGGCCGCCATCGGCCGAATCCGCAAGGCCGGCAAGCCGGTGGCCGCGCACCTCGTCGGCGCTGATCCGATCCACTATATGGTGGCGTCGGCCTGTGACACGGTGGCGATGCCGCCGGCGGCTACTCTGGAGATCACCGGAGTGCGGACGGAAGTGACCTTTTACAAGGCCATGCTCGACAAGATCGGCGTCGAGGCCGAAATCCTGCAGGTCGGGGAGTTCAAGGGGGCCGGTGAGCCGCTCACGCGGGCCAGCATGAGCCCGCAACTCCGGGCCCAATACGAGCAGTTCGTCGGCGATCTCTACGAGCAACTCGTGGAAGGGATTGCCACGGATCGAAAATTATCTGTGGAGCAGGTGCGGACGTTGATTGACACCGGTGTCTTCACGCCGGAGGCGGCGGTCGATGCGAAACTGATCGATGCGGTCGCCTACGAGGATGAAGTGATCAGCGGCCTGGCCGGACGGCTGAAGATCGATCAGCCGAAGGTCGCCCGCGACTACGCCGAGCAGAAGCTGGACAACGATTTTTCCGGCATCGGCGGGCTCGTGAAACTCGTCGAACTGCTGTCGGGCCAGAAGCAGGCTGCGGCCACTGGTAAGGGAAAGCAGATCGCGATCATCTACCTCACCGGAGAGATCAAGGAGGGGAAGGGAAAAGACGACCTGCTCGGCGGAGGCTCGGCTGGTTCTGACAGCGTGATCAAGGCGATTCGTGAGGCGGCCAAGGATGAAAAAGTGGCGGCAATCGTGCTCCGGATCGACTCCCCGGGCGGATCGGCACTCGCCAGCGATCTGATCTGGCGGGAGGCGGAGCGGACCACGAAACCGGTGGTGGCGAGTCTCGGCGACATCGCGGCGAGTGGTGGTTACTACGTGGCGGTGGCGGCCGACAAGATCGTGGCGGCCCCGGGCACGCTCACCGGATCGATCGGTGTGGTCGGTGGCAAGATCGCCGTCGGCAAGGCCCTGGAAAAATATGGCGTGCATACCGATGTGGTTGCGAAGGGGCGAAATGCGGGCTGGCTCTCGATGCAGACGCCGTTCACAGATCACGAGCGGGAGGTGTTCCTGGCAACGATGAAAGATGTCTACCGGCTGTTTACGTCGAAGGTCGCAACCGGCCGCAAGCTCGACATGGAAAAGCTCGACACACTCGCCGAGGGACGCGTCTTCACCGGACGGATGGCGAAGGATCTGGGACTTGTTGATCGGCTTGGCACGCTCGATGACGCCATCGACGAGGCAAGAAAGCTCGCCGGTATTGACGCTGACGAGGCGGTCGAGCGGGTGCTCCTTCCCGAGCCGCGTGGTCTTTTCAACGACCTCTTCGGCATGGCCGGCGATGCGGTACCGATGGCGGGGCTTACCGGTGCCGGGGCTGCCTCGGGTTCGAGCTTCGCCCGGGAGGCTCTCGTTCGGGCGGCGTTGCTCGCCCGGCTATCGGGCGTGCCGGGGCTCGAAGGCCTGTCGGCCGAGGCCGAGGCCCTCGTGCAACTCTCGTCGGGCCGGCCGCTGATGATGCTGCCGATGCGGGTGAGGGTGCGGTAGTACGGCCGGAACTGAAACGGGCTCATGCCCAAGGTATGAAGGCCCACGGTGCTGAGGCGAGAATCTCGCCGCGGAATTGGCCTGTGTGGTGATTCTTTGGCCCACCTCGCCTGGGCTTCGGCTACACTAGACTCTACGGTCGCCTTTCTTGATTGGTCCTGCTCGTCATTGAGCGATTCTTGTTGACCAAGCTGACCGTCGTCTGCCGCAGCCATTCGGCCTCGAATGGTGCGTATCGGTTTCTGCACGAGTTTCTGTCCGCTTGTCTCTCCGATTTTCTTTCCGAGGGACGATTACGACCTCGTTCGGCAGGACTCGGTGCTCGGCAGTGCAATCCTTGAAAGCCGTGCCACCGTCGAGTGCACGGAGTGAATCCGCAGTGCCGGCGTGTACCGGCGTTGTGGGGAGGCCGTGCCGGGCCTCTCGGCTCGTTACAAGCGGGAAAGCCCGAGGAGAATCCCTATCGACAGACTGGCATCACGAAACTGTGTGAAGTTGCTGCATTGGGCGAAGGAGCGTTGCTGGGGACGGCATGATGCCGTGCCGGATGACACCGCGGATGAACAACCGCTCCGGGCGGAACTCTACAGCATCGAGCAACTGGAACGGCATGCCAAGTTGATTGCGATGGCGCATCCGCTCGCCGCTGGGCGAGGCGACGACCGACTGCTGCCACGCCTTGATGACAACGAACGTGTCCTCATCGCGACCTACGATCTCGTGGCAGCGGCCGCCGACGATAATCGCCGTATCGAACCGGCCGCAGAGTGGCTCCTGGACAACTTCTATCTGATCGAAGAGCAGATCCGCGCGATCCGCAGATTGCTGCCCCCCGCATACAGCCAGGAACTTCCGCGACTGTCGACGGGTGGGTCGGCTGGCTTTCCGCGTGTCTACGACATTGCCCTCGAGCTGATCGCGCACGTTGACGGTCGTGTGGATGCCGCGGGGCTGAACGGCTTTATCGCCGCGTATCAGTCGGTCGAGCCCTTGAAGTTGGGCGAGCTCTGGGCGCTGCCACTGATGCTGCGGCTGGCACTGATCGAGAATCTGCGGCGTGTCGCGGCGAGAATCGCCGCCGCGCGGCGGCATCGGGATCTCGCGGCCACGTGGGCTGGGCGGATGGTGGACGTCGTCGAACGCAAGCCGACAGACCTGATCCTGGTACTCGCTGACATGGCGCGAGCCAGCGAGGTTCTTTCGGGCGCGTTCGTGGCGGAACTCACGCGACACCTCCAGGGCCAGAACCCCAATTGCACGTTTGCCAACAGCTGGCTCGAGCACCGTCTCTCCGATCAGGGGGTGACGACCGAGGAACTGGTACGGGCCGAGGGACAGGATCAGGCCGCCGATCAGGTATCGATCGGGAACAGCATCGGTAGCCTGCGATTCGTGATCGCTCACGATTGGCGGCTGTTTGTCAGTGGGCACAGTCTGGTCGAACAGACGCTCTGCGGCGATCCTGCCGGAGTCTATGCCTCGATGGACTTTGCCACCCGTGATCGGTACCGCCACGCCGTGGAGGGCGTCGCGCGACGGAGTCGACACACGGAATACGAGGTGGCCCGAAAGGCAGTGCAGTTGGCCGAGAACAGGTGCCGAGAGTCGGTCGACGCACGCGGGGCGCACGTCGGCTTCTATCTCGTCGATCGCGGTCGTCCAGCGCTCGAGCGAGTGGCCGAGATGCGGCTTTCGTGGGGCGTCCTCTGCGACAAGCTGCGGCGTCGTTTTCCGTTGACCTGTTACCTCTCGCTCATCGGGCTCGTCACACTCTCCGCTCTGGCTGTTCTCTGGTGGGGAATGCACCGGCAGGCAGTCGGGACGGCGAGCCTCTGGTTGCTCGTTGTGCCGACGCTTGTGTGTGCATCGAGCCTCGGCGTCGGGATCGTTCACTGGCTGGCAACGCGGCTGGTCCCTCCGCAGTCGCTGCCACGGATGGATTTCGAACACGGGATCCCGGCCGACCACCGCACGCTGGTGGCCGTACCAACGATGCTCACCAGTCCGGCCGGGATCGGGCAGGCGCTGGCCGGGTTGGAGATGCGATACCTCGCCAATCGAGATCCCCATCTCCACTTTGCGTTGCTGACGGACTTCGTCGACGCCGCGGAGGGCACGCTCGCCGGCGATGCCGAACTCGTCGAGTTGGTGCGGACCGGCATCATGCAGCTCAACACGCGGTACGCCCACGTGCGGACCGATATCTTCCACCTCCTGCACCGGTCACGGCGCTGGAATCCGGAGGAGGGAGTCTGGATGGGGCATGAGCGGAAGCGCGGCAAGCTCGCCGACCTCAACGCGCTGTTGCGGGGCGGGCAGAACAGGTTTGCGGAGGTCGTCGGCAGAACAGACGTCCTTGTGGGGGTTCGGTATGTCATCACGCTCGATACGGATACACAGCTGCCACGGGACTCGGCCCGCCTGATGGTCGGCACGTTGGCCCATCGACTCAACCGACCTGTCCTTGATCGCGCGAACGGTGGGATCGTCGAAGGCTACGGGATTCTGCAACCCCGGGTCGGGATCAGCCTGCCAAGCGCGCAACGGTCGCGATACGTGCAACTCCAGACACTCGATGTAGGCATCGATCCCTACACACGTGTCGTCTCCGACGTCTACCAGGACGTCTTCCTGGAGGGTTCGTTCATTGGCAAGGGAATCTACGACGTCGAAGCGTTTGAACACTGCTGCGGCGAGTTTCCGGAGAATACGATCCTGAGCCATGACCTGATCGAGGGTGCCTATTGCCGCTCGGCGCTGCTCAGCGACGTAACGCTCTACGAGGATCATCCCTCGCGGTACCTGGCTGACATGGGCCGCCGGCATCGGTGGATGCGCGGCGACTGGCAGATCGCCCGCTGGCTGTTCCCATCTGTCCGCGGCCGCTCGGGACAGGCGGTACCCAATCCGATATCCGCTCTGTCGCGGTGGAAGATTTTTGACAATCTGCGCCGCAGTCTCGTGCCGCCAGCGATGCTGGCGGTGGTGCTCGGCTCGTGGACTCTGTCGACGGGGGCAGCGGCGAGCATGCTGGCGTTCCTGGCCGGCGTCGTGTTCCTGCCGACCCTGTGTGACGCGATCACGGGCTGGCTGCGCAAACCGGTCGATCTGCCCTGGGGCCTGCATAGCCGGGCCACGCTCGGAGCGTTGGGCCGGCCGCTGGCCCACGGGATGCTTGTATTCGTCAACCTGCCGTACGAGGCCTGCGTCGCCGTCGACGCAATCGTGCGGACGTGGGTCCGCATGGGGTGGACAAAGCGAAGGTTGCTGGAATGGAGGACCGCGAGTGATTCTGAGCGAAGCGGTGACGCCAGCGTGGCCGGCACATTCCGCTCGATGTGGGTCGCGCCCGGCCTGGCAGCGGTGACGCTCGCTGTGCTTGCCGTGAGCCGGCGTGAGATGCTGGTCGTCGCAGGACCCATGATTCTCCTCTGGGCGGCGGCCCCGCTGATGGCCTGGTGGCTCAGCCGGCCGAGTGTCCAGCGTCCGTTGCGGCTCTCCGAAACCCAGCATCACTTTCTCGGCATGCTGACGCGACGGACATGGCGTTATTTTGAGCAGTGTGTCACGGCGGAAGATCACTGGCTACCGCCGGACAACATCCAGCTGAATCCGGATCTGGTCGTCGCGACGCGAACGAGTCCCACCAACATCGGCATGGCGATCCTGTCCGATTTGGCAGCCAGGGATTTCGGCTACTGTTCCGTCGGTCACCTGCTGATCCGAACGCAACGGACGTTCGAAACGCTCTCGCGCCTGGAGCGGCACCACGGGCATTTCTTCAATTGGTACGACACACGCTCGCTGGCACCATTGCACCCCCGATACGTGTCGATGGTCGATAGCGGCAATCTGGCCGGCAGTTTGCTGGTGCTCGCCAGCGGCTTCCGAGAACTGGCGGCGGCGGGCATCCTGCCGTCGCGGTTGACCGGCGGTCTGGCCGATACGTTGCGGGTGCTGTTGGATGAGGCCCGAGGAGGCAGAGGGCCACGCGCCAGCGGCGCTTTCGTCCGCAGCGTCGAGCGTCAACTCGAGCAGCTCCGGCACGCACCCACGACGCTGCATGCCGCCGCTCGCCTGTTGGCAGACGCGACAGTCGCCGCCGTCGAATTGGTGGCGGAGACGCAGGACAACGTGGAAGTGGGGTGGTGGGCTCAGGCGTATCTCCGATGCTGCGAAGATCATCAGGCGGAACTACGGCATCTGGCTCCCTGGATCGACGTGCCGGCCGCGGCGGAGACGTTCTGGACAACCGGTTCAGAAGACTCGCTGGCCCGACGAAAACAGCTTTGGGAAATGCTCCGCCACCTCGACGGCGCAGCGACACTGCGAAACGTCGCGGAGATCCGGTCGACGGCGTTGCCGCTCCTGCACGAGCTCATGCAGGATACTCCGGAGGCATACGACTGGCTGCTGGGGCTCGAGATCGGATTGGTTCAGGCAGCCGAACGGGCTGCGGCACGAATCGAGCTTCTCGAGGAGGTTGCCGTCGAGTGCCGTGAGTTTGCGAACATGGATTTCGGACTGCTCTACGACGGTGAGCGGGACCTTTTCGCCATCGGTTACAACGCCAGCGAACAGCGGCGTGATGCGGGCTACTACGACCTGCTCGCCTCGGAGGCGAGGCTGACCAGCTTCATCGTGATCGCTCAGGGTCATTTCGGACAGGAGCACTGGTTTGCCCTGGGACGCCTGCTGACGAGCGCCGGAAGCCGGCCAGCCTTGCTGAGTTGGAGCGGCTCGATGTTCGAGTATTTGATGCCGCTCCTGGTAATGCCCGGCTACGACGATACGCTGCTCGACCGCACCTGTCGGGCAGTCGTAAGCAGGCAGATCGAGTACGGCCGACAGCGGGGCGTGCCCTGGGGCATTTCCGAGTCGGGCTACAACACGATCGATCTGCAGAGAAATTACCAGTACCGGGCCTTTGGTGTTCCCGGCCTCGGTCTGAAACGCGGCCTGGCTGAGGACCTGGTCATCGCCCCCTATGCAAGTGCGCTGGCGTTGATGGTCGAACCGGAGGCAGCATGCCGCAACCTCGAGCGACTCACGGCGGACGGACAGCAGGGAGCGTTCGGCCTGTATGAGGCGGTCGACTACACGCCGTCCCGTCTGCCGCCGGGAAGCCGAAGCGTCACGGTGCGGCAATTCATGGCGCATCACGAAGGGATGACCCTGCTGTCGCTCGCGTATGTGCTGCTCGACAAGCCGATGCAGCGGCGATTCCTGGCTGATCCGATGCTGCGTGCGGCTGATCCGCTGCTGCAGGAGTCCGTTCCGAAGTTGATCGCGCCGGTCTTCCCGCATGCCGGCGAAGCGAGAGCCGAGCGACCGCCCTCTGCGGAAGAGACCGGTGGTATGCGGGTGTGCACCGACCCGAACAGTGCTTCCATCGAGGCACATGTTCTTTCCAATGGCAGCTACCACGTCGCGGTGACAAGCGCGGGTGGCGGTTCCAGCCGCTGGCGTGATCTGGCGGTGACACGCTGGCGCGAAGATGCCACCCGCGACGCATTCGGTAGTTTCTGCTACCTCCGCGACCTCGACGACGGCAGGGTCTGGTCGAACGCGTGGCAGCCGACGAAGACGGTTGCGCAGTCGTACGAAGCGATTTTCACCCAGGCACGCGTCGAGTTTCGTCGGACCGATGACGAGATCGAAACGTATACGCAGATCAGTGTCTCGCCAGAAGACGACATCGAGTTGCGTCGCGTCACCCTGCGCAACCGTTCCGACAGACCGCGGACGATTGAAGTGACGAGCTACGCGGAGGTCGTGCTCGCACCCCAGTCCCAGGACGAATCGCATCCGGCCTTCAGCAATCTGTTCGTTCAGACGGAACTGGTCCGCGGCCGTCATGCCATCTACTGCACGAGGCGACCGCGGTCAGCCGAAGAGCAGCCGCCATGGATGATGCACATGATGACGGTGCGTGGCCCGACGGCCGGCGGGGTTTCCTACGAGACCGATCGGCTTCGGTTCATCGGGCGGCATCGGACGCTCGCCTCCCCGGCCGCCTTCGAGGGTCGCGCTCCGTTGTCAGATACGGCGGGGCCGGTGCTCGACCCGATCGTCAGCATCCGGCAGTCGGTGCTCTTGAAACCGCAGGAATCGGTACAGATCGATATCGTGACCGGGGTCGCCGAATCGCGGGCAGGCGTCGATGCCCTCACGGAGAAATATCACGATCCAGCGCTTGCCGATCGCGTCTTCGATCTGGCCTGGACGCACGGCCACATCGTTTTGCAGCAACTGGCGGCTACCGAAGCCGATGCGCAGGCCTATGGCCGTCTGGCCGGCGCGATCCTCTACGCTTCGGGTGCGCGACGGGCGAAGGCGAACATCCTCGCCCGCAACAAGCAGGGGCAGTCGGGCCTCTGGGGCTACGGAATCTCGGGCGATGTGCCGATCGTGCTCGTGCGGATTCGTGACCACGAACAAATCCGCCTCGTGCGCGACGCCGTGCAGGCACATGCGTATTGGCGGTTGAAGGGGCTGGTTGTCGATCTCGTGATCTGGAATGAAGACGATTCCGTCTACCGGCAGACGTTGCAGGAAGCCATCGTCGATCTGGTCGCGGGTAGCCCCGAAGCCGCGCTGATCGACAAACGCGGCGGTGTCTTCATTCGCCGCGGCGAACAAATGTCGGAGGAAGACCGGGCGTTGCTACAGACCGTGGCCCGCGTCGTCTTGCACGACGACCAAGGGACGCTAGCCGAACAGGCCGAGCGGCGCGGTCGACCGGACTTTGTGATTCCCCTGCTGAAGCCGACCCGCCGGCTGCCTGATGCCAAAGCAGCCGACGCCATGCCGCAGCGGGATGTCGCCTACTTCAACGGTTTGGGCGGCTTCAGCAACGATGGCCGGGAGTACGTG
>Ga0247838_1003216_pt1 | contig 19316 bp, 17 predicted proteins | sample LaCruzMarch2015__5_FD_189097 | JGI IMG/M metagenome (GOLD analysis project Ga0247838, IMG submission 189097) | Freshwater microbial communities from meromictic Lake La Cruz, Castile-La Mancha, Spain - LaCruzMarch2015_15m | ecosystem: Environmental > Aquatic > Freshwater > Lake | place: Spain... | reverse complement strand
AGTTGCAGCGGCAAGGGCAGCGGGTACAAGCCGTCGCGCTGGTAGACGTCGATGTAGTTCAGGCCGATGGCCTTGTGGCGGATGCGGACCTCGCCGGGTCCGGGCTGGCCGACCTGCACGTCGACCAGTTGCAGGACCTCGGGTCCGCCGTTTTTCTCGATACGAATGGCTTTGCTCATGGATGTTTCCCTGGGTTGAAAAAATCGACTGTCGCGGCCGCCACCGTGCCGACAGCCCTGGCTGGCGGCCACCGGCGCCCGGCAGACATACCGTAGGATATCGCCGATGTACCCGATGCCTACCGACGACAGCCCGGACTGCGGCGGCGACGCGCTCATTGCCTTTGCTTCCATCCTGCAGCGGCCCGTCACCGGCAAGGCCCTCGTCCACCCGGGCCCGGATGCGCAGCCGCACTGCCGCCGGCGCGGCCAAAGGGTGGTGTGCATGGCAGGGACACGGCGCACGGACGGGTCTGAAGGGTCTCAGCGGCGTTGCATGGACACTTGTGTCGAGATGGAGTGTTTTGACCATGAACGGGACGAGACTGCCCGGCATGATGGCTTGAGCCTGCCCCGCGCTTTTTGCAAGTAGTATCCGACCATGAACTTGCCTTCCAGATTCTGGGCAGACCTGACATCCCGTCACTTCTCCCAACTTGCGGCCAGCAGCGTGATTGACCAGACCGTGGCGGTGCTGCCCGTCGCCGCGATCGAGCAGCATGGCCCGCACCTGCCTGTGAGTGTGGACACGACGCTGGTTGACGGTGTGATTGAAGCTGCCCTGCCACACTTGCCCGCAGCGATGCCCGTGCTCTTCATGCCCACGCAGCAAGTGGGCAAGAGCAACGAACACATCCGCTACCCCGGTACGCTGACGCTGAGCGCGCAGACGCTGATCAGCGTGTGGATGGAACTGGGCGCCTGCGTGGCGCGCGCGGGCATCAAGAAGCTGCTGCTGTTCAACAGCCATGGTGGCCAGGTCAGCGTCATGGACATCGTGGCGCGTGACTTGCGCACAGCCCATGACCTGATTGTTTTTTCAGGCAACTGGTTCACACTGCCGTTGGGCGACGAGGTGATGAACCTGTTCAACCCGGCAGAGCACCGCTTCGGCATCCATGCGGGGGATATGGAAACGTCGATGATGCTCGCGCTGCGGGAGAGATATGTGGACATGCAGCACGCCCAGCACTTTCATACCCAGGCTGAACAGCGGGCTCTGGAGTATCCTATTCTTGGCAAGGCCGCAGTGGCCAGACTGGGCTGGCAAATCCAGGACTACAACCCGTACGGTGCGGCGGGTGACGCGACGCAGGCCACCGCCGCCAAAGGCCACGCCGTCATCAACGCGGCGGGCCTGCAGTTGGCGCTGCTCTTGCAAGAGATCAGCAGCCTGCCCCTGTCAACCTTGAATGCCCACCCCCACCGCTCTTCACAGCCATCTTTATGAGTACCCTGCTGGAACTGCGTGGCATTGAAAAACGCTACGACAACGGCACACTGGCGCTTGCGGGTGTGGACCTGGCCGTCGGACGGCATGAGTTTGTCAGCCTGCTGGGCCCGTCAGGCTGTGGCAAAAGCACGGCACTCAAGATGATCGCGGGTTTGTCGCCCGTTACCGCAGGCTCCATCGACTGGACAGACAAATCAGCCGACCACGCCAAAGACATCAGCTTCGTGTTTCAGGAGCCCACGCTGATGCCGTGGACGCAGGTGTTTGAGAACGTCTGGCTGCCACTGCGGCTCAAGGGTGTGTCAAGGCAGGCGGCCAAGCCGCAGATTGATGCGGTGCTCGACAAAGTTGGCCTGGCGCAGTTTGCCCATGTGTACCCGCGTGAGCTGTCAGGCGGCATGAAGATGCGGGTGTCGATTGCCCGGGCGATGGTGACCGAGCCGCGCCTGTTGCTCATGGACGAACCTTTTGCCGCGCTCGACGAAATGACGCGCTTCAAGCTGAACAACGACACGCTGGCACTGTGGCAGGCCCAGCAGTTCACCACGATTTTTGTAACGCACAGCGTGTACGAAAGCGTGTACTTGAGCAAGCGCATCATCGTGATGGCGGCCCGGCCGGGCCGCATCATTGCAGACATACCCGTCGACGAGCCGTACCCACGGCTGGATTCCTTTCGCAACACGCCGCGCTACGCCGAGCTGTGCGTGAAAGTTTCACAAGCGTTGCAGAGAGCAGGGGACCATCATGGCTGAACCATTCCAACCCGCGCCCGATCCAGGTGCTGTTGGCGCGCTTGTCCCTCCTTCCCATCTCGGGGGAGGGGGCAGGACCACAGGCCAGACTGTTCAGAAAATACTGCCGTTTGTGGTTTTTGGCATGGCCTTGCTGGCCTGGGAGCTGGTGGTGCGCATCAACAGCATCCCGCACTACATCCTGCCAGCGCCCACGCTGGTTTTGGGAACGCTGTGGGACAACCTGGGCTCGCTCATGGTGAGCTGGCTCTACACCATGAAGATCACCTTTGGCGCGCTGCTGCTGGCAGTCGTCGGCGGTGTGGCACTGGCCATGCTGTTTGCGCTCAACAAGTGGGTGGAGCTATGCCTGTTTCCGTTCGCCATCGTGCTGCAGGTCACGCCGATCGTGGCCATCGCTCCGCTGATCCTGATCTTTATCGACAGCACCACTGCTGCCCTGCTGCTGTGCGCGTGGATCGTGGCGTTTTTCCCGATCCTGTCGAACACCGTGGTTGGCTTGCGCAGTGCTGACCACAATCTGCGCGATTTGTTCACGCTGTACCGCGCATCGCCCTGGCAAACGCTGCGCTTCTTGCTCGTGCCATCGGCGATGCCCTACTTTATTGCAGGCCTGAAAATCGCCGGGGGCCTGAGCCTGATCGGTGCGGTGGTGGCTGAATTCACCGCCGGCGCTGCAGGCAAGGAAACCGGCCTGGCATCACGGATTCTGGAAGCCAGTTTCCGAACAGAAATTCCCAAGATGTTTGCCGCGCTGGTGCTGGTGTCTCTGACAGGCATCATGATTTATCTGGTCTTCATGGGCGTGTCCAGGCTGGTCCTGGGCAAGTGGCATGAAAGCGAGATAAAAAGCAGCCGCTAGCCAGCCCCAGGAGCCCTGCACCGTGCTGATCAAGAACGTCATCATCCCCGCCTGCGTGCGCGGCTTCTCTGTGGGGGCTGACCGTTTCGATGTCGGCATAGAAAACGGGGTCGTGGCCCGGATGCTACCGGCCAAGGCAGATCCTGATTCAACAGCATCAGGCACGCTGTTGCCATGTCTGGTGGATGTCCATGTCCACATCGACAAGACCTATGTGGTGGATGAAGTGGGCGCTGTAAATGGCGACTTGTTCAAGGCCATTGCGCTCATGGGGGAGCACCGCGCAAAACGGACGGCTGCGGACACTGCCAGCCGCATGCAGCGTGCCGTGCATGAAGCCTACAGCCACGGCACGCGCGCCATGCGCACGCATCTTGACTGGACAGAGACCAGCTTTCCCCAAGTGTTGAGCGTCTTCGAAGCAGTGCATCGCGACTGGCTTGGCCGGGTCGAACTGCAATGCGTGTCGCTCGCCCCGCTCGATGCTTTTGGCAACACTGAGCATGGCTTGGGCCTGGCGCGCGAACTGCGCAGAGTCAACACCCAGGCAAAAAGCAACACGGCGCTGCTGGGCGCGTTTGTGTACCGCAATTCGGACATGCGCGCCAAACTTCAGCGGGTATTTGACTTGGCCCTTGCGCATGACCTTCACCTGGACTTTCATGTCGATGAAGGCCTGGATGTGGATGCCTGCGGCCTCCAGGCCATCGCAGAGCTGACCCTTGCCAACGATTACCATGGCAAAGTCACCTGCAGCCATGCGTGCTCACTCGGCGTTCAGCCGCTGGCTCAAGCGCAGACCACGCTCAAGCTGTGTGCCGAGGCGGGCATTTTTTTGGTCGCCCTGCCCACCACCAACCTGTACCTGCAGGGTTCCTGGGACACCACACCTGTCGAACGCGGCATTACCCGACTGAAAGAGGCTGCGGCCCACCAAGTGCGGGCGTGCATGGGGACAGACAACGTAGCGGATGGTTTCTACCCCTACGGAAGTTATGACCTTCTGGACAGCTACGCACTGGGCGTACAGGCCGCGCACTTGAGCCCTGCCGACGCCTGGCTGGCCAGCGTCACCACCGCACCCGCATCGGCCATGGGCTTGTCCTGGGGCGGCAAGATCGCGGTCGGTTGCCCGGCCGATTTTGTGCTGCTGGCGGCAAGAACACCGTATGAGCTCATCACACCCGCAGGTCGCCTGCGCCGGGTGATGCGCGCCGGTCAATTCCTGACTTTTTGAGATTCCCCCATGACAAACCTGGACGAGTTCCTGGCCGATATTGCACCGATTGAATGCAACCGGAATGCTGCGCAGGTCGCGGTGAAGTCCAAAGACTATTTCTGGTACAGCCCCATCCTGACCGAGCTGCTCGACGGCAAGGCAGGCGACGCGATCGTGACGCCACGCTCACAGGCTGACGTCATCAAGGTCGCCGCAGCGTGTGCCCGGCACCGCATCAACATCACGGTACGTGGCGGCGGCACGGGCAACTATGGGCAGTGCGTGCCGATGGCGGGCGGCATCATCCTGGACACCACGCAGCTCAATGCTGTGCTGAAAATCGAAGTCGGCGCAGTGACTTGCGAAGCCGGCATTTTGATCGCCGATCTGGAGCAGGCGGTGCGCGCCGATCAGGTCGTCTCGGGCGGGCAAGAAATCCTGATGTACCCCAGCACGCGCGATATCGCCACGATTGGCGGTTTCATTGCGGGAGGTTATGCCGGGGCAGGCAGCGTGCGCAACGGCATTTTGAAAGATGCGGGCAACGTCACCATGATCCGTGTGGTGACGCTGGAAGAAACACCCCAGGTCATCGAGCTGCATGGCGCCGACATTCAGAAGGTGCACCACGCCTACGGCACCAACGGCATCATCACTGCGCTCACGCTGCGATTGAAGCCGGCGATCGATTGGGTACACCATATTGGCCTGTTTGAAAGCTACAGCGCAGCGCTGCGCTTTGGTTGCGAGGCGACGGAAGCCATCGGAAGCAGTGTCGATGCGTTTTTGATTACTGCGGTCGAGCGCCGCATGGCGCCGTATTACACGGCCAGTTTCGGTGCGCGCTTTCCGGCGGACAAAGACGCGGTGTTTTCGATGGTCAACCCTGCCCACCTGGCTGCGTGGCGTGCGCTGCTGGCAAAACACGGCGGCACCGAATCAATGGCGCTCAACGAGCAAGCGGTGAAAGCGCACAACCTGCATCCCGCCTTTGAATGCGCCTACAACCACACCACGCTGATGGCGCTGAAGGTTGACAAGAGCTGGACGAACCTGCAAACCGTTGCGCCATGGCAGCCTGGCGTGGGCATTGACATCGCACTCGTTGAAAAGCAGATGCAGCGCTGGGGCGATGAAGTGCTGCAGCACCACGAGTTTGGCCGCCAGTACGGGGGCTGCGTCGCGTTTGGCCTGCCGCTGGTCAGCTACCTCGACAAGGAGCGGCTGTACGAGATCATGGCCGAGTTTGAAGCCGACGGCTGCATGGTGTTTGACAACCATGTCATCACGATCGAAGACGGCGGCATGAAGACGATTGACACCGCGCAGATCGACTTCAAGAAAGTTGCCGATCCGCACGGGCTGATGAATCCCGGCAAAACGCGCGGATGGCTGCCGGAGTACGCCACACCCTGAAAACCCTGATGCGGCGCGGCATGGTTTGTGCAACCATCACATGTGGAAAAAACAAAGACAAGCCCTCTTCTCCCTCAACAACCTGGAGTCACACCATGAGCATTCGTACCGGCTTTCATTTAGCTGCCAAATCAATAGCTGCCTGCACCCTTGTTCTGGGGGCTGCAGGCGCCTTTGCCCAGGAAAAAATCGTTTTTGGCACGAACTGGCGGGCGCAGGCGGGTCACGGCGGCTTCTACCAGGCTGTGGCTGACGGAACCTACAAACGGATGGGGCTGGACGTGGAAATTGCCCAAGGCGGCCCGCAAATGAACAACCGTCCCCTTTTGGCCACCGGGAAGATTGATTTCTTGATGGCGGGCAACCTGCTGCTGAGCTTCGACAACGTGAAAAACGGTGTGCCTACCGTGGTAATAGCCGCGATTTTCCAGAAAGACCCGCAGGCGATTTTTGCCCACCCCGGTCAGGGTTACGACAAGTTTTCGGACCTGACCAAAGCGCCCACCGCCTTCATCAGCAAAGACGGCCAGTTCAGCTTCTGGCAATGGATGAAGGCCGAGCACGGCTTCAAGGACGAACAACTCAAACCCTATGTTTTCAACGTCGGCCCGTTCATGGCCGACAAAAAATCCGTGCAGCAGGGCTATAGCATCAGCGAGCCGGTCAGTCTGAGGGCGCAGGGCTTTGATCCCGTGGTTCACCTGCTGGCCGACAACGGCTTTTCGACCTACAGCACCACGATCGAAACCCGTGCCGAGCTGGTGCGGACCAAACCCGAGATGGTGCAGAAGTTTGTCGATGCCTCGCTGATCGGCTGGTACAACTACCTGTATGGCGACAACAAGGCCGCCAATGAGATGATCAAGAAGGCCAACCCGGAAGCCACCGATGCCAATATTGCAGGCGGCATCGAGCTGATCAAGAAGCTCAACATCATCGACAGCGGCGAGGCGCTGACCAGCGGTATTGGCGCGATGAACACCGCGCGTGTCAAGGATTTCTACGACAAAATGGTCAAGGCAGGTTTGTACAAGCCGGGCGATGTGGATCTGAGCAAGGTGGTGACCACCCAGTTCGTGAACAAGAAGGTCGGCATGGACATCAAGGCCAGGGCCGGTGTGAAGTGACAGGCGACAAGTCGTTTGAAGACCCTGGTCGTTTATTGCCATCCGAACCCGCAGAGTTTCAGCGCGGCGCTGTACGGCGTCACCGTTGAAGCCTTCAAGGCGCGCGGTGATGAACTGCGCTGCCTTGATTTGTACCTCGAAGATTTCCAGCCGATCCTGACGAAGGAAGAGCGCGAAGCCTATCTGGTGAATCCAGGGCTCATCGAGCAGCGTGTGCAGCCCCATGTGGATGCGCTGAAGTGGGCAGAGCATCTGGTGTTCGTCTTCCCCATCTGGTTTTACGGCCCACCCGCCATGCTCAAAGGCTGGCTGGAACGCGTGTGGCTTCCGGGTGTGGCGTTTTTGCCGCCGCCACAAAGGGGCAAGGCTGCCGTGCCGGGTCTGCGCCACATTCATCGCTTGAGCGTCATCACCCACGGCGGCGCGCCCTGGTGGTGGCTGAAGCTCATGGGCGACCCGGCAAAGAAACTGTTCATGCGTGGTTTGCGGGCGCTGATGGCCAAAAACTGCAAGACCACATGGCTGCAACTGCACAACATGAACAACGTGACGCGGGCTGACTGCGATGCATTCATCGGTAAAGTCTCCACCACCTTGAAAGCAATGTGAGCCTGCCGACAGGCGCGGCTATGGCCAACTCTTCTGCTGCAAAAGCTTCGACAACCTGCTGTACCTGGGCGACGTCACCATGGCCAGCACCATCCTGGACCGCCTCATGCACCGCTGCGCGATGCTGGAGTTCGAGGGCAAGGGCTGCCGGCGCAAGGAGGCCGCCGCGCACATCGCCATTACCCCGGTGTCGCCATAATCCAAGCGTCCTGCCTGGGGGAATTTGGGGTGGCCACGGGTGGTGGAATTTGACAAGGCCATCAGGGCCGTCACGCCAGCCGCGTTCAACAATGATCGGGCCATTGCCCATGACTCCGATGCGCATGACGGCGGCTGAGCTGACGGGCGAACGCCGGCTGTTGGGTCCGGCGGTATGATGGAGTCGCCGTGTTCAATCTTGCGGTCAGCCCCTGTTGCTCTGGAGTGCTTCCATGCGTTTGATATCACCGGTTCGCCGACTGACCCTATGGATGCTGATGCTGTTTGCCATCTTGGCGCCGCTGGCGACCGTTTCGGCACAGCCTGCGGGCGCGCCCTTCACCATCGGCGTGATGCCCAACCTGAGTGCGCGCGTCATTTTGACCAATTACCAGCCGATGCGCGCTTATTTCGAGCGCGAGCTCAAGCGTCCGGTCGAAATTTTCACGGCTGGCGATTTGCGCAGCTTCAGCCAGCAGACTCAACGTGGCGATTTTGCGCTGGCGGTGACTGCAGCCAACCTTGGGCGCCTGGCGCAACTCGATGCCAAATGGGAGCCGCTGGCCATCTATGAGCCACAGATATCGGGCGTGATCGTGGCCTTGGCCAACAATTCCGATTCGTCAATGAGCCAGTTGCGCGGCAAGGCGCTGGCGGTTGCCAATCCGCCCTCGCTGGTGGCCGTCGGCGGCTTGCACTGGTTGGGCATGCAAGGCCTGCGGCTTGGCGCCGACTTCAAGACGGTGGTGACACCGAATGACGACAGCCTGGGTGCCGTGCTGCTGTCGGGTGAGGCACCGCTGGCCGTGATGAGCATGGGTGAGTTCCGGGCCAGGCCAGAGGCCTTGCGCAACACGCTGCGCATCGTGACCGAGTTTGCCAAGGTACCCGGTTTCCTGGTGATGGCCAACCCGGCTCTGCCGGCGGCGGAGCGCCAGCGCCTCAAGGCGCTGCTGCTGGCATTCGGTCAAAGTGAGGAGGGCCGACGGTTTCAGGCACTGGCGGGCGTCACCCTGATCCGCGAGGTGACGGAGGCCGAACTCAAGTCGCTGGACAACGTCACTGAGGCGACGCGCAAGGCACTGGGCGGCTGAGCTGCATGTGGCGTGACCTCAGCCTGCGGGGCAAGCTGGTTCTGACCGGCATTGCGCTGCAGTTGGGGGTGTTTGCGCTGGTCAGCGGCAGTGTCTACGTGCTGGTGGGGCGCTTCCTGGAGGCCGACCAGCAAGAGCATGCCAGCCAACTCAAGCCGCTGTTCAATGCCGCGTTGTCGGTACCCATGGCACAGCGCGACTATGCCTCGGTGTCTGCGATCCTGAACGAGAGTCTGGCCAGCCGCGGTCTGCTCTACGTGATGGTCTGTGACGCGCAGATGCGGCCCATCGCCACTGCGGGCGAGGTGCCGCAACAACTCGCAATTGGTAGTGGCGCGGCCGGGCTCGCTGACCCGCCAGAGAGTGGCAGTCCATATACCACCTCGCTGACGATCGGGGGACAGGTGCTGGGTGAACTCAAGTTCGGCATGTCGCGGGACCGGCTGGATCAGACGAAGCGCACCATCATGACCTATGTGCTGCTGGTCGGCGCTTTGGCGTTGATGGCTTTTTCCATGCTGCTTTGGCTGGCCAGCTTCCGCTTGACGCAGCCCCTGAAGGCCCTGGTCGGTGCGACCCGTGACATCCGCGAAGGCCGCTATGAACTGGCCCTGGCCGGCGGCGGTGCAGATGAAATCGGCGTCCTCATGGACGCCTTTTCGCGCATGAGTGCCGAAATCGAGCGCAAGGTGTCCGACCTGACCCAGAGCGAGGCACTGCAGCGGCGCTATCTGGAGGAGTCGATGCAGAAGCAGGGGCTGGTGGAGCAGGCCCTTCGCCAGGCCCAGGAGGCCACCATAGCCAAAGCCGAGTTTCTGGCCAACATGAGCCATGAGATCCGGACCCCGCTGAACGCCGTGCTGGGTTTTTCTCAACTGCTGCAGTCGGCTGCGCTGGACGGCGTTTACCGCGACTATCTGTCGAATCTGAAAGTCGCCGGCCAGTCCCTGTTGCGCACCCTCAATGACGTGCTGGATTACTCCAAAATGGAGGCTGGCAAGCTGGAGATCGTCAAGGAGCCCTTTGACCTGACGGACTTGCTCGACAGCGTCTCCGGCCTGTTTTCCTTTCAACTGATGGAAAAAAGCTTGCCATTGCGCGTTCAGGTCGACGCCGATGTGCCGCGCCATCTGGTGGGCGACGCCCTGCGGCTGCGGCAAGTGCTGATCAATCTGGTCGGTAATGCACTGAAATTCACCGAACGGGGAGAGATTAGTGTGCATATTGAACGCCTGGCCGAAGCCGGTCAGTCTTTGACGCTGCGCTTCACGGTGACGGACACTGGCATTGGCATGAGCCAGGAGCAGGTGGCGCGCCTTTTTGCCGACTTCACGCAGGCCGACAGCTCCATCACCCGGCGTTTTGGTGGCACCGGGCTTGGTCTGTCGATCTGCCGGCGTCTGGTCGAGATCATGGGCGGCGACATCTTGGTGCACAGCGAACCCGGGCAAGGTTCGCTCTTCAGCTTCAGCGTTGAGCTGGACCAGGCCGGTGCCGCAGCGGGCGATGCTGGCGCTCTCGCCGAGGCTGCGCCCGACTTCAGCGCGCTGCGCGGCGCGCATGTGCTGCTGGTGGAGGACAACCCGGTCAATGTGGTGTTGTCACGCGCCTTTTTGCAGGACATGGGCGTCTCGGTGGCGACTGCGGGGGACGGGCTGGAGGCGCTGGCCCAGGCCAGAGCCCACGCGTTCGACGCGATTCTGATGGACCTGCAAATTCCAGAGATCGACGGCCTGGAGGCGACGCGTCGCATCCGGGCGCAGTTGGGCGCCAAGGCGCCGCCCATCATCGCGCTGTCTGCGGCTGACATGGCGACCAAGCTGGATGCAGTGCGTCAGGCTGGCATGGTTGACCATGTGTCGAAACCGATCCAGCAGGATCAACTGGGCGCGACCTTGCTCAAATGGGTGCGACGCCCGAGCGGGATGCGGGTGGCTGTGCCGGCCGATACGGCGCCGCGGGCCGTCATGGCGGTGGACCGTGTGGCCTTGGCGGCGCTGCTTGAAGAGCTCGATCGCCAGCTCTCGCGCAATATGCTCAGCGCCCGTAGCCAGGTCGCGGAAATTGAGCAGATGCTGGCCGATACCGACCTGCGGGGCGCATTCGAGCCAGTGGCCCAGGCCACTCGCAAACTCAGATTCAAGGGGGCGCTGGCCGCGCTCTCGCAATTCTCGGCTATGCTGGCAGGCACCGCTGTTTGAAGCCCTATGCCGACCACTGCGCGCATCCTCATCATCGACGACATTGTGGAAAACGTCGAAGTGCTTGGCGCCGTGCTGGCGGGCCAATGCGAGATCCAGTTTGCCACCTCCGGGGCAGAGGGGCTGGCCCTGGTCGCCCAGGAGCCGCCAGACCTGATCCTGCTCGACGTGATGATGCCCGACATGGACGGCTACGCCGTGTGCGCAGCACTCAAGGGTGATCCGCAGACCAGCGGTATCCCGGTGATTTTTGTCACAGCCAAGAATGACGCCGCGAGTGAGTCGCGCGCACTGGCTGCCGGCGCCGTCGACTTCATCCACAAGCCGATCAATCAGGAAGTGGTGCTGGCGCGCGTGAACTTGCATCTGGCCTTGCAGAGCCGGGAGAGCGAACTGCGCAAGCTCAATGAGGAGCTGGAACACAAAGTGGCAGAACGCACACTGGCGCTGCGCGATGCCCTGACCCAGGCCGAGGGGGCCACCCGCATGAAAACGGATTTCCTGGCCAACATGAGCCATGAGATCCGCACCCCGATGAACGCCATCATTGGCATGACCCACCTGATCCTGCGCACCGAACTTACTGCCCGGCAGCGCAATTACCTCAGAAAAATCGAGGCCTCGAGCCACCATTTGCTGGGAATCATCAATGATGTGCTCGATCTGTCCAAGATTCAGGCCGGCAAGATGCGCACCGAAGTCGTCGATTTCAGGTTGGAGCAGCTGATCGACAACGTGGTGGGCCTCGTGGCGGAAAAAGCGGCCGACAAGGGGCTGGAGCTGATCGCGAGCATTGCGCCGGGGACGCCCGAGCTGCTTCAAGGGGACCCGCTGCGCCTGGGGCAGGTGTTGGTCAATTACGCCAACAATGCGGTCAAGTTCACCGACCGGGGCGAAGTCGAGATTGGGGTGGCGCTGCAGCGCATCACCGACCAGAACGTGGTGTTGCGGTTCACGGTGCGTGATACCGGCATCGGCATCGATGAAGAGCAGCGCAAGATACTGTTCAAGGATTTTGAACAGGCCGACACCTCCACCACGCGCAAGTATGGAGGCACCGGGCTGGGGCTGGCCATCGTCAGCAGGCTGGTGTTGCTGATGGGGGGCGAGTACGGCATGGACAGCACGCCGGGCCAGGGCTCGACCTTCTGGTTCACGGCGGTGCTGGGGTGCCGCGAGGGGCTGCAGTCGGCGCCGCGGGTGCCAGAGATCATGCTGCCTGTTCGGGTGCTGGTGGTTGATGACAACGCCAGTTCGCGCCGGCACATGAGTGAGATGCTGGCGCGGATGAGTTTCAGCGTGGCATCGGCCGATTGCGGCGATGCGGCCTTGCAGGCAGTGCAAGCCGCCCAGGCAAACGATGAACCCCATGACGTGATCCTGCTGGACTGGCAGATGCCGGGCATGAGTGGGGTTGATGTGGCACAACGGATTCGTCAGATGAATTTGTCCCGGCAGCCTCACCTGTGCCTGGTGACGGCGTTCGGACGCGAGCAGCTGTTTGCCGAAGCCAAAACCCAGGGCATCGATAGCCTGCTGGTCAAACCGGTCAGAGCCTCGGTGATGTTCGATCACCTGATGCGCGTGCTTGGCCGTTCGGCCCTGACCGCCACTACGACCGACCGAGGCAGCGCGGTCGTGTTCAAGGGCATCGATCTGACACCACTGCGGGGCGCGCGCATGTTGTTGGTGGAAGACAATGAAGTCAACCGCGAGGTCGCTGTCGACATGCTGGAGGATGCTGGGGTGGTGGTGACCACGGCCGAAAACGGTCAGCGCGCGCTCGACCTGCTCGGCAGTGGCAGCAGCTTTGACCTGGTGTTGATGGATGTGCAGATGCCGGTGCTCGACGGTATTTCGGCGACTGCCGCAATCCGGGCCCGACCGGCGCTCAATGCCTTGCCGGTGATTGCCATGACGGCCAATGCCATGGCCGAGGACCGCCAGCGCTGCCTGGACGCTGGCATGAACGATTTTGTTGCCAAACCAATCGATGCCAACCAGCTTTGGCGCACCCTGTTGCGCTGGACGCCGCGGCGGGCCCAGGCCGGCGGCGATGCCTTGGCGGTCGAGGGCATCGCTGCCGGCGAGCCGGCGCCGGGCGTCATCGGCTTGGTGCTGCCCTGGCCGGTTGATGGGCTGGACACCGCCACGGGCTTGCACCACTGCCTGGGCAAGCCGGATTTTTACCGTTCGCTGCTGCAGAAGTTTGTGGACCGGCAAGCGCACGTTGGCTACCAGATCGAACAGGCGTTGAGTGCCACCCAATGGGAGCTCGCCCGGCGTCTGGCGCACACCCTCAAAGGTGTCGCGGGCACATTGGGCGCACTGAGGTTACAGACGATGGCCGAGGCCATGGAGCAGGCCATCGTGGCAGGCCAGGCCAGAGCGGTCGACCCGGCTTCGCTGCTGTCCCAGGTGCGGGCGCTCGACGAGTACCTGCTGCTGTTGATCCAGCAACTGACCGTGGCACTTGGGCCGATGCGCTCACTGGCGGCCCGGAGTGCGAACGAGACTGCGCAAGAGGATACGCAAGACCCGGAAGTGCCGATTGCCGACATTGCCCGCGATCTGTCACACTTGTTCTCCCAAGGCGAGTTTGGCGCCGTGGCACTGCTCGATCGCCACAGCCGACGGCTGCGCATGGCGATGGGCCCCGACTTTGAACGGCTTGAGCGGGCGGTGCAGGAGTTTGACTTTGGCCGCGCCCTGATGATCCTGCGAGAAACCATAAGAGCTGCCCCCCCCACCCCGTAAGGCAATCATGCAGAACCGCCCAGCCAACTACAAAGCCACCGTCATGGTGGTGGATGACACTTCCCAGAACCTGGGTCTGATGACCGAACTGCTGCGTGATGATTACCGCATCATCGTCGCCAATGGCGGTGAGCGGGCGCTGGCGCTGCTGGGCAGCGAAACCCTGCCGGATCTGATCCTGCTCGACATCATGATGTCCGACCTCGATGGCTACGAGGTCTTGAGCCGTATCAAGGCCAATCCCCTCACCAGCAACATTCCGGTGATTTTCCTCACTGCCAAGTCGGACCCAGCCGACGAGATCCGCGGCCTGCAGTTGGGTGCAGTCGACTATGTCACCAAGCCGATCAGCCCGCCGATCGTGCAGGCCCGGGTACGCACTCACCTTGCGCTGAAAGCCTCGGCCGATTTTCTGCGCGACAAAAGCGACTACCTGGAACACGAGGTGGCCCGGCGCACGAGCCAGATCAGCACCATTCAGGATGTCACGGTACTGGCCCTGTCGTCCATGGCAGAAACCCGCGACAACGAGACCGGCAACCACATCCTGCGCACGCAGCGCTACGTGAAACGCCTGGCCATTCAGCTGCAGGATCACCCCCGCTTCCAGACCGTGCTGAGTGGCGCCTACATCGACCTGTTGTTCAAGTCGGCACCGCTGCACGACATCGGCAAGGTGGGTATCCCGGACAACATCCTGCTCAAACCCGGACCGCTGACGCCATCCGAATTCGAGATCATGAAAACCCACACCACCATTGGGTACAACGCCATTGCCCGAGCCGAGCAAACTTTGGGCATAGAGGTGGATTTCCTGATTCTGGCCAAGGAAATTGCACTATCGCACCAGGAGAAGTGGGACGGTTCCAGTTACCCGCAGGCGCTGGCAGGTGATGCCATACCGGTGTCGGCGCGGCTGATGGCGGTGGCCGATGTCTACGACGCGCTGATCAGCAAGCGGGTGTACAAGGCGGCGATGACGCATGAGCAGGCGCTGGCCATCATGAGCAAGGGGCGGGGCTCGCATTTTGACCCCGACATGCTGGACGCTTTCCTGCAGTGCCACGAGGATTTCCGCACGATTGCCCGCCAGTACGCCGACGAGGCGGAGTAAGTCTGGCCGTGTCCGTCCGGTCAGGCGTGCACCAGCAAGTGGGCATGGCGGGCCTGCAGGGTCTTGCCCTGCTCGGCCGCCTCGCGCGCCACCACCATCGCACGCAGCACCAGATCGGCCATCACCTGCGGCGCCTGGGTTCGGCTGACGGCCCGTCGGGCGCGTCATGGGCGTCCACGATGTGCGCTACCAGTGGATGGCGCACCACGTCGGCGCTGGTGAAGCGGCAGATCGCTACCCCCTGCACCTGCTTGAGCACTCGCTCGGCGTCGATCAGGCAGCCGAGCTGCGTCTTGGACAGGTCGATCTGGCTCACAACCCCTGTAACCACGGTCTTGGAGCAAAGCCGATGCGGGTCATGAACATCTTCATCCGTTCGGGCGTGGTGTTCTGCGCTTCGTCCAGGATCGCAATGGCGTTGTTCAGCGTGGGCCCGCGCATCAAGGCCAGTGGCGCTACCTCTAGCCTGCTTATTTCACGCAACCCCCACTGTACGGGCCGGTGCGGCCTGATCGGTGCCTCGTAGGCCTCGGATTGCTTGATCGCGGTGTAATTGGGGTCTTACCGATGCGATTGGATAGGGTTTGTGCATGAATCCCCCCACCCCGGCTTGGGTTGCGGGCCTGTTTGATGTCAACGCGCGGGCCAGGCACTGTATGGAATTTATGGTGAGCGCAACTGGCTCATGGCATGCGCAAAGATGTCAGCGCTGGGCCAGTTGGAGGCCAGAAACAGCCGGATGCGTCGCGTGTTGCGGGTCACCACGGCGGCAACCTTCAGCAGCTTGATGCGCAGCGTGTCCACCTGTGCATTGGCCAGTGCCGTGCCCTGAAGCGCCAGCGCTCGCAGCCGCTCGATGAGTACGTAGCCCAGGGCCGCGAGCAGTACGCGCAACTGGTTGCTGTGGAAGTGTCGGCAACTCGTGCGCGTGGCAAACAAACCCACCTGGCTTCCTTGATGCGGTTCTCTGCCTCGCCGCGCTGGCAGTACATATCGTCGTACAGGGCCTTGGGGGCGCCCGTCAGATTGGTCACCACGTAGCGCGGGTTGGTGCCCTGTGGGCCGCACTCCAGGCGGGTGATCACACGGCGCTCGCGTGCCCAGCTTTGTGCCGCATAGACGAACTCGCCGAGTTCGCGCTGCTTGATGCCGCTGGCCTCATAGGCATCCTTCATCGCCAGCTCCACAAACTCGGTCATCTGCTCCAGCCGGGTGTTGCGCGCCAAGCCCACGAGGTAGTGCACATCGGCGCGCTCGCAGTAGTTCAGGATGCGCTGACGGCAAAAGCCCGAGTCGCCGCGAAACACGATCTTTACCTGTGGCCACGCCTGGCGCAGCCGCGTGACCAGCAACTTCAGTATGGCCGCGGCATGCTTGGCCCCATCAATTCGGCTGGGGCGCAGGTAGGCACACAGCAACTGCTGGCCGCAGAACACATACAGCGGCAGGTGGCAGTAACAGTCGTAGTAGCCGTGAAAGAAGCGGCCCTCTTGCTGTCCCAGCAGCATCACGCCACCATCGCTGGTCATGCTTCCGCCGTCAAAGCGGCCTTCCACGACACGCCGACCGAGACGGCCAAAATCAATCTTCTCAGCTCCAATTTCTTCGGTACAGTTTGGCATTGGCGGTCCTGTGTTGTGATTGGCCTCAGATACCAATGACAACGTCCCTATGGGCAGGATCGCCTACACGTTTGCGTGAACTATTCAGGCTAATTTGACCCGCCGCCCGCGCTGCAGCCCAAGCCCTTTGCCGTGGGCCTGGGCTTCACACAGGGCTTCCCGCCGGATTTCGAGCCCCAGCCGTATGACATTTCGCTGGACGTCATCTTGAATGAGAACGGCGCGGTCTGGCCGGTGTGAGGTGTCGCATCGCCGTCGAGGTGAGGGCGCCTGGGGGGACGGATCGTATCATGGGGGGTCAGGCTGGTTGTCGTTGGCCGCACCCAGGACCAGGGATGCACCGCCCGGGTCGCCCGTGAACCGCGACCGGACTCCGGCAACCGACCGGCAATAGTCCCTTCGGCTCACGGTTCCGCGCGCCAGCCGAGCGGGTTTGTAACGACGGTGCACCAGAATTTTCCTGCGGTGAGGATGGTCCTTGCCACCAACAGGAACACCACAATGCGCTTGCGCCCCATCGCCTTCCTCATCGCCACGCTCGGCATCTCGGTCATCGCCTTGCCTGCTTCTGCCGACTTCCGGATCAATCCCTATCTGCAGAATCCTTCGAGCGACGGCATGTACTTCACCTGGTTCGGTGCATCGGCGGGTCCTGGCTCGCTGTCCATCAGCGGTCCGGGCCTGCCGTCACCATTGGTTTTCAACAGCCCGGGGTCATTCGAAAGCGCGCTGGGCTACACCAATGCCGAACTGGCGCAGAACATCACCGGTCTCTCGAAGGGCTCCTGGCTAGTCCCCGGTGACAACTACAAGCATACTGTCGACGTGCGGTCACTGCAGCCCAACACGACCTACCAGTACTCCGTCTTGCAAGGCAATTCGGTGTTCCAGTCGAGTTTCAAAACCGCTCCGACCCGGGATGCCTGGACGTCGATCCGATTTGTTGCGATGTCCGACTCCGAAACCGAGCCGGCCGGTCGTACGTCGCGCCGCGAGTGGCAACCGGGCGCACTGGCTGCCGGCAGCCTCAACCGCCCATCGTCGACGGTCGGCGGCACCTGGGACCAGAAGTTCGGCACCCGGGTGCAGGCCGGTGTGCGGACTCTGAACTACCCTTTGACGGAGGATGAGGGGTACCGACGCAATGTCCAACTGGTCAACAGCCGCAATCCCGATTTCGTGATGATGCCCGGTGACCTTGTGCAAGGCGGCGGTTATCAGCCTGGCTGGGACGAATTTTTCCGCCAGAACGCTGGTGCCGTAGGCACCGGCCTTTCAAGGCACCCGATCCTGCCCGCCCTGGGCAACTGGGAGAACTTTGGCGCCCTCAATGGCGGTTATGGTACGGACGCCGACGGCCGATTCGGCCCGAAGTTTGGCCGTGACAAGTACCACGTCTATTTCGACGCGCCGGCCAATGGCACGCCGGCACATCGCGACAACTACTATCGCGTAGATTACGGCCCGGTCACCATCATCACCCTCGACAGCTCGAACGGCCTGCCCGACGATCGCCCGCAGAACTACCCGAACAAGGTGACCGGCACGCAATTCAACGGCCCGGGCACCGACACGCAGAACAACTTCACCAGGGAGCAGTATGAGGCGGCCGGCGGCACCGATCTCTCCGACTTCAATCCGGGCAGTGCGCAGTGGAACTGGGCGCAGCAGCAGTTGGCCGATGCGCGCGCCAAAGGCCAGGTGGTGTTCGTGCAGTTTCACCATGCGCCGTTCAGCAACGGCGAACACGGTGTGGGTATGGACCATGCGCTGACCACCGGCCAGGGCGGTACGCCGATGCGCCAGTACCACTCCATGTTCGAGCAGTTCGGCGTTGTCGGGGTGCTGTCCGGTCACAGCGAAATGTTCGAGCGCAGCTTTGTGGACAGCGATGGCGACGGCTTCGGCGTGCAGTACTACGACGTCGGTGTGGCGGGCGACGGCCTGCGCAGCGGCAAGAAGAACGGCAACCTGCTGAGCGACCCGGCGCTGAACTACAACAGTTTCAGCCAATGGACGGCCGACCAGTCCGAGGGCGAACAATGGGCGCTGGTGGACGGTGTGCTGCAACTGGTGGGTGGCGGCAAGCACTATGGTCACCTTGAAGTCGACATCGAGCATTTGGGAACCGACGCCCTGTATGCCAAGGTGACCCTCACACCGGTGTACCTTTTCCCGGTGCTGGACAGCGAGTACAACCTGATCGAGACGCAACGCCGCGTGTACGACGACGCCGTGACCGTGTACCTCGACAGCGCTGGTCAGGTGACCGCGGTTCCGGAGCCGGCCGAATACGCAATGCTGCTGGCCGGTCTCGCGGTGGTCGGCTTCGCGGCCCGGCGCCGTCGCCGCGTCTGAGCCACTCGCGCAGGGCGGGCACCCGGGGTGCCGGTCGGTTCAAGCACAGCACGATCCCCGTGGGCGGCACGTTGGCCGCAGGCGCATGATGCAGCGCGATGCCGGTGTCGGGGCGGGTGTGCTTCAAGTCCTCCAGGCGGGGGAGCAGCCACGTGACCTTGCCCCCCGCCCCATGTCGTCCCGGGTCTTGCCCCGGGTTTCGTTGCGGCGCCTGTCGGGCCGCCGGCTGGCAAGCGTATGTGATTTGAAGCGGGCCGTCTGGTCCTCGATGCAAGCCATCGGCGAACCCGGCGTCGCCGCTCTGGATTCTGGGTGGCGTTGGGCTCAAACGCGACGAGGGCCACGGCAGCGCTGTCACGCTGATCCAGCGCCTCGGCTCTGCCGCCAACCTGGACATCCACCTGCACTGCCTGATGCTGGACAGGGTGTGCCGGTGCGGCGGCGATGGCGTGCCGGTGTTCGTCCAGGCAGTTGCGCCCAGCGACGACGAACTGCACGCGCTGCTGCACACGGTCATCGCCCGGCTGATGAA
>Ga0247838_1003176_pt1 | contig 19467 bp, 25 predicted proteins | sample LaCruzMarch2015__5_FD_189097 | JGI IMG/M metagenome (GOLD analysis project Ga0247838, IMG submission 189097) | Freshwater microbial communities from meromictic Lake La Cruz, Castile-La Mancha, Spain - LaCruzMarch2015_15m | ecosystem: Environmental > Aquatic > Freshwater > Lake | place: Spain... | reverse complement strand
AATCAGCGTATTCTTGCCTTTATTGCGTTCTTTAATGAGACCCTGGCAAAGCCGTTTCGCTGGACTTATATTGGTAAACCTTTGCTCGTATAGGTTATCGGATATATTTCAGAAGTTGGGTACTAGAGTGAGTTGTTATGCGAATATCTTTGAATACACAGATTTTTCTCGGCGTAATCATCGGCGTGTCAATGGGTTTGATTTTTGCGAAACTTGGCACGGACGCCGCACTAACCAAACAAGGGCTTTATCTCAGCGGACTAATCGGCAACCTATTTATTGATTTGCTGAAAATGGTCTTGGTGCCTTTGGTGTTCACGTCTATTGCGGTAGGTGTCGCCAATTTGCGCCAGCATCAACAAATGCACCGTGTTTGGACTGCCACCTTGGGCTTTTTTATGTTGTCGATGACGGCGGCAATTATCCTAGGACTGGCCGCTTGTAACGTGTTTGAGCCCGGCAAAGGCTTAAGCTTGGATTTGTTCCATAACTCCATGGAAAATTTCCAAGCCAAACAAATGACCTTGGCTGATTTTATCGTTAAGTTTTTCCACGGCCTGTTTGTGAATCCCTTCACCGCACTGGCGCAAGGCAATGTCCTGGCGATAGTCATTTTCGCGCTGTTTTTGGGTATTGCGTTGGTGATGGGCGGCGAGCGTTACCGCAATATTTTGGTGTTGTTGCAGGAAGGGCTGGAAATTATTTTGCGCATGGTCGGCTGGATTATGCGCTTGGCTCCAGTCGGCATCATGGCTTTACTGGCGCAAATGGTCGCCACACAAAATGCGGCATTACTGGCGAGCCTAGCCAAGTTTGTTGCCGTGGTTATAGGGACGATACTGCTGCATGCCGTGGTGGTATTACCTCTGATGCTCTACAGCGTTAACCGCATGAAACCGCTGCATTTTTTTCGCGGCGCACGGGAAGCCCTGATCACCGCCTTCGCCACCAGTTCGAGCTCGGCCACCCTGCCCGTCACCTTGCGCTGTGTTGAACAACATCTGCACGTCAAACGCGAGATTGCCGGATTTGTGATACCGCTAGGCGCGACGGTCAATATGGACGGCACCGCTTTATACGAAGCTTGCGCCGCACTTTTTATCGCCAACTTGGCAGGCGTGGAATTAAATTTTGGCCAACAGCTTATCGTCTTTTTCACCGCCATGATCGCCGCTATCGGTGCACCGGGCATCCCCAGCGCAGGTATGGTGACGATGGTTATGGTGTTGCAATCAGTGGGCTTGCCCGCCGAAGCCATCGCCATTTTGTTGCCGATAGACCGTTTTCTGGATACGTTCCGAACCGCTGTTAATGTCCAAGGGGATATGGTTGGAAGTTTAATAGTACAGAAGTTGGTTAAAAATCGCTGAACAAAGTTACGGGCAATTATCGCTATAGTTTATTTGAATTTCCCATTAAAAATTAGGATAAGTTGACGATAATTTTTCTATGTTCAGTTTAGCTCAATCATAAAATGCTTATGGATTGATCTTAAAACTTCAAAAATCACCCACCCATAATCACCCCATCCTCCATATGCAAAACTTTGCCCATTTTCGCCGCCAGTTCATGGTCATGGGTCACCACCAAAAAGCTCACTTGCAGTTCTTGGTTTAGCTCCAGCATCAGTTGGTAGACTTGTTCGGCGGTTTTGCTGTCGAGGTTACCGGTGGGTTCATCGGCTAGGATGACGGCGGGTTTGTTGATTAAGGCCCGTGCCACGGCGGCGCGTTGGCGTTCGCCGCCGGAGAGTTCGCCAGGTTTGTGGGCGATGCGGTGGCCTAGGCCGACTCTTTTTAATAACGCGGTGGCGCGAAGTTTGGCTTCCAGCACGGACTCGCCCGCAATCAACAAAGGCATGGCGACATTTTCCAGCACGGTGAATTCGCCTAGCAAATGGTGGGATTGGTAGATAAAGCCCAGCGATTTATTTCGTAATTTGGCTTGTTGGCGGCTGCTGACGGTGTTTAGGTTCACGCCATCTAAGATCACTTCGCCGCCTGTGGGTTTGTCCAAGCCGCCAAGCAAATGCAGCAAGGTACTTTTGCCAGAACCGGACGCGCCCATGATGGCAGTTTGCTCGCCTTTGCCGATATTCAGATTTACGCCTTTTAAGACTTCCACATCCAATTCGCCTTGGGTATAGCGCTTGGTGAGGTGGTGGCAGGTTAAAATCGGTTTATTCATAACGCAGCACCTCCGCCGGATTGACTTTCGACGCTTGCCAAGCGGGGTAAATGGTGGCGAGCAAGGACAGCAAAAACGCCATGCCAGCGATGACGTAAACATCGGTCCAAATCAATTTCGAGGGCAAATCGCTGATGTAATAGACTTGGGCGGATAAAAATTTGATACCAAAGGTGTTTTCAACGGTTTTGATAATGTCGGCGATATTCCACGACAACAACACGCCGCCAATAACGCCTAATAGCGTCCCCACCAAACCAATCACTGTGCCTAGCACCATAAAAATCCCCATGACCGAACCGGCAGTCAAACCTTGGGTTTTTAAAATGGCGATGTCGCCGCGTTTGTCGGTAACGACCATAATCAGCGTGGAAACGATATTAAACGCCGCCACGGCAACCATCATCAATAGGATAATCGACATGACGCGCTTTTCCATTTTGATGGCTTGGAAGAAGTTATCGTGGGCTTTAGTCCAGTCACTGACTTGGTATTCATCGTAAAATTTTTCCGCCAGCTCTTGGGTGATTTGCGGGGCGTTCAGCAAATTATCCAACTTAATGCGCAGCGCTGACACAGCGGTATCCATGCGGAACAATTTGGCGGCATCGTCGATATGGATAAACGCCATATTGCGGTCATATTCGAACATGCCGACGTTGAACGTACCGACGATGGTGAAGCGGCGCATCCGTGGCACCACGCCAGCGGGTGTGGAATTGACTTGCGGGCTGATGACAGTGACTTTGTCACCTGTCATTACCCCCAAATAATTGGCAAGTTCTTGTCCTAAGACAATGCCGTATTCGCCAGCGACCAAATCGGTCAATTTGCCGGAAGTCATTTTTTCGGCAACTTCCGACACCTTAGCTTCTGCTTCTGGCAACACGCCTGTCATCACCGTACCACTGACGCGCCTGTCGGCGTTAATCATCACTTGTCCATTGATAAACGGGGCGACACCTTGCACATGTGCCGTGCCGTTAAGCTTTTGTTCCAGATTTTGCCAATCGTCCAATTGCCCAAAACGTCCGGTCATCGTCGCGTGCGCAGTCATGCTGAGCATCCGCGCGCTGATTTGTTCGACAAAGCCGTTCATAACCGACAACACGGTGATTAAGGCCACGACACTTAAAGCAATGCCCAGCACCGAAGCCAGAGTGACGAAAGAAATGAATTGGGTGCGCCGTTCCGCCCGCGTGTAACGCAGGCCAATATAAAAAATTAAGGGTTTAAACATGAAGGATTTAGGTAGGGGTAGGGGATTTAGACCTTTTCGTTTTAATAAACCCGAAAGGTCTAACAGTTATGGTTTTCTGCATTGTGGGCAAAAACCATACAGATACAGGCCGTGGTCGGTAAGTTCATAACCGAGCCGGTCGGCAATTTCTTTTTGGCGGGTTTCGATGAAATCGTCACTAAATTCATCGACTTTACCGCATTTCATGCACATGATGTGGTCGTGATGGTCGCCAGTCGCCAATTCAAACACCGAATTGCCGCCTTCAAAATGATGCCGCGTCACCAAACCAGCCGCTTCAAACTGGGTCAACACGCGATAAACGGTAGCTAAGCCGATTTCTTCATCTTCGCTCAACAAAATTTTATACACTTTTTCCGCAGTCAAATGACGTTCTTCTACCTGCTTTTCCAAGATTTGCAGAATCTTGACACGCGGCAAAGTGACTTTTAAGCCAGCATTTTTTAAATCAAGTGATTCCATTGTTAAGCTCCGATAAGCCGCAATGTCGGCAGTAATTGAAAATTCAAGCCATTGTAGCCTTTTTCAGGAGGTCAAGGCAGTCAGTTTTATAGGATAATCAATTAACATCCTGTATGATTTTGGGTTTTAAATCTTTATTGTTGTCCCAATGCGTAAACCACTTTTTTCCGCTTGTCTGCTGGCCCTAAACCTTACTGCTTGTTCCACGATTTTGAATCATGTGCCAGGCGTATATAGCCTTGAAATCCAACAGGGTAATATTATTGACCAAGACATGATAGACCAGCTCAAACCTCACATGAACAAACGCCAAGTGCTATACATCATGGGTTCACCGATGCTGAAAGATGTGTTTCACAAATCCCGCTGGGATTACATTTATTCCGATAAAGTGAGCGGGCAAGACCCGGTGCAAAAAAAAATCACACTGGTTTTTAACGGTGATGAACTGGCTGGAATATATGGTGATTTGAAACCTAGTGCCGTTCCCACCGTCAAACCACCACGCGAAACGACCGTCTTCGTACCTAAGCGCAATCTGGACAAAACTCTATGGGAAAAAATCACTGGTTGGTTTGGTTTTGGCAAAAGCATCGCGAATACAGACCCAGACAACCTGAAACCCAATCAAAGCGATTCAAGTTATTGAACTGTAAGTTAAATCCGCTTTCTTGATTCGAAAAATGCTCCAGCCAATTTCAAAACCGTGGTTCCGGTGTAGCTGAAAAACGTAATATTCAGGTCTGTTTTTGGATCACATGCCTTAGCGAGGCATAAAAGATTTGCACTCCGCACTATCAACGGACGCTACCTATTTACCCCGCCACCCGTACTTGAAGCAACTTTAGGTATCCGCCAAACCCAGCCTTTACATCAAAGTCAGCATCTCAGCAAGAACCTTGGCATTGGTCGCCAAAATCTGCTTGGGGAAAACACCGGGGTTGCCTTGAAAATCCGTCAGCGTACCGCCCGCTTCCAGTACTATCAACGCACCAGCGGCGACATCATACAAATTCAATTCCTGCTCCCAAAACGCATCTACCTGACCGTCAGCAACTAGGCATAAATCCATCGCCGCCGACCCGAACCGCCGTTGCCCAGTGGTACGTTGGGCAATGCGCCCGAACCGTTCCAAATTGTTTTCTGTCAAATACGAACGCAAACAAGCAAAACCAGTCGCCACCATCGCATCGGCGAGGCTACTTTCGGCAGACACGGTGATCGGCACGCCATTTTTAAATGCGCCCTGACCTTTTGCCGCCGTGTAATAATCATCCAAAGCCGGTGCGTAGACAGCCCCTGCCATCAGTTCGCCATCAATTTCCAAGGCCACGCTGATCGACCAAAAATATTGGCCTCTGGAAAACGAATGCGTGCCATCTATTGGGTCAACCACCCAACGTGCCGCCTGATCCGCCGATTGTCCGCCCTCTTCACCCCAGAAACCGTATTGGGGATATTTTTCCGTCAACGTGGTTTGCAAATACGCTTCCACGGCAAGGTCGGCGGCGGTGACAAAATCACGGGGATTTTTTTTGTGGATCGCCGTATTTTTTAAATCTTTAAAATACGTCAGGGCGATTTGTCCGGCGGCGCGGACAATGGTTTCAAGTTCAACTAGGGAAATGGTCATGGCTTAGGATTATCAAGTTAAAAAAATAATTATACGCTAGGGTTTGTTACATTTAAGGGGATTAAGGTTTCCTCTTTAAAATGCCAAATGCCCGATGTCATGGATGATAGGTTCGCAAGGTAAACGTCACCGGGCCGTTATTGACCAGCGACACTTGCATATCCGCGCCGAATTGTCCAAATGCAACAGGGCAATAAGTCGCTTGCGCCACCTCTTGCAAATACCCAAACAATTCGCGGCCTAGTTCCGGCGGCGCGGCGGAGGCAAAACTGGGGCGGTTGCCTTTTTTAGTGTCGGCAACCAAGGTGAACTGCGGAACTAGCAACAAGCCACCGTTGATGTGACGCAAACTTAAGTTCATGCGGTCATTATCGTCGGCAAAAATCCGGTAATTCAAGATACGTTCCAACAAGCGTTGCACATCTTGGCGGGTATCCGGTTTTTCCACGCCAACCAAGGCCATAATACCAATACCGATGACACCAATGTCTTGCTGGTTGACGGTCACTTTGGCAGAGGTGACCCGTTGGATAATGGTGATCATAATTTCATGGTTCCAACTGCTAATGCTCAAGAAAATATACATCGGCCTTACAATTTCCCGCCTTCCCCCATCCCTGCAAATTCAAACAACAACTGCTGTTCCTTCTCGTTGATTTCGTAATACGCGCCAGCACGTTGCCATTCGGGCAGTACCACCGGCCCGTAGCGGACACGCATCAGACGGCTGACGACAACATTCTGCGATTCCCATAAACGCCTGACCAAGCGGTTACGGCCTTCGGTGACAATGACGTTGTACCATTTGTTCGCCCCTTCGCCGCCCGTGGAAAAGATTTGGTCAAATTTTGCCAGCCCGTCTTCCAATTGCACACCTTCTTTCAATGTTGCCAAAGTCGCTTCCGAAACATGGCCTAAGATACGCACGGCATATTCGCGTTCGACTTCGGTGGAAGGGTGCATCAAACGGTTTGCCAGTTCGCCGTTGTTGGTCAGCAGCAATAGGCCGGATGTGTTGATATCCAAGCGTCCGACGGCGATCCAACGGCCTGCTATCAATGGCGGCAAACGGCGAAAGACAATAGGGCGGCCTTCGGGGTCACGACGGGTAACGACTTCACCGGTAGGTTTATGGTAAAGCAACACGCGCGTCGGTTGCTCGGCAAATTTTTCCCAGTTGACGCTACGGTCATTAATTTGCAAACGGTCACCGGTGTTGAGGCGTGTGCCCAAAGTTGCAGTAATACCGTTGATTTTAAGGCGGCCTTCGCTGATCCAGCGTTCAATTTCGCGGCGTGAACCGACCCCGCCACGGGCGAGGATTTTTTGGATACGCTCGCCCGATTCGGGATGCGGCGGCGCGGTTTTGGCACTGGTGTTTGTCATGGCATTCGTTCTGGTGTTCGTACTGGCTTTCGCGTTGGGCTTGAAAGCCGCTTTGGTAACGGCGGTGTCCGGGCGCGAACGGCGTGGGCCACGGCTAGGGGGTTTGTTAATCACGGTTTACCTGCGGGTTGCATTTGGATTGGGGTCAATCAGACGGGGCGGTCAATCTTGGCCCTTCGGCCAAGGTCGTTTCCGGTGTTGACAGCTCAAGACCCTGCAATTCTTGCAAGGTCGGTAATTCATTTAAGGTGGAAAGATTAAAATAATCCAGAAATTTCTTGGTCGTGCCGTACAAAGCAGGACGCCCCGGCACTTCTTTGTGACCTAAAACTTTGACCCATTCACGCTCCAATAAGGTTTGGATCATGTTAGTGCTGACGCTAACCCCGCGTATGTCTTCAATGTCGCCACGGGTGACAGGTTGGCGGTAGGCGATAATCGCCAGTGTCTCCATCAAGGCTTTGGAATATTTCGGCGGTTTTTCTTCAAATAACCTCGACACCCATCGTGACACATCCGAACGCACCTGAAAACGATAGCCACTGGCGATTTTCGCCAACTCAATGCCGCGCGGCTGGTAATCGGCAATAATCGCATCAATCGCATCTTGAATGTCCGCCAAATCCGGCTGCTCCAATTCAGGGAACACCTCACGGACTTGCTTGCAGGTCATGGGCCGTTTAGCGGCAAACAGAATGGCTTCAACGATACGCTGGATTTCCACGTTGGCCTTGGGTGCTTCAATGCTCGGCGCGGACGGTTTGGCTGGCTCTAACGCGTAGCTCGGCGAAGGGTTCGGGCTGGACAATGTCGATGAGCCCTTCTTTGCCGAGTTCCAGTATAGCAAGAAAGGAGACCACCACGCCGTGCCGGCCTTCGCGACGGGTAAATAATTCTGTAAATAATCGGCTATCTGAGTCTTTAAGGCTTTCCAATATCGTAGACATGCGTTCACGGACTGATAATGCTTCCTTGGTTATGGCGTGGTGGCTATGTTGTTCGGCGCGTTTTAACACGGCTTTAAAAGCGAGCAGCAATTCGCCCAATTCCATATCGGGAAAGCTTTGCCCAATGTCAATTGTGGTGGTATCCACGTCAACGCTAAAAAAATCTCGCTCCATGCGCGGCAATGCTTCCAACGCCTCGGCGGCATATTTTATCGTTTCATAGTCTTGTAAGCGACGGATTAAAGCCGCCCGTGGGTCGTCTTCCTCCTCTTCGGATTCAGGCGGACGCGGTAACAGCATACGTGATTTAATTTCGGCTAACCACGCCGCCATCACCAAATAATCCGCCGCCAACTCGATTTTCATATCGCCCATTAGCTGGATATACACCATGTATTGCTGGGTGATTTGCGCTATCGGAATATTGACGATGTCCAGGTTTTGCTTTCTGATCAGATACAGCAACAAATCCAATGGCCCGGCAAATAGTTCCAGGAAGACTTCCAGCGCGTCGGGAGGAATGTACAAATCATCGGGGAGTTGGTTAAACGGTGCGCCATTGACCATGGCTAACGATGAGGCTTCGGGTTCTGTCTCGATACTTGCTTCAGTCATGAGGATATATGGAATTACGCTCGAAGCCAAGGCTTGTTAACTAAGGCACTTAGGAATGCGCATGAAATAATTTAGGCAATGGCACGTTAGACCTGCCAGGTTTTTAAAGCTTGGCAGGTCTTAACGACTAACTTATTCCATGCGCATTCATTTTAGTGCAACAAGCAGAAAATCTAACTTACAACCCTGCCAAAGAAAAAAACAAATTATGGGCAAGGTACAAAGGATATTGCAAAACCGCATTCAGCACTTGGGTGTACAACAACACCAGTAAAATGATAAAGCCGTAAGGTTCCAAGCGGTTATATTGCACGCCTATGCGGTACGGCAACAGCCCAGTTAAAATGCGGCTGCCATCTAGCGGCGGGATGGGCAGCAAATTAATTAAAGCCAGCGAGATATTGATTGAAATGCCTGCCACACCGGTATAAATCAAAGGCAGGGAAATGGCTTCCATGCCAAGGGTCACTCCTAGTCGCGCCAACAACGCCCAAGCGATTGCCATCAGCAAATTCGCGCCTGGCCCGGCGGCGGCGACAAAAGCCATATCACGCAGAGGCTTTTTAAAATAACGTCCGTTCACGGGCACGGGTTTCGCCCACCCAAAAATAAAGCCCGTGCCGGTCATCAACAAAAGCCCAGGCAAAATCAAAGTTCCTAGCGGGTCGATGTGTTTCAGGGGGTTCAAGGTCAAGCGTCCCTGCATGTAAGCGGTGTTATCGCCGCATTTTTTTGCCACCCAACCGTGGGCGGCTTCATGTCCGGTGATTGCAAAAATGACTGGAAAAGCCCAAACGATGATGCGTTGGACTAGGGATAATTCATCCATCATGGGTAGTTGTTCCTCTATTGGGTCAGCATAGTGGCAATCCCTTTGCCTTGCCTGACGATGACGGGGCCATTGCCGGTAAATTCGATTACCGTGGTTTGTTCAAAAGGAATGATACCCGCATCAATCACCAAATCCAGTTCATGATCGAGCTTTTCTTTGATGTCATACGGATCAGTGAGCGCCTCATCTTCGCCTGGCAAACTTAAGGTCGTGCTGAACAAAGCTTCGTCAAGTTCCTTAACCAGCATTTGCGCGACCGGATGGTCAGGAATGCGGATGCCGATAGTCTTTTTCTTGGGATGTTGCAAACGGCGCGGTACTTCTTTGGTGGCATCGAGAATAAACGTGAACGGCCCCGGTGTTAAGGCTTTAATCAAACGGAAAGCATCATTGCCAATTTTGGTAAACATCGAAACTTGCGTCAAATCCTTGCAGACCAGCGTGAAGTCATGTTTATCATCCAATTGCCGGATACGGCGGATATTGTCCATTGCTTGCTTGTCGCCGACATGGCAGGCCAGCGCGTAGGAAGAATCGGTAGGATAGGCAATAACGCCGCCTTGCTGGATGACCGCCACGGCACGTTGGATTAAACGCTGCTGAGGATTTTCATGATGAATTTCGAGAAATTGAGCCATTGCTTAACGGTTGCCAGTGTGAATTCCTGACATTATAGCCCACATCAGATTGAGCTTGCAGTGCGAATCACTGCCAATGTGGCAAGCTGGGCAATGGTTCTGCTGCCAAAAGGTAAAAGCCATGTGCAGAAAGCTATATTCATTGTTGCCGGAACGGGTTTGTTACCCGTTCCGTAACGTTTTGGGTATTTACGGATAAATTGAAACATTAAGAACGGGGTTACAAAACCACCTCCTGCTAAAGTCATCAAGATTATTTCCGACAAAAACCGGAATGATCTGTGCGAATTATGGCGAAAAAGGGTGGATGCCTAGACTGGACAGGCTGCAAAGAGGTAAAAAACAATGTGCTTTTCACGCAAGCGGCGCACAAAGGGCTTTATGCCTACACTAATCTCAATCGGTCGCATCAGTTGCCACCGCATTCCAATCGATGCACCGAATAATCTCTTCAACCGCCGGGTCGATAGGTAACGCGAATTCATTTTGAAACCAAACAATGCTTAAGTACGAATAATGATCTTCAGGATTCTTCACTGGCTGATACGACTCAAATTGAGCAAGACAAACAAAGCTCGGAATTCGGGCAGGCAAATTTTCCTCATTCGCTATTAGCCTATATCCCTTGGGTAAAGGTAATAGATTTTCTAAGGGATCGATTAAGAAAGGAGTTCCACTTAACCATAGCTTATCCTTTGCACACTCTTGGGCATGATTGACGAGCTCTCTATTCAGTCGCTTAGTTGGCAGACCCTCTAACAAACCCCGATAAGTACGATATTGAAACAATACTTCCAGATGGATATTTCGACCGCAATTCAATTCAATTTCATATCGACCCTTCATTCTAACCACCCTATTATGACTACTAATTTTAAATGTTACGGTAATTCAACTATGGTTGCGACTCCAAAAATAGGTTTTGACTGATTGCGGGAACGGTTTTGTTATTCGTTCCGTAACCTTATGGATTCTAATGGATAAATTAAAAGGACAAGGACGGGGTTATAAAACCCCGTCCTGCTCAGTCTTACGGGTTAATATACAACCCGAATGTAATAAGGCCGCTCCCGATCTCTCCATGCAGCACAGTTATCTGATGCCAATACTTATTACGCTACATGACGTCATAGCCCGACCCGGACAATGAAATGCCCCGCCCGGAACAATGTCATAGTATATCCACGCAGTGCTATTAGTGGCTTTTGCTGTAAGTGCGCTTGCCAATAACTCCTTATTATTGTTTTGAATAGCTATTGCTCCATTCTCACACGCCGTATTTACAGGTGTTGAGACAAATATGCATGAAGTGCCTTGATTAGCACTGTCCTTCGCTCCATTCACCAATACTTCGGTTATTTTGGTTTCAAGCGCATTTTGATCGGCATAGCTGCAAAATGGCAGCATAATAGGAACAGAGCTGTTTTAATAATCGCTTTCATAGTTTTCTCCTGCCTGATTTCCAGGCTTTCATCAATTGTGAAAAAAAACCGGAAGCCAAGCTTCCGGTGGGTTTTGGGGTCAATCATCATTTCTAATCGTACCGACACCAGCGGCTTGTATTAGTCCATAAGGCGCGGAAGGGTTGCTTAACACCACGCTAAATCTTTCGTTTTTCTCAACCGTGTTGTCACCTTTGATTTGCACTTTTATCGCTTTCAAGGTTTGCCCTGGCGAAAAAGTCAAGCTTCCGGCCTTGGCGGTATAATCTGAACCTGCTTTTGCAACCCCATCTTGTGTGGCATAGCTGACGGTGACAGGTTGGGGGGATGACACATTGAGCTTGACTTTAAACGTGGCGGTGCTAACCGACCCCGCCACACCTTCCAATACAGAAGCATTGCTGAGGGTGATACCAGGGTTTGCGTCTTGATTAATGACTAAAGTTTCGGCATTGTCCGCCTTCACGGTGATGCCATAAGCACTGGTTTTATAGGTGGTATTGGCTGGGACTTGATATTGCACGACCCCATTGCCTTGGCCTGTAGCTCCAGAAGAGATGGTCAACCACGGGGAATTGCTCTGGGCTGTCCACGGACAAGTTGCAGGGGCGGCGACATTGGCGGTGAAATCACCACCTTGATAGGTGACTCGCTGGCTGGTGGGGGTGACGGTCACGTTGCAAGGCTCATCTTCCAAAAGCAGATTGGTTATGACACTCAGCACAGCCGGATTTATCTTAGGGTAAAGTGTCGGGCTTAGGTTTTTCATCATGATGCAATCCCAAATCATACCCCTGACCTTGCCGTCTTTTTTGAACGGTGTTGACCATTGCGAAGACTTGCCCTGTTCCCAAGTGTACTGATCCCGATTATTCAGGTCATCTAATGGCTGGCTGTAAGACGGGCAATATTGCACCACTTGATCGGCCACTGCTTGGGTGGCGCCTTGTTTCAAGTATTGAAAAAAGGGGTTGTTCGCTTCCCTGGTGGTCAAATGCGAAACAGCCAAATCAAGACCCGCATCTTTATTCCCCAATTTCCTTAAAATTAATGTCCTCACCGCATTTAAATGCAAAGGAAAACCGGAATTTTCGTATTTTGCGTGTCTAGCGATTTTGTCGGTTGTTTTTTGGCTTAAATAGTCCCCCCCGTAAATCTTTAATAGCTGATCGATTATAAATGTAAATCCAACGGTTACGTTTGATGCCGTTGCATAGTAATGGGCTATACCCGACCCATTATTTAAGCCGTAGAAATTCGCCACTTCGTTGAGCATGTCCCTGTCCAGAGGCCGGAGGGTGCACCTTGCATGAATGCAATAACGCGGTAACCCCTTGAGATAAAACCTGGCATCACCTTGACACTTCCCCGCCTCTAACGGGTTGCCAATTGCACAGGGTCTATTTCTCTCCAACCAATCTAACCACCTCTGCAACGCCCCTGTATCGCCAGTAGAAACAACATACAGCAACACGCCTAAGTCTTGGTCAGGGGAAAAAGACAACTCTTCCTTTACCGTGTCCCCTTTGCCCAAGTTATTGGTTTCTGCCCTGCGAGGCGAACGCCAGAACCTTCCATCGGCGGTTTGGGAATTTTTTACGGCATTACAGCCACGTTGGTCGCCCGAAGCGCAGAGCAAGCCGTTGAATAGCGTAGCATCCCCATCATCACATACCCCGCCTGCTTTTTTGGCAGGAAAAGGCGGTGCGGTAAAGGGAAGCCCGTCTTGGGATTGGCATAAATAAGCATTGTCTTCCCAATAATCCCCTGCAAAACAAGGAAGCGTTTGAAAAACGATAAAAAAATACAGCAGATAGCGCGGTAAACGCACTAGGGATTGATACTTAAAATACATTTTCATTTGAACTCTCCCACCCAAAAAAGTGATGTTTGGTTGTGGATATAATTCGTAAGAATTACCATCAAGACATTGCCCCAATGACCTATTTTTTTAAACCCAGCATATAAACGTGATCGACTCTATTACTGCAACCATCCAGCCTGACAACAATTTTATTGCCGCTAACCAAAGCAAAGTAGCCCGCATGAAGGGTAACGGAATGCGGGGGACATCGAAGCCACAAAGCCCCGGATTCCGCAAGCTCCATCCAGGCTACTCGCTACCGCTCAGGCAAATTGTGATCAAGAGACAGGTTATAAAACCCCGTCCTGCTCAGGAGGCCCTACGCGGGCTACGTTTCAGTAATTAACAACAATGTAATAAGGCCGTTCCCTATCTCCCCATGCAGCACAATCACCAGCACCTTGAACCACTACTTCTTTTCCCTGCGTGGCAGCGGCTAAGAGCATTGCGTACATAGCTTTGCCGTGAGGGGCGTTGGCGTCAAATGCCCAAGCATGGCTTGAACAAGTAGGCGGATTATTGTGATTGGCAACATCAAACATAATAACGCCCCCATCTTGGATGAGAAATTGATTTATTTTACCGCTACCATCTCCGGCATAGCTGCAAACTGGCAGCATACAAGATAGGAACAGAGCTGTTTTAATAATTGCTTTCATAATTTTCTCCTGCCCCATTTGGGGCTTTTCTTTTCAGGATTGTAAAAAAACCGGAAGCCAGGCTTCCGGTGGGTTTTGGGGTCAATCATCATTTTTAATTATTGCCACACCAGCGGCTTGTATCAGCAAAGTAGCCCGCATGAAGGGTAACGGAATGCGGGGACATCGAAGCCACGAAGCCCCGGATTCCGCAAGCTCCATCCAGGCTACTCGCTTAGATTCTTTTCCAATCAGTCCATCCGCAGCTTTGTTTCATATTGTTTGCCGATAAAACGGGAAAAGCAGAGTTGGCAAGTCCCACAGCTTTTTGACGGACAGGCTTGTTATTTTCTATCCAGACAATGACATTTTTAATGGCTTTAGCTGTTTCGAGATTAACTGTATACCCAAAAACAGTCACAAACGTAGGGACGGCTGCGGTTCCCGCACTAGGAATGGACGCCACGACACTAGAAACTGCAGAAGTGAGCAATGCCGATTGAATGGCATCTTGGATTTCTTTCTTGAAAAGCGTCACAAGGCTTGCGATAAATTCATTGTATGCCGTTTGTGCCTTTGACACTTGGATACGCATGGAACTGCTGACGGGCGCATCGATATGCCATTCGCAATTCATCACTTTTTTAAAACTCGCCCAACCAGTGCAAGTTTTAAAACCCAATATATTTTGTATGACAATGCAATCAGTTTTAGTTTGAGGCAACGTAAAAGGGTCGGTGTAATGCGCGACTAGAATATGGTCAAGTTCATTGGTGGCAATGCCGTTAACCGTGCCCACCTCTGATAGTGATTGATTAACCGCCGTAGATGGAGATTTAGGGAGAGCGGCTAATATTGGCACTATCATGTCTAAAATATCGTCATCGTCCGCAACAGGTGGGCTGATTGGCAAGGCGATACCTGAAGCCCCTCGACTTAGTTTGCTGCAAACATTAAACGAATCACATGCTTTTACATGGTAGCGATAAAGCTGGTTTACTGTAGCTGCGGTATCGTCAAAGGAATTACTGTTAGGACTGGCAAGCAGGACACCATCACGGAACACTTGGTATTGTGAAGCAACCAAAACCTGATCCCAATATAAGCTTACCCGCTCTTGCTCTGTGGTACTGGCGGTTAAATTCGCGGGTACAGCAATCGTCTTAGGTGTAGCAATACCACTAGCCTGCACAGAAACTGGACTACATTTTCTACCTAAGCAAGCCTTCACCCAGTAATAATAAGTTTTTTTAGGGGTGGCACTAAAATCGCTAAACGCTAAAACGTCAGGTGTGGCTATTTGTTTTTGTACACCCGTGGCACTTGTAGAGCGAAATACTTTGTAATAGGTAGCTCCGGCACTGGATTGCCAGTTCAGATTAACCTTCCCTGATACAGTCGTGCTAGCAGTTAAGCCTGTCGGTGCCAATGGTACAGGTGGCGTACCTTGTATAGCTGAATACGTCGACATACTAAAAAACAACATCCAACAGAATGTTAAGATGCCAATAAGCGGATGATTTTTCATGGTTTCTCCTAATGGGTTTTGTTCATATTAATAAAAACAAACAATCTTTATATGTCACTTAAGCGGGACTGGGTTTGCAACCCCGTCCTGAACATTTTGATGCTACCGCTCTCTTTAAATCTTGGAAACACTGTAGACCGAGTACAGACTCCGTCCGGCTTGGGGTTTCAGGCTCATTGCCTAACTGTCTGGGTGCTTACATCGTAAATTGTCTTATTTGACAATATCCGTCTGCATCCGTAACGCTATATTGAATATGAATATCCCGTTGCAGTGCATAAGCGGTTAAAAGCGCGGCAATTTTTCCTTTAGCACCGTCATCTGCCTCGTTTATGTAGGCAAATTCATTGCTGTGTATACCGCTACAAAAACTTATGGGATTGCCCTCTTTGAATATTCTGTAATGGAAGCTTTGACTGCCCGACACAAAGATGCGGTAAGGCCAGGTGATGGGGCCTGAAGCCGTATCCGCACTGCTTAAAGCCGGGCTGATGACTAGGCAAGCCAGCATTACACTTAATAACTTTTTCATTTTTAATCTCCAACATCCTCTAGCATGGGTAAGTGGGTCAAATTTCATGATTTGCCCCGTTAATGATCGTGGTCAGCAAAGTAGCCCGCGCTCCTTCGGATTCGACCCTAAAAGTAGGGTACGCTGTGCGTACCGTTTCCCCAAACAACACAACAACCCCATCCGTTACCGGAACAACCAACAACCAATGGCGTATATTTAAGCCATGTAAAGGTACGCACAGCGTACCCTACCGGGCTTACTTAAAACCCTCTTGGATAAAAAAATTGGGTGAGCGTAATTATCGAACATGAAAGGCTTCAATCTTAATCCAGTTACCGACACAAGCTCCAAAAGTAACAAGGGATACAGTTGAACCAGTTACCTTAGCCAATAAAATCGCAGCTTTAAGGCTGGCAGCCGCACTAGCATCTACACCTGCCCATTCATTTTCTACAGTGCCACAATTGTTTACAGCATTTGAATTAGGTAATCCACCATCTAATCTTAACGCCACGCTGCCATTGGGGTGTGTGTATATCTCAACAACTTTTCCAACTTCACCAGCAGCAAAAACAGGCGAAGACAGCAAAGCCATGACGCCTAAAAACATTAACTTGAATTTGGTGTTCATAAATAACCTTTGATTAAATAAGGGTTAAGGGATTGTAGGAGTTAGTAATTACTTAAAATAATAGTAAAAATTGACGGGGTATTGTTATGAACCGAGCAGCCGGCATTGCCATATACCGTTACGGTGCTTTTGAGGGCAATCGCCGTTAAGGCTTCCGCCAAAAAGGTTTTGGCATGTTGATCGTTGGCGTAAAATCCAAAGCGTTTTGTTTCCGTACAGCCACAATCGCTATCTTTGTCGAGTACCAGAAACGTCGCCCCGTCATCCCAAGGATATACCGCCAGAACATGGGCACCTACGGCTGCGCATGCGTGAGTGCCAGCAAAGACAGGTGTGGAAAAAACTAATGCAGATAAAAGCGTTAGGGTTAATTTTGTTTTCATTAGGAAATCCTCTGTTGGGTTTATTTTTAGCCATCCCAATAAGGCTATTAGCCAAATTAGTGGATGAAAGAATAGCGACACGCTAATTCTTGGCTAACATATTGATGAATTGTAGAGTCTGTGTCATCATCCATTTGTATGAGACCGCCCACATTTTTTGGCCTTTTTTATGCAACAAAATGATGATTTCCTTGCTTTAATTGTCGCCATTTACCTCGCCGCCACCGAACCTGCCGAGTGGGATAATGTACTTGGCGATATAACCCGCCTGTTCGACGGACATGCGGCGTTTACCATGCGGGTGGGGATTGGGGCGCATGACAGCCCCAGTTTGTATCTTTACAATTTGCCATTTGAAGCATTTGTGGCTTACGGGGAGCATTTTTACCAGCATGATTTATGGAGTCCGGCCTGGATTAAGGCGGGCCTGCATGATCTGGGTAATGTGTATACAGACGACCAATTGGTGGGGCGCAAAGAATTCCGCCGTTCGATTTGGTTTAATGATTACCTGAAAAAATTGGATATTGAGCACAGCCTGTTTGCGTCTTTATCCGAAGCCACACCCACGCCGTCAATTTTGGCGATAGACCGTCCGCTAGGTTCTGAGCCGTTTACTCAAGCCGATATGGAACGCCTTCGACCCATCGCCCACCATTTAGCGCAAGCCTTGGAAATCACGCGTAAATTTCAAGCATTGCAGGATGGCATTCAAGCCAACGAACAGTTTGTAGAATCCCTCAACCAAGGCATTTTGTCGATTAACCTGAAAGGCAAGGTCTTGTATGCGAATGGATTTGCAATAGATGTGCTGGTCAATCAATCGGGCTTGACGGTGAACAACGGGGTGCTTTGTGGGATCAATGAAAGCATTAATCAGGCGTTGGCGATGTTACTGGCACTTGCCAAACAAGGTGTAGGCCATTCGTTCGTGATTACCAGACCATCTAAACCCGCGTTAAAAATAGACAGTGTGCCGATGGCGGATAACGCGGCATCGGTTTTATTACCAGAAAGCCAAGCAGGTAAAGTAGTTTTGCTGTTAAGCAACGAGACCGACCCACAAACCGATGCTTATGGGTTGTTTGCCAAACAGCACCGATTAACCCCGCAGGAAACCAAAGTGTTACAAGGGATTATTGAGGGGTATTGCCTCAAAGACATTGCCGAGCATCATGGCGTTAGTTTCAACACGGTGCGCTCACAGTTGGCAAGCGTCATGCAAAAAACCTATTGCAAACGCCAAAAGGATTTGGTGAGGTTGTTTTTGGCGGGATAAAGTGGTGTGTCGCGTCAGATTTTTGCCGGAACAGGTTTGTTACCCGTTCCGTAACGTTTTTGGGTATTTACGGATAAATTGAAACATTCAGGACGGGGTTATAAAACCCTCTCCCGCTCAGTAATCTCCAAGCAAGACGAGTTTTCCAAATCCGTTCCGAGCGTTTTGACGTTGCCACTATCTTTAAAACGTCTGTGAAACCCTACATCTACCCTCTCTCTTTAACCTACAAGTCCGTTACAATATCACTCCCCCCAAACACTGGAGAAGTAACATGACGGCTACAATTTCCATCCATATTGACCAACAGCTTTATGAACAAGCACAACATAAAGCAGAATTGGAGCATCGTTCCACCGCTGAACAAATTGAATTTTGGGCAAAACTAGGACGGGTTGCGTTAGAAAATCCAGATTTACCCGTCAGTTTTATTGCGGAATCGTTGTTATCACTGATGGAGTCACACACAGGGCTTGAACCTTTTGTACCACGGAGCCGGCAAGTATGAGTTATGGCGTTTTACAAACGCGCCGTTTTGCCCGCCAATACAAGAAATTACAGAATAATATCGTTGTTGATGTAGACCAAGCCGTTATGGTTGTAGCTAATGACCCGCACATTGGCGAACGTAAAAAGGTGACTTGGCCAATTTGCACGTTTATAAGTTTCGTAGCAATGGACAGCTTTATTTGTTGGGCTATACGTTGGACGACGCGGTTAAATTAATTTCTTTAGAAGCTATATACGACTGAAACGAATAGAAGATGCTTCGGCAGAATCTTTAGAAAAAGCCATTCAGGATACGGTTGAACCAAGGAGCGTGATTCGAACGGATGCATGGGCTGGCTATAACTAAATTGGCAATCGTGGGTACATTCACGAAGTGGTTCGAACTGATGCTGAGGTTGGGGACAATCTGTTGCCTGCTTGTAATCTGGTTGCCAGCCTGATGAAACGATGGCTAGGTGGTACTTTGCAGGGGGCGGTTGCTCATGAGCATATTGAGTATTATCTCGATGAATAGACATTTCGATTCAATCGACGAACTTCACGGCACCGTGGAAAACTTTTTTATCGATTACTCCAACAAGCAGTGTTGACCGTAAACGTCTAACCCGCCCACCTACGCAAACCTGATACGACCTGTCATCCTTGCCCTTTTGGATGGGGAATACCGATGGCATTATCAATGAAGTGGATTGGGCATATTGAAGCATGGCAAGCCAG
>Ga0247838_1003172_pt1 | contig 19494 bp, 7 predicted proteins | sample LaCruzMarch2015__5_FD_189097 | JGI IMG/M metagenome (GOLD analysis project Ga0247838, IMG submission 189097) | Freshwater microbial communities from meromictic Lake La Cruz, Castile-La Mancha, Spain - LaCruzMarch2015_15m | ecosystem: Environmental > Aquatic > Freshwater > Lake | place: Spain... | reverse complement strand
GGACCAGGCATCTGTTGGTCCTCACCGGCGCCGGGGCCTCTGCCGAAAGCGGCATCCCCACCTTCCGTGACGCGTTGACCGGCCTGTGGTCGCGGTTCGACGCCGCATCGCTGGCCACCCCCGATGCCTTTGCGCGCGATCCGGACCTGGTTTGGGGCTGGTACGAGTGGCGGCGCATGAAGGCGCTCCACGCCGCGCCCAATCCCGGACACCGGGCCATCGCCGCCCTGGCGGCGCGGGTCCCGCGCTTGACCCTCGTCACCCAGAACGTCGATGACCTGCACGAACGGGCGGGCAGCCCGGCGGTTCTGCACCTGCACGGGAGTCTGCACGCCCCGCGCTGCGTTCGCTGCGCCCGACCGTTCGACCTTGCGCCGGGCGTTCCCGACGAGCCCGAGGGTGGACGCCGTCTGGCCCCGCCGCGCTGCCCGCAGTGCGGAGGCGCCATCCGCCCCGGGGTCGTCTGGTTCGGCGAGTCGTTGGTGCCCGCGGTGCTGGGCGCGGCCGAGGCGGCGGCCCGCGCCTGCGACCTGTGCCTGACGGTCGGGACCGCGTCCCTGGTCTACCCGGCCGCTGCTCTGCCGGGGATCGCCCGCGATGCTGGGGCGGCCCTGGTCCAGGTCAATCCGAGCCCCACGCCGCTGGACGGGATGGCCCGCCACACCCTGCGCGGGACTTGCGCCGAGGTCCTGCCCGCCCTGCTGGCGGCCGCCTGGCCAGGCTGAGCCTGGCGCCCCGGAGAGGTCCGTGAGAACCGAAGTCGTTACCAGAGCTGGCCGCCGGAGTCTCGCGACGGTTGTGTGCCGCACGATCGCGCCCGCCAGTGGATGGGCGCGCACTGGTGCCCGGTCTGCGGCAATCCTGGCGACGCTCGCGCTTGGCGCGGGTCTGACGGCCTGTGTCCTCGACACCCGCGCGACCCGGCCCCGGCTCGCGGTGCGTGTCACCGCACCGATCGCCATCCCGCCAGGGCAGGCCCATGTCGTCTTACAGGACGGTCGTATCGCGAACGCGAGCAACCGGCTCGAACCCTGGTGCGAGTTGGAGGTACGGACCCTCGCGGGTGCCGAGCCGACCCTGATCACCGGCGGCAGCTTCCAGGTCAGCCGCATCAGCAGCCGGTTGCTGCTGGACCCGACCACCCGGATTCCCGTTGTTTTTGTCGCGACCAGTTGCGCCGATCCGCTGTTTCAGGAAGGGGTCTGGTGGCTGTCGTCGTCCGCGCCCAGCGATGTCATGTACCTGCGCTGTATCGCCCCCTACTACAACTGCGCACTGGGCCCACCGCTGCCCCCCGACCAAGTGCAGCGGCAGGTCGGGCGTTATCTGGCAGTCAGCGAGGACGCGCCGGCGGGTGCTCGCCGCTGAGCGGGCCGGCGACCGGTTCGCGGCGCGTTCGGCGTCATGGCGGGTTTCGTGGCGGATGTCCCCGGGTCGGCACGCCATGAAGCGTAGAACCTGATCCGGAACTGGTTGAGATTTCTCGCATTCCTGGGGAGCGGCAACCTGCACGATACCATGCTATGTCAAGAGTTTCCGGATGATGCGGGTCGCCGCGGATACCAACCGTGCGCGCGCCGCAAGGGAATTCCTGGTAGCAGTCATGACCGACCCGACAACGGTCACAACGACCGACGTGGCCGACGGCTTGATCTGCCATGGGCAGCCGAACCCGGGGCCTTGCCAACGCCGCCGCTTGGAGGCTTTCCCGCGAGGGGTCGCTCTCGGCCAAGAGTCGACATCCGTTCACGGAATCTCAACGGCAGCAGTCCAACGGATAGCGGGCGTTCGCCGCAGCCCTCAAGGATTGCCCTGCTTTGCAATACAGCTCCCCGGCAATCACGCCGCACCGTCGATATGGCCGTCAACCGACAGGGACGCTGCCCCGCTGCCTCGGCCCGTTGCCGACCCGAAATAACCGCCCTGTTCCGCCTCGTCCAGCGGCACCTGGAGACCTACCGCGCTGGTGCGCGACGGCGAGGGGGACGGCCTGAGCGTGCCGCGGTCGGTGGAACGGCAATTCCGCCGCATGGCCACAAATGGTCCGCTGGTGGCCCCGAAACAGCTATTCTGAGGGCGAAGCCCGACAGACGGCCAGGGCCGAGAACTTGTCGTTCCGGTTGAATGGTCCGCAACCCATTGGAGACCCCATGAGCAACGAGCCCCCGGTCATCCTGCTGGTCTACGCCAACGACCGCGTCGACCCGGCCAACCACTTGCGGAGCCTCGCCGATGAGATCGGCCTGATCCGCGACACGCTGCAACCGGCCAAGCAGGCCGGGCACTGCGAGGTCTTGATCGAGGGCAATGCGAGCGCGGAGCGGGTCTTTGCCGTCTTCCAGGACGCCCAATACCGCAACCGCATCGCCATCCTCCACTATGCCGGCCATGCCGACGGGTACCGCCTGCTGCTGGAGTCCGCGGCGGGCGGCGCCTCATCAGCCCGGGGCGCTGCCCAGGCCGCGGGCCTAGCCGCCTTCCTCGGCGAACAGCGGGGGCTGGAGCTGGTGTTCCTCAACGGCTGCTCCACGGCACCGCAGGTCGAGGGGCTGCTGCAGGCCAATTGCCCGGCGGTGATCGCCACCTCCCAGGCGATCGACGACCGGGTGGCCATGGACTTCGCGGTCCACTTTTATCGGGGGCTGGGCGGCGGCGTGGGCCTGGAGACCGCCTTCAAAGAGGCCGTCGCGGCCACCAGGACCACCCGGGGCGACAACCCGCGCGGCCTCTACTGGGGGAGTCCGACGGACTCAGCGGCGCCCACCGATCGCTGGCCCTGGGAGTTGCGCATCAAGCCGGGGGCGGAGCGGGCGGCCTATTGGAATCTGCCCGAAGTCGTTGGCGACCCCCTGTTCGGCCTGCCCGCGCTGCCTATGCTGGACCTGCCGCAGAGCCCGTTCCGACACCTGGACTGGTTCGCCCGCAAGCACGCCCTGGTCTTCTTCGGCCGCGCCTTTCAGGTCCGCGCACTCTATGACCGGATCACCGCCCCAGACGCGGCGCCGATCCTGCTCGTCCATGGTGAGTCCGGGGTCGGGAAGTCCTCAGTGCTGGCGGCCGGGCTACTGCCGCGGCTGGAGGCCAGCCACCGCGTCCATTATCTGCGCCGCGATGCCCAACGCGGGTTGCTCGGCAGCCTCATGCAACCCTTGGGCGCGGACCTCAGCGCGGCGGGGGCGGCCTGGCGCCAAGCCGAGGCGAACGCGGACGCACCCCTGTTGGTGGTCCTGGACCAGGTGGAGGAGGTCTTCACCCGTCCGCTGGCCGATCAGCCCGCGGAACTTGCCACCTTCCTCGATGGGCTGACCGACCTCTTCGGCCGCCCGGAGGCGCGGCCGCGCGGCCGTCTGATCCTGAGTTTCCGCAAGGAGTGGCTGCCGGAGATCGACAAGCGTCTGGAAGAACGAGAACTCCCCCGCGAACGGCTGTTCCTGGAGGGCCTGGATCGTCGGGGCGTCATCGCCGCAGTCAACGGGGTCAAACGCGACGAGCGGCTACGGATACATTACGGGCTCGACATCGACGACGGACTGGCCGAGGAGATCGCCGATGACCTGCGCGCGGACCCGCAATCCCCCATCGCCCCCACCCTCCAGATCCTGCTGACCAAGCTGTGGAGCGAGGCCAAGCGCCTGAACGATGACCAACCCCACTTCACGCGGAACCTCTACCTTGGGCTCAAACGCGAGGGCATCCTGCTCAAGGACTTTCTCGACCAGCAACTCACCGCGCTGGAGCAATGGCGACCGACGGTCGTCCAATCCGGGCTGGCCCTGGACCTGCTCGCCTTCCATACTACACCCAGGGGCACGGCGGCCCAGTGCCTGGAACAGGCGCTGCTGACCACCTACGCCCACGTCAAGGAGGGGCTCCCCGAGTTGGTCCAGCGCTGCAAGGATACCTACCTGCTGGCGGACATCCCCACGGCGGGGCAAGAGCCCATCAAGGGAACGCGGCTGGCGCACGACACCCTGGCCCCCCTGGTCCGGGCGCGCTTCGAGGAGTCGGACCGGCCCGGCCAGCGGGCGCGGCGCATCCTCGACAACCGGGGCGTGGAGTGGACAGGGGGGAGAAGCGGCGCAACGCTCGACGAGACCGATCTCAGCGTGGTCGAGGGCGGCGTCGATGGCATGCGGGCCTGGACCGCCGACGAATTACGTTTGCTGTCCGACAGCCGGGCCGAGGCCGAGCGTCACCGCGAAGAGGCGCAGCGCGCGGCGCGCGATTTGGAGGAGGCGCGGCAAGCCGCGGAGGCCAGGCACCTGGAGTCCAAACGGCACGCCCGCACGGCCGTCGCCAGACTCCAGGCATTCCAAGCGCAGGCCCAGAGGAACCTGCACCCGATCCGGGCTTTGCTCCTCGCCGCGGAGTCGGTCAAGCGACCGCTCGAGCAAGACGAGGCGGCGCTCGGCGGCCCCGAATCCGTGTTGCGGGACCTGATCGGCGCGACCGGCGGGATCCCCTTGAGCGGGCGCGTACTGACACTCGGCGTCGATCCCCAGGGGCGCTGGCTCGCCACCGGGGACCTCGCCGCCACCGTGCGCCTGTGGGACCTCAGCAATCCCAGGGCCGCGCCGCGGACATTGCGCGGTCATGAAGAAAAGATCTGGACCCTGACCTTTGACGCCCAGGGCCGTTGGCTCGCCACCGGCAGCCAGGACGATACCGCCCGACTGTGGGACCTCCAGAACCTCGATGCCGACCCGCGGGTGCTGCGCGGACACGGAGCCATGGTGTCGGCCCTCGCCTTCGACCCCCAGGGCCGCTGGCTCGCCAGCGGGGGCTGGGATAAGACCGTTCGCCTATGGTCACTCCAAACACCCGCGGCCGAGCCGCTGGTGTTACGGGGATTCGCTGACCAAATCGAGACCATTGCCTGCGATCCACAGGGCCGCTGGCTGGCCCCCGCGAGCGCGGACCAGACCCAGCGCCTGTGGGACCTGGGCGATCCCAGCGCCGTACCGCGGGTGCTGGACGGGCACGCGGACAAGATTACGACGCTCGCCTTCGACCCCGGGGGCCGTTGGCTGGCGACCGGGGGCGATGACAAGACCGCGCGCCTGTGGGACCTCCAGAACCTCGACGCAGAGCCGCGGGTGCTGCCCGGGCATGCGTCCTCGGTCGGCGCACTCGCCTTTGACCCCCAGGGCCGCCGGCTGGCCACCGGGAGCAGTGACAACACCGCATCCCTGTGGGACCTCCAGGACGCCGCGGCAGCGCCCAGGGTACTGCGCGGGCATGAGGACTCCGTTTCGGCCCTCGCCTTCGACCCCCAGGGCCGCTGGCTCGCGAGCGGGAGTTGGGACAAGACGGTACGGCTGTGGTCCCTCGAAGACACTGGGGCCGAGCCCCGGGTGCTGCGGGGGCACGATGGACCGATTTCCATCCTTGCCTTTGACCCCCAGGGCCGCTGGCTCGCCACCAGGGGCGACGACTGGGCCGCGCGACTGTGGGACCTCGCGGCGCCCGCGGCCGAGCCCCGCGTCCTGCCAGGTCCTCAGAGCGGGCTTCAGGTCCGGGCCATTGCGATCGACACCCAGGGCCGTTGGCTCGCCGCCGGGGGCCGGGACGGTACCGCGCGCCTCTGGTCACTCCAGGACGTTGACGCCGGGCCCCGGGTGTTTCAGGGGCACGAGGGCGTGCTGTCGGCCATCGCCCTCGATCCCCCGGGTCGCCGGCTGGCCACCGGAGGCTACGACGGCACCGTGCGCCTCTGGGTCATCGAGGACCAAGGGGGCGAACCCCGGGTGCTTCGCGGGCACGCGGGCAAGGTTTCCGTCCTTGCATTCGATCCACTGGACCACTGGCTCGTCACCGGGGGCAAGGACGGCATCACGCGGCTGTGGAGCCTCCAGGACGCCGGGGCCGAGCCGCGGATGCTGCCGGGGCACGCGGGCGGCGTAACGGCCATTGCCTTCGACGACCAGGGCCGCCGACTCGCCACGTCGGGCTGCGACGGCACCGTGCGCCTGTTCGATCTCCAAGACCTGGAGGCCCAGCCCCTGGTCCTGCAAGGTCACGGGGACGAGGTGGCAACCCTCGCCTTCGATCCCCAAGACCGCTGGCTCGCCAGCGGGGGCTACGACCGCACCGTACGCCTGTGGGGACTCGAACACCCCGAGTCGGAGCCCCTCGTGCTCCGGACGGACGACATCGTCGTGATGCTCGCCTTCGACCCCGCGGGGCGTTGGCTCGCCGCCGGCGAGGTCGGCGGCGAGGTGCGCCTGTGGGATCCTGCGGACCCCGGGTCCGAGCCCAGGGTGCTGCGGGGGCACACGGAGTTGTTCTGGGTCCTTGCCTTCGACCCCCAGGGCCGTCGGCTCGCCACCGGGAGCCGTGACAAGACCGTGCGCCTGTGGGATCTCGATCACCCGGACGCCGAGCCGCAGGTGTTGCGGGGTCACACGGGCGCGGTCTGGGCACTCGCCTTCGACCCCGCGGCTCGCCGTCTGGCAACCGGCGGCGAAGACGGCACGGTTCGCCTCTGGCAGTTGGAGATCCCCGCCCTGTTGGACCTGGCCTGCGCAACCGCCGGCCGGAACCTGACCTTGGAGGAATGGCGGGAACACGTGGGGGATGTACCCTACCGAGTCACCTGTCCCCAGTTTCCAAGCGACGAGACCCTGGCCGCAAAGGCCGCTTCCGGCGCACCTTGAGAGCCGACAGATGCCGGCCTGCGGGGTAGCGGTGGCCCGGACCCGCGTCCGCGTTCGCCGCCTGGACGGCTGGCGGGCTTGCAACAACGGCCGGCGGGAACGATGCTTGAGAGTGCCGCAATACAGGCGCAACCACTGGAACATTCGCGATGCCAAACAACACGAATCGGATCTACGCCCTGCTCGTCGGGATCAACGACTATCCCCTGTCCGTCGGCCGGCTGCAAGGATGCGTGAACGATGTGGGGACCCTGGCGGACTGGCTCGGCAAGACCTACACGGGACGGCTCGCCCTCGAATGCCTCACGGACGCGCAGGCGACCCGCGGGAACCTGATTGCGCTCTTTCGCACCCACCTGTGTCAGGCCGGACCGGACGACACCGTCCTGTTCCACTATTCGGGCCACGGCGCCCGCGCCCCTTCCGCGGCGGCCTTCAAGCGCCTCTATCCGGACGGACGCGACGAGGGTCTGGTGTGCATCGACAGCCGTGAGCCCGGCGGCTTCGACCTGGCGGACAAGGAACTGGCGGTGCTGCTCCAAGAGGTCGCGGCCCGAGGCCCGCACCTCGCGGTGCTGCTCGACTGCTGTCACTCCGGCTCGGCCACCCGCGGCGCCGACGACTTCACCCAGGCCCGCGCCCGCTTCACCCACGAGGTCTACGAGGAGCGACCCTTGGAGACCTATCTGGACGGCTGGTACGCGGACCGACTGGGGCGCGGGGACTCCCTGGAGATTCCGACCAGCCGGCATATCCTGCTCGCCGCCTGCGAGCGGGTACAGAAGGCCTGGGAATCCAAGGACCACCGGGGCGTCTTCACCAGCACCCTGATCGACGTGCTCGGCCAGTCCGGCCCCGGGATCGCTTACGCGGACCTGTTCCTGCGCGCACGCAGCGCGGTCCACCGCTATGCGGACGATCAGACCCCGCAGTTCGAGACCTACGCGGGGTTCGACGCCTACAACGGTTTCCTGGGCGGCGCCGGGGCGCCGTCCGGCCGCCGCTACAGCGTCTATTTCGACCAGGGTGCCTGGAAGGCGGACTGCGGCGCCTTGCACGGGCTGCCCACGGACCCGGACAAGGTCGTTGAACTCGCCCTCTATCCGGAATCCGATCCCGCGTCCCTGGCCGGCCATGCCGCGACGACCCAGGTCGGCGCGCAGAAGTGCGAGGTACGCCTCCTGGACCTGACGGCCGATCCCGCGGCGCGCTTCCAGGCCCAGGTCACCAGCCTGCCGGTGCCGCCGCTGCCGGTGCGCCTGGACGGTGATGCAGCCGGCATCGCGGCCGCCCAGGACGCCCTGACCCGGGCCAAGAATCGGCAGGCACTGGGGTTCGCGTTCACTACCGGGCCGGCGGGCGGCGAGTCCTATTGCCTGACGACCCAGGGCGGGTCATCCAGGCTCACGCAAGCGGCGACCGGCCGTCTGATCCAGGCGACTGAATACTGTTCGGCCGACCGGCTCTTCCCGGCGCTCAAGGCCATCGCCGACTGGGAACGGGCGGCGGCGCTGCAGAACCGCGCCACGCGGATGGATCGGGACGCGGTCGCCTTCCAGTTCGTCGAGGTCCTGCCCGACGGCACTGAGCACGCCTACCCCGGCGATGACATCAGCATCGACATCACCCGCGACGGCAGCGCCTGGCGGGAGATCAGTGCCCGGCTGCGCGCTGGCAATCGCAGCACCCAGCCGCTGCATTTCGCGCTCACCTATCTCGCCAATACCTTTGCCGTCCAGGTGCCGTACAACGAGCGGAACGAGCCCACGCAGGACCCCTTCGACCTGATCGTCGGCGCCTCGAGCAGCTTCAGCATGACCTTGGAGCCGCAGGAAGGCGACGAGGCCGTCCACCTCTTCAAGCTCATCGTCAGCACCGAGCGCATCGACGACTTCCTGCTGGTGCAGGACCCGGTGGAGATCGGCAAGGTCCATCGCGTGACCCGGGACGGGGACACCGCCAGGGGGGTCACCTTCGGCGAGCGCGCCAAGCTGGTCTACGAGAACGAGTGGTTCACCAAGACCATCCGGGTCCGCCTGGTGCGCCGGGCCGACCGGGTGGGCACGCGCGATCTCAGCCTGCTCGGCGGGCGGATCGGCATCAAGGGGCACCCTGCATTCCAGGCCGGCGTCAGTTTTGGCACGCCCCCGGCCGCCAGCCGCGGGGCGGGCGACGGCGCCGACTTTTCGCTGGCCCTGGAACGTCAGGGGCTCGAACTGCTGCGCTTTGCCGGCACCCGCGGAGAGTCCCCCAGCGTCCTGGAGCTGACCGATATCGCCAACCCCGAGTCCCTGGCGGCGCAGCCGCTGGAACTGACGCTCGACCTCGGCCTCGGCGCGGACGAGCAGGTCCTGCCGCTCACCTTCGACGGCGAGGACATCCTGCTCGCCGGCGAGCCCGAGCGCGACCCGCAGGGCCGCACCCTGATCCGCATCGACCACATCCCGGACGGCATCCCCGACAATCGTCGCAGCCTCGGCAAGTCGCTCAAGCTCTATTTCTTCAAGACCTATCTCAAGCGCACCGATGTGGACAAGCTCTGTTGGGTCGAATATCGGCCGGACGGTACCATCGCGCGTCACGAGGGCCTTGCCGACCAGGTCGCCGCGGCCCGCAACGTCATTCTCCTGGTCCACGGCATCATCGGCGACACCGAGGGTATGGCACAGGGCCTGGGCCTGGCCCGCGACGGGGACGGGCGCGGCCTCAACGACCGCTTCGACCTGGTGCTGACCTACGACTATGAGAACCTGAGCGGCAGCATCGAGGACAAGGCACGGACCCTCAAGGCCCGCCTGCAGGACGTCGGCCTGCACGCGCAGGATGACAAGCGCCTGGCCCTGCTGGTGCACTCCATGGGCGGCCTGATTGCGCGTTGGCTGATCGAGCGGGAGGGCGGCAACCGGTTTATCGACCACCTGGTCATGTGCGGCACCCCCAATCAGGGCTCGCCCTTCGGCAAGATCGACGCCGCGCGCAGCCTCACCGGTCTGCTGACCACTTGGGCCATCAATGTCTTCCCGGCCTTTGCCCCCTTCGGTACCGGGCTGCTGACCGCGCTCGGGCGCTCCAAGAAGATCTCCCCCACCCTGGAGCAGATGGACCCGGGGTCGCCCTTCATCCACGCACTCAACGCGGGCGAGGACCCCGGCGTGCGCTACAGCATCCTGGCCGGGGATATCCGCGGCTACCAGGAGGGGGCCGACCCGCTGCTCGCGCGGCTCACCGCCAAGCTTGGCAAGGGGCCCCTGTTTAATGCCCTCTACCATGACGCCGGGCACGACATCGCGGTGAGTACCGCCAGTATCGAGGGCGTGCCGGAACTGCGTCAGCCGGTAGCGGTGCGGCAGGTGGTGGACTGTCATCACCTGAATTACTTTGTCTCGGAGGCGGGGTTGCGGGCCTTGGCGGGGGTGGATTGGTAAGGATGGGGACGGGGTGTCGCGGTCTAGGGACAAGCCGAAGACCGCGCGCAGCTCGGACGTCAGTCCGATCTCGTCCCTCCGGCACGATGGGTGCCGAGGAAGGAACCGCATCTCTTGCGGCTGATGCGGTTGCTGGCGTCACGGCATCCTACGTGCCCTCAGAAGCAGTGACTTGGATCGCCTCCGCCCCGCTGGGAAACTGGGGGCAGGTCACCTGGTAAGGCGAGTCACCGACGTGCTGATGCCATTCTTCGGGCGTCAGGTTGCGTCCGGCGGTTTGGCAGGCCAGGTCCAGCAGGACGCGAACATCCAGTTGCCACAGCCGTGCGGTTCCGTCCTCGCCCCCGGTGGCGAGCCAGCGCCCCTGGGGATCGAAGGCGAGGGTCTGAATCTTACCCTCGTGCCCGCGCAGCACCCGCGGCTCGGCCTGCGGCTGCTGCAGGTCCCACAGCCGCACGGTTTTGTCCTCGCCCCCAGTGGCGAGCCAGCGGCCTTGGGAGTCGAAAGCGAAGGTGTCAATCCCACCCTCGTGCCCGCGCAACACCCGCGGCTCGGCCCGCGGCGGCTGCAGATCCCACAGCCGCACAGTTTTGTCCTCGCCCCAGGTGGCGAGCCAGCGGCCATGGGGATCGAAGGCGAGGGTGTCAATCCTAGCCTCGGGCCCGCCCAGCACCCGCGGCTCGGCCCGCGGCTGCTGCAGGTCCCACAGCCGCGTGGTCCCGTCCTCGCCCCTGGTGGTGAGCCAGCGGCCCTGGGGATCGAAGGCGAGGGTGTCAATCCTACCCTCGTGCCTACCCAACACCCGCGGCTCGGCCTGCGGCTGCTGCAGGTCCCACAGCCGCGTTGTCCCGTCCCTGCCCCTGGTGGCGAGCCAGCGACCCGGGGGATCGAAGGCGAGGGTGTCAATCCTACCCTCGTGCCCAGCCAGCGCCCGCGGCTTGGCCAGCGGCTGCTGCAGGTCCCACAGCCGCGTGGTCCCGTCCTCGCCCCCGGTGGCGAGCCAGCGGCCCTCGGGGTCGAAGGCGAGGGTGTCAATCCCACCCTCATACCCGCGCAGCTCCCGCGGCTCGGCCGGCTGCTGCTGCAGGTCCCACAGCCACGTGATCCCGTCCCTGCCCCTGGTGGCGAGCCAGCGGCCCTGGGGATCGAAGGCGACGGTGTCAATCCTACCCTCGTGCTCAGCCAGCACCCGCGGCTCGGCCCGCGGCTGCTGCAGGTCCCAAAGCCGCGCGGTCCCGTCCTTGCCCCTGGTGGCGGCGAGCCAGCGGCCCTGGGGGTCGAAGGCGAGGGTCGCAATCCAACTCTCGCGTCCGCCCAGCACCCGCGGCTCGGCCTGCGGCTGCTGCAGGTCCCACAGCCGCGCGGTCCCGTCCTCGCCCCCGGTGGCGGCGAGCCAGCGGCCCTGGGGATCGAAGGCGAGGGTGTCAATCCTACCCTCGTGCCCGCGCAGCACCCACGGCTCGATCCGCGGCTGCTGCAGGTCCCACAGGCGCACGGCCTCGAACGAGCCGCCGGTGGCGAGCCAGCGGCCCTGGGGATCCAAGGCGAGGGTGTCAATCCTACCGTCGTGCCCGCCCAGCACCCGCGGCTCGGCTTGCTGCTGGTTCAGGTCCCACAGCCGCGTGGTCCCGTCCCCGCCCCTGGTGGCGAGCCAGCGGCCCTGGGGATCGAAGGCGAGGGTCTCAATCCTACCCTCGTGCCCGCGCAGCACCAGCGGCCGCGGCTCGGCCTGTGGCTGCTGCAGGTCCTGCAGGTCCCACACCCGCACGGTCCCGTCCCCGCCCCCGGTGGCGAGCCAGCGGCCCTGGGGATCGAAGGCGAGGATCGCAATCCCACCCTCCTGCCCTCGCAGCACCCCGGGCTCGGCCAGCGGCTCCTGCAGGTACCACAGTCGCAAAGTCTCGTCCCCCCCGCCTTCGGTGGCGAGCCAGCGGCCCTGGGGATCGAAGGCGAGGGTGTCAATCCTAGCCTCGGGCCCGCCCAGCACCCGCGGCTCGGCCCGCGGCTGCTGCAGGTCCCACAGCCGCGCGGTCCTGCCCTCGCCCCCGGTGACGGCGAGCCAGCGGCCCTGGGGGTCGAACGTGAGGGTCGCAATCCCACCCTTGTGCCCGCGGATCGCCCGCGGCTTGACCTGCGGCTGCCGCAGGTCCCACAGCCGCGCGGTGCCATCCCCGTCGCCGGTGGCGAGCCAGCGGCCCTGGGGGTCGAACGTGAGGGTCGCAATCCCACCCTCGTGCCCGTCCAGCACCTGCGGCTCGGCCCGCGGCTGGTGGAGGTCCCACAGCCGCACGGTCTCGTCCTCGCCTTCGGTGGCGAGCCAGCGGCCCTGGGGATCGAAGGCGAGGGTCCGAATCCCACCCTCATGCCCGCGCAGAATCTGCGGCTCGGCCAGCGGCTGCTGCAGGTCCCACAGCCGCGCGGTCCCGTCCTCGCCCCTGGTGGCAAGCCAGCGGCCTTGGGGATCGAAGGCGAGGGTGTCAATCCCACCCTCGTGCCCGCGCAGCACCCGCGGTTCGGCCTGCGGCTGCTGCAGGTCCCACAGGCGCGCGGTTTTGTCCTCGCCCCCGGTGGCGAGCCAGCGGCCCTGGGGATCGAAGGCGAGGTCCCGAATCCCACCCTCGTGCCCGCGCAGCACCCGCGGCTCGGCCTGCGGCTGGTGCAGGTCCCACAGTCGCACGGTCCCGTCCTCGCCCCCGGTGGCGAGCCACCGGCCCTGGGGATCGAAGTCCACGGCAGGTCCCGCCCCAATCAAAAGTTTCCCGCCAGTTGCGGCCATGAGCTCCCGTAGCAGGGTCTCGGGGCCGCCGAGCAAGACACCGTCTTTCTTCAGGGGCCACCTCACCGCCTCGGCAGCCAGCAACAGCGCGCGGATCGGGTGCTTATCCCGCACCGCCTCCGCCTGAGAGGCCTGGAGCCTGGCAATCGCGGTGCGTTGTTGCCGTGCGGTCTGTTGCCATTGCCAAGCCGAAAAACCTCCTGCCACCGCCAGCGCTAACACGCCAACTACGGCAAAAGCGCGCCGGCGCCGCTGTGTCCGTTGCCACCGCTGTCGCGCGTCCCTGCTCGCCACGATCAGCCTGCGTTCATGTGGCTCCCAATCGCGCATCCCCGCAACGCCACCCTCGACCACCGCCAGATCGGCCTCGTCCAGTACGGCGCCGCGCTCCCCAGCGCGCCACTCCACCGCGCGATTGTCCAGGATGCGCCGCGCCCGCTGCCCGGGGCGATCGGACTCCTCGAAACGCGCCCGCACCAGCGGGGCCAGCGTGTCATGGGCCAGGCGCGTGCCCTTGACCGGCTCCTGCCCGGTACAGGGGATGTCCGTGAGCAGATACCCGTCCTTGCAGCGCTGCAGCAGCGCCGGCAGAGTTTCCTGCACCTGCGCATAGCTGGTCAATAGCTCCGGCTCGGTGCGTTGGTCCGCGGTCCCGGTTGGTGTGGTGTGGGCAGCGAGCAGGTCCAACGCGAGCCCGGACTGAACGACCTCGGGGCGCCACTGCTCCAAGGCGGCAAGTTGCTGGTCCAGAAAGTCCTTCAGCAAGATGCCGTCGCGCTTGAGCTTGAGATATAGCTCGCGGGTGAAGCGGGGCTGGGCATCGTCTTGCCGGCGGGCCTCATCCCAGAGCTTGGTCAGCAGGATCTGTAGCGTCGGTGCGATGGGGGAGTCCGGGTCGACCAGCAGGTCGTCGGCGATCTCCTGCGCCAGCCCGGCGTCGATCTGCAGCCCGTAGGCGTTGCGCAGTCGGTCGCCACGGGTCGGACCTTCGATGGCGGCGATGATCCCGCGCCGGTCCAGGCCCTCCAGGAACAGGCGCCCACGGGGTAGGCGCTGGTCCGCCAGCCGAGCCTCGATCTCCGGCAGCCACTCCTTGCGAAAGCTCAGGATCAGACGGCCCCGGGGCCGCGTCTGCGGCTGGCCGAAGATGGCCTGCAATCCGGCGAAAAAGGTCGCGAGCTCCTCGGCTGGCTTGGCCGCTGGCCGGGTGAAGACCTCCTCCAACTGGTCCAGGATCAGCAGCAACGGGGCCTGGGCGTCGGTCTCGGCCTGACGCCAAGCCGTCCCCGGTCCGTCGGCACCCGCGCCGAGGGGCTGCATCAGGGTCCCGAAGAGCCCCAGCGCCGGGTCTCGGCGCAGGTAACGGACGCGGTGACTGGCCTCCAGCCGCGGCAGCAGCCCGGCCGCCAGCACCGAGGACTTGCCGACCCCGGACTGGCCGTAGAAGAGCAGGATCGGCGGGGCGTCCGGGGCGGTGATGCGGTCGAACAGCTCGCGGACCTGGAAGGCGCGCCCGAAGAAGACCTCGGCGTGTTCCCGGTCGAACCAGCTCAGGTGCCGGAACGGACTCTCCGGCAGGTCCAACTGGGGTAGCGCGGGCAGGCCGAACAGCGGATCGTCGGCAGCCTCGGGCAGGTTCCAATGCTGCGCCCGCTCGGCGCCTGGCTTGGTGTGAAAGTCCCAGGGCCAGCGCTCGGCCAGCGGTGCGGGCTCGGTCGCGCTGCCCCAGTAAAGGCCGCGGGGGCTGTCGCCGTGGGTGGTCCGGGTGGCAGCGACGGCGGCCTTGAAGGCGGACTCCAGGCCGGCGCCACCGCCAAGCCCCTGATAGAAAAAGCCGGAAAGCTCCGTGGCCACCCGGTCGTCGATGGCTTGGGAGGTGGCGATGACCGCCGGGCAGCCGGCGTCCAGCAGCCCCTGGACCTGGGGCGCGGTGGAGCAGCCGTTGAGGAGCACCAGTTCCAGCCCCTGCTGTTCGCCGAGGAAGGCCGCCAGGCCCGCGGCATGGGCCGGGTCCTGTTCTGCTGGGGAACTGCCCGCTGCGGACTCCAGGAGCAGTCGGTAGCCATCGGCATGCCCGGCATAGTGCAGGATGGCGATGCGGTTGCGGTAACGGGCATCCTGAAAGACCGCGAAGACGCGCCCCGCGGTGGCATTGGCCTCAATCAGAATCTGGCAGAGCCCGGCCTGCTCGGCCGGTTGGAGCGCGTCCCGAATCAGGCCGATCTCTGCTGACAGGTTACGCAGGTGGCGGGACGGGTCAACGCGGTCATTGGCGTAGACCAGCAGGACGACGGGCGGCTGCGCGATCATGTGACCTCCGGACATTGTCAATGAGTGTGGCCAGCCCACCAGAACGAACGGCGCCCAGTGATAGGGGTGACTGTAACCCGGATCGGCGGGCGCTGAACCCCTGGCCGGCCGAAGACGACCCGCCGCTCCGGGCTAGGGGCACCGTCGCCCGAGTCCTCCGGCAGGGCGTGCAGGAACCGCCGGGCATCCCGCAGTGGCTCAGCGGGTGTCGCGTCGGCCTTCGACCGCGGGTAGAACTCGCCCATCAAAAGGGCCGTGGAGGGTTCCGGTGACAGTTTACACAATTGGCTCCGTTACGAATTATGAATTAAGTAAACTGTCACCGTAATCCCCCGGTTCCGCCGAAACCGTGGTCTGTCCCAGGTATTGTCGGTGCGAAGCCGTTCCCAGAGATCTTCGATAGCGAGTGTTCCCGAGCCCAGCCGGGTGTCCCTGACACAGCCGACGAGGTCTTCCCAAAGCGCCATTCCGTGAGCAAGGCTACCGTTTACAAGTAGCCGACGGGATCTGCCAACCGCATCACGCTCGTTCTGGGATTCAGCCAATTGGAAGTCGAGCGGTTCGACGAATATGGAATCGATCATCGCGACGACTTCCGTGTCGCTCACCGCGACGCCTGCATCTTGTGCCGGATTCTTTACGCTATCGAACAAAGCGCAATATTTCGCGTTGGCACGCATCCGGCCAATCGCCAACTCAACATCAGCTCCCACGGCTGCGTTCTTGAGTTCGCTCCAGGTGGCCATAAAAGCGCTGTTGCGGCCCCGCGTTACGAGCGCAAGTCGATCCCTGCCACGGACCATGGGGTTTGGTTCGGGCTTAGACCATTGTTGCCAACATCGAGTCACGAAATCGGCTGGCAAGGCCTTCGACGTGACCTGCACGTTGCTCTTGCATGAGATTGCAAGCCGCCGATCTTCCCCGGAGACGACCGTTGTCAGGAGAATATCGTCGATGTGCCAATGCCCTGCCTCGACTTGCGTCTGGAGCATCACCGCGGTGCCGCCGATGCCTGGCAGCGGCTCGCCTGCGAGAGCCGTCAGTAGCAGCCAGGCACCAACGCGGTCCTCGAAATCGTGGCCGGGTCCCGCGGTCTCCCGCGTCGTGCTTGGACGTACCGACTTCTTTGCGCTTGGAGTCGATGGTTTGTTCTTCGGTGTCGCCATGTTGTCTTCTGGCTTGCTGCTCAGGACGATATTGTTTTGCGATCCGTCGAGCCTGGACAGAGCCTCGGTCTCGCGAAACAAGGCGGTTGTTCCCATTCGGGGATTTCGGGACAGGACTCCGGGGACAGTATACGCAACTCGTTGGGTTGATCGAGGGGGCGTCCGCTTTCGGCTTGATCGCATACGGATGTAAGCCACATTGCAAATGTCCGCTCCGGGTCGTAAGCGACCCTACGCAGCCGCCGTTGAAGTCCCATTTGCGCATGACCGGTCCGCACATCCCGATCAAATCGACCGTGCTCACGGCCCCGGCGGGACCGTGAAACAAGGCGTGCGCCTACGTCCACGCTCACCAGTGGCCCAATCCGGTCGAGCCGCATCCGGGCCGGATAGGTGACGCGATCGCAGCGTCGCGCTGGGATGCGACGTTCCACCCTAACACCTCGGAGAATGCTCCCAATGAAACACGGGAATCCGCTTACGCTGATCGTCGCCTGGTGCCTGCTCGCAGCGCTACCCGCGCTTGCGCAGCCCGAGCCCGCTGCCGACAACCGCTACACGATCCGCGCACCCAGCCGCGACGGTATCGGCAAATTCTATTTCGGCCGTGAGATCTCCCAAGTCATGGGCCACCAGGGCGCCGCCTGGCTGGAACGGACTGCCCGAGAGGTCGAGGAGAGACCCGACCGGGTGGTGGAAGGTATGGCGCTCGCGCCCGATGCCGAGGTGGCCGACATCGGCGCCGGCACTGGTTATTTCACCTTGCGCATCGCCGAGGACGTCCCCACCGGTCGCGTCTACGCGGTCGACGTGCAACCGGAGATGCTCGAGGTCCTGCGCAAGCGCATTGAGCGACGCGCGATCACCAACGTGACCCCGGTCCTCGGCGCAGAGGATGACCCCAAACTGGCGTCGGATAGCGTCGATGCCGTGCTGCTCGTGGATGCCTACCACGAGTTCGCCCACCCCTTCGAGATGATGCAGGGCATCCGCCGCGCACTGCGACCGGGTGGACGGGTCTTTCTGATCGAGTACCGCGGCGAGGACCCAAGGGTCCCGATCAAGCCGCTGCACAAAATGACCCAAGCGCAGGCGATCACCGAGCTCGAAGCTGTTGGACTGCGCTGGGTTGAAACCCTCGACATCCTGCCCTCCCAGCACTTCATGGTATTCGAGAACCCCGCCGAGGGTTGATGACAGGCGCCGGGGCGGCCGCATCATCGAAGCCCCCGCCGGCGTCGCCTGGCGCACCCGTGATCGACCGGCAGGAATGACCGCTCTGGGGGGCCGAGCGTGCGTCCGGCCGAGCCCCCTGCGCATCTGACCGGCCCGGCGCGCGTGGCCGGATTCAGACGCCGGTCGGCCTCGCGCTTTCCTTCGCGGTCACCCGCTGGAAGCCCGAGTCCGCCGGGCGTGGCGGGTCGGCGGCGCAGCGGCGACCCACTGAGGCGCTGGGATTCGCAAGTGCATCCCAGTCTACGGCAGACGACCTGACTCCCGCGCCGGCACATAGCGCCGCCCGAGCCGTTGCGCGAGGGCACCGAGCCGCGCATCGATTGACGCCGCTTGCCGCGTGCGGAGCAGTACTTCGAGTGCCGCGCGCTGCTCGGCGAGCACCGCGAGCAGGTCCGCGCGCATCGCTTCGCGAAAGCGCACCTCGTCGACCTCGACCATCGCCTTGTCCACGGCGAGCCAGGCGGCGGCGCCGGCGCCGATGCCGCAGAGCACGGCCCAGGGCCCGCTCGGCGCGCACAGCGCCGTCGCACCGAGCACTGAAGCCACGGACGCGCCGCCCTTCTTCGCCGCCGCCTTGCCGGCCAACGCCACCGCGGTCTTGAAGCTCTGCGTGGCGCCGAGCTTGGCGGCGACGGCGCCGGCCACCTGCTTCGAGACCAGCTTGGCCGTCAGCGCGCCCGCCGCGGCGGCGGTGCCGGCGCGGCCGAGATCGCGACCGAGTGCCGCCGGGTCACCGAAGGCGCCGCCGAGCCCGGCGGGGCCCAGAAGCTCCACCGCGCAGTCGTTCTGCTCCGCCGCGCTGCCGAGCCGGGCGCCGAGGCTACCCGCGAGCTCGGCCATGCGTGCGTCGGTGTCGATATCCAGCACGGCGAAGGTCTCATCGAGCCAGGTCTCGAAGCCGGTGTCTGCGAACAACCGCTGGTCCAACTGTGCGGCCATGAACGCGCCCATGTCGCCGACGGCGACGGCGGCGAGGCGCTGATACTCGCCCACCACGGTGAAGTACCAGTCGAGATAGGCATCGACGCCGTGCGCCGCGCGGGCGAAGAAGTCGTCCAGGGCGGTTGCGATCGCCGCGTCCGCGGACGCGAGCGCACCCGTGCGGGCGGCACGGAGCCGCGTGTCCAGCGCATCGGACAGGGCCGCGAGCGCCGGGTCCGCGCGGCAGGGGTTGGTCCAGGCGACGACGGCCTGGGCCGGCCCGGCCAAGGACGCCGGGTCGAACTGGCGCAGCTTGTGCGCAGCGTATAGGTAGGGCAGCGCGAGCACGAGGATGGTGTAGATGAAGGCCGTCGACACCGTCGAGGTGACGTCAGGCACAGCGTCCGCCGTCGCCGCCCGGCGCTGCTCCACCAGCGCCAGGGCGCCGAGCAGCAGGCTCGTGAAGAGCCAGGCGAAGACGCCCGCCTGCAACAGGACGAGCCCCCAGGCGGTGAGCCTGAGCACCGGTTCGGGCAGGCTCGGGATCACCAAGAGCGACGCGTGCCAGGCCAGCGCATCGACGGCCGCAAGGGCGCCCAAGCCCCAGCCGGCGGCGGGACAGGCGGCGGCCGCGGACGCGTTGCGGAAGGCCGCCTCGGCCACGAAGTGCCAGGCCTGCCCGCGGGTATCCGGCCCGCCCAGCACGGCGAAGTCGAGCACCAGCAAGGTCACACCGAGCAGCGCCAGGTTCAGCAGCAGCAGCGGCCAGCGCCGCGCGACGGTGCCGACCTTGTCGGCCTGCACCTCCCTGCCGAGCCGGCGCTGCACCGGGCCGATGGCGAGCGACAGCAACAGCGCGTCCAGCGCAAGCAGGAACCAGTGCTCCGGACCGAGCGGCGCCGCCAGCGCCAGCAGCACCGCCGCAAACACCAGCGCCGGCACCGTCGCGAGCGCCTGCAGCAGCCAGCCGCGCGCGAGCCAGCGCCTGAGCGCGCTCTGCGGGC
>Ga0247838_1003139_pt1 | contig 19604 bp, 17 predicted proteins | sample LaCruzMarch2015__5_FD_189097 | JGI IMG/M metagenome (GOLD analysis project Ga0247838, IMG submission 189097) | Freshwater microbial communities from meromictic Lake La Cruz, Castile-La Mancha, Spain - LaCruzMarch2015_15m | ecosystem: Environmental > Aquatic > Freshwater > Lake | place: Spain... | reverse complement strand
CGCGGGGCCGCGACCGCGCGTGCAGCCCCGTCCTATCCCGAAGATACTGTCCAGATCCACGCCCTGATAGGACAGTCCCAATGTCGAGGGCCGGGTCCAGGTCGAGGCACTCGCCGCGGCCCTGGCGGCCCGCGCGACCGTTGCCGGTGAGCGCTACCGCCTCATTGGACACACCGATACAGATCACCCACAGCGGCGCCATCGCGTCACTGATCGACACCATCATCACCGCCAACCCCGACCAGGTGGCCCAGTACCGCGCCGGCAAGGACAAGGTCTTCGGCTTCTTCGTCGGCCAGGTCATGAAGCAGAGCCAGGGCAAGGCCAACCCGCAGCAGGTCAATGATCTCTTGAAGCGTAAGCTCATGCCCTGATCCGGGTGCGATCAGAACTGGTGTGGTGACCGAGATCCCGGGTACGTTGTCGTTGTCGTTGTCGTAATCGAATAATCCGACTACGATTACGACAACGACAACGGCGCCGCGTCGGCGATCATTGTCCTCAGGCGCTTGGGACCGCAGACCTTGAAGATCGGCGGGTTAGACGACGCGAGCGAAGATTCCGCCGCCCCAAGCTCAAGGCGCATAATCGCCGACATTGAGTCCTCCGGAAACCCACGACATGCGAACGAACATCGTGATCGATGACCGGCTCATGGAGCGTGCACAGGCGCTCTCGGGGCTGCAAACCAAGCGTGAGGCGGTCGAGGAGGGGTTGCGGCTCCTGGTTCGACTGAAGGAGCAGGAACGCATCCGCGCGGTCCGCGGCAAGCTGCCCTGGGACGGCGACCTGGATGCCATGCAGCGCGACGATGCGTGATGATGCTGGTCGACTCATCAGGTCTGGATCGACTACTTCAACGGGAAATCCGCCGTCGAGCCCGTAGGGGGGAACGCACAGCGGTTCCGCCGGGGGGGCTTGACCAAGGTCTTTGCCGCTGGAAGTCGAATCGGGCACTGCTCGCCCCAGCCCTTCTTCGTATTCGCGGTGCGCCTTGGCCCGCTGCGCAAGCAAACCCTGGGCTGCTGGGGTATCGAGGGTGCCGTTCGCTTTGGCTACCTCATACTTCGCATCTAAAGCCTGAACAGAGGTCTGCTGCGCCTCGGCTTCCGCTGCGAGCGCTCGTTGGCCGAGGGCCTGGTCCAAGCTGACATCGGCCAGAGATTTACCGTCACCGCGGTGGTCGCGTTGGGTCGCGGGTGCGAAGGGGGTGGGTGTCGACAGGGTATGCTCGTATTCCAGGTACTCATTCGGGGTCAGTATCGGAATACCTTGGTACGCTTTGAGAGTCGTCAGGTCTTGGTCGCCGCTCACGATGAGCTTGGCATCACCCGCAACAGCAAGTTCCAAGAACTTATTATCCTTGGCGTCGCGACAAGCATCCGTAGAATTCTCGACGGGGACAAAGACTGAGACATTGTGGATATCATCAAGCAGCGCCCGGGCGTCATCCTCATCGATGTATTTCTGCAGTTTCGGGCTCCTCAGCTTGGCTGCGAGTTCCTCGTAGGTCGCATCGCTCTGCAAGAGGTCGCGCTTCTCGATTGCCTGATCAAAGGCTTGCGCAGCCTTGCCCGCGGGCGTGATCGCCCGACTCAGAATGACGTTGGTATCGATAACAATCCGCTCCCTGTTCACGGGCTATTCATCCTGCAACAAGTCTTCGATATCCTCGTCGGTGAGGCCGCGGCGCCGGGCCTTCACCGCGATGCGGTCCATCGTCGCACGTAATTTGCGGACCCTTTGCAGCCGTTCGGTTTCGCTGACCTGTGAAATGGGCAGCGGCGGCTCGGCAGCCATGCCGAGCCGCCGCAACTCCTCATCGAGAAGCCTGACAATCGCTTGCTGATCGAGCAGTCCGGCGCTCTGCGCGCGCACGGCCAGCGCATCCGGCAAGTCCAGAATCAACTGTGTCATGGTGTTTTTCTCCGTGAATGGGATGCTGTTGGCACGGCCAAGGCCTTGCCGAGGCGGCATCGACCTCAGCGCGAATCTTACGGTTAACGGTCATCCCGATCCAGCGTCCGTCGCGCCGACTGGTCCGCGCCGAGACCTTTCCCCTTGGAACTCCGGTCGGGCACCGTTGTATCGAACGCTGGTAAACTTTCCCGATGCACCTTGGCTCGTTGCGCGAACAAACGTTGAGCACCAGGGGTATCACGCTCGCCGCGCGCTATAGCCGCTTCACACTGAGCGTCCAAAGACGCTACCTGGGCGCGCTTTTGCAAATCGAGCCCGCGTTTAGCATAGGGCTTATCCAAGCTGCCATTGCTCGCCGCCGATTCCTGCCACTGGCTCCAGCCGAATTCTCGATCGTAGAGCACCGCAAGCTCCGGCTCGCGACAATGCTCGGCCTCAATGACCCTGGCCGCTTCATCGCCCCCACCTTCCCAAGCCGCCGGATTGTCATAGATCCGATCCCACTCATCGTATACCTCTATCCGATCGGCCAGTCCGCGCTGCTCGATACGTCGAAGCGACTCGGGAAACCGCTCCACGGCTTCGTCCTGAACCTCCTCCGGCACCCAGCGGCCGTGCCCGGTCGTGGCGCGCGCCTGTTCGTACCGCAGATACACTTGGAGACGACTATCCTCGGGGCGTACCGCCAACGCACGAATTTCGACGCGATAGCCCGCCTCCCGAAGCTGTTCGCAGAGTTGCTCGGCTGCGTCCGGATCTTTTAAAGTTCCGTCGATGATCAGGTTACGACGACCGGCAATGCCAGCAGCACGCAATTCATCTGCCCAGAGGCTCGCATCGTGGTGGGTTTTACCGGCAGCGGTCAAATCGTCCTCGTCCCGGAACTCGGCATATCGAGGATGACGCACACGCAGGTCATCGACATCGATAATGGCCGGAACGCCGCTCAGACCTAGCTCCGCACCTGCCTGTTTCTTTAAACCGCTCTTGCCAGCCCCCGGCTGGCCTGCCAGGATCACCGCCACTTGATCACCATGGCTTTCTTCGCTTTCGGCAAGCATATCGGAAATAATCTCATCGCGAATCTTGGCGTGCTCTTGCGGCGACAGCTGGGGGTTGGCATCGTGAGTCTTGGTCATCCGTCTTCATCCAGTCGGCGAAGCTCAACATTGGCTGCGCGCTGCAATTCGCGCAAGCGCTCTGCACGGTCGCGGTCATCGTGCTCGCGGGCGAGGGCGAGTTCGGCAGCGAGGTCCGCGATCCGGTTGGTGATACGTACACGCCGGACTTCTAAATCAACCTCATGCTCCCGCCTCGCCGCTAGCTGTTCAGATGTAGGCGGCCGTCTGGCCGCGGGAGACAGGTAGCGTTTCCAAGTCTTGTCTTGAGTCATTGCCAATTCTCACAAGCGGGATCCGCGCCCCGTGGCTCAGGGCCGCATCCACCAAAAGGTTACTGCCAGACCGGCGGTCGCGGTGTCGACCAGACCTTTGCCGTACCAAAAAAGCAGGGCACAGACCAGGGCAATGAGAAACCAGCGGATGATCATCGGGTGCTCATTGGATCGGATGGACCTGCCAGCGTTGCCGGGCACGCCCCATCCGGCTGCGGGCGCCAAGCCAGGTCATCGACTCAGCATAGTCGATACCCTCGGATTGCGACGGCTGTGCGAGGCCGGTAAAGACCTCCTTGCGCACGGCCGCACCGTATTGCGTGCTGCTGCTCAGTGCGGGGGACCCGCCCGCGCCCGCCCGCAGACCGGCCCCACCGGTACTGGACTGGGTGCCCGTCAGTGTCTCGAGCCGCTCGCCGAAGACCTTGGAGGCGTAGTCGTTGGTCGCGTCGTCGGTATTGCGCAGGAAGACCTTGGTGGCACAGAGCCCGAGCAGGTTCATCACCGGCTTGTCGTCCGCGGTCTGCTTGAGCAGCGAGGGCAGGTTCTGCGTGGCGATGACATTGGCGTGATTGCTCTCGCGCGACAGGGCCAGGAAGTCCTCGTCGCCCCGTCCGCCGCCTGAATCGGGGGTGAAGAACGCCTGGTACTCGTCGCAGAGCAAGAGGCTCGGGCGGGGCTTGCGGCGGCGGCGCAGCACCTCGCGCTGAAAGGCGATCTTGATGAAGGTGCAGACCACCCGCGACATGACCTCCCGTTCCGCGATGGGCATGTAGACATAGAGCAGCTTGCCCTGGTCCAACACCTCGCCCAATCCGACGGTAGAGCGCTCACCGAAGACCTGGGTGTAAGGAGAGGCGAGGAAGGGGTTCAACATACCCTGGAGCTGCGCCTGGATGATGGAGCGGGTCTTCTCGGCCATGGGAATCCAGGTATGCAGGAACCAGGTGCGGGCGCGCTCGAATGACTCGCCCGGGGGCGGGGAAGCGCCGCCGTCCGCCGGGCCGGACTGGATCTCGGCGGCCTGGGCGCAGACCTGGCGGCGCGGCCCGGGGTCCATCTCCCACCAGTCATGCACCAGTTGGGTCATGGCGTTGGCCGGGTGACCGGCGGCGAAATACGCCGTCATGGCCTCGCCGAGGGCGGTTTCGTCCTCGATCATCCGACCGGCCTCGCCATGGGTGGCCCTGGCGCCGATGGCGTGCAGCAATTGCAGGTTATTACCGAGCAGCAAGCGGGCGCGCAGGTGTAAATCAGTGCCGGCAAGGTCGCTGATCCGGGCCAGGGAGGGGGGCGTCCCGGGCGGATTGGAGGCGCGCAGCAGGGCAATGGCGTGCTGGATGAAGAGCCCCGCCTGCTGGATCCAGAAGGGGTCCTTATCGTTCCTGGTCCCCAGGGTCTCCGCCACCTTGGTGAAGCGCCCGGCCAGTTCAAGCTCGTCCTCATCATTGTCGAAGGGGTTCCAGCGCAGTGTCGTACGCGGCTGCGTCGGGTCCAGGATCAGCAGGTCGGACTCGCGCCCCTGCCGTCGACAGAGCACCCGGAGCTTGTCGCGGAAGTCGCCCTTGGGGTCCAGGATCAGCCCGGCCGCGGGCGGCTCGCCAGCGGCCAGCAGCCCGTCGAGCAGGGCGTTGAGTACGCAGACGGTCTTGCCGCTGCCGGGTTGGCCGAAGACGACGACGTTCTTGTAGAAGTCGTCCCAGCGCCAGTCGAAGCCGCCGGCCCGGAAGCACCCTGGTCCCAGGACCTGCACAGGGGCCCCAGCCGTCAGCGAAGACCCCGTGTCCGCATCGGACTCCTCGGGCGGCACGAAGCCGGAGGTTAATTCCTGTTCCGCGAGTGCATTGCCGCGCTGGATGACATCGCTCAGGCGTTGCACAGAGCCGAGCAGGTAGAGGGGCAGCGCGAGTAGTGCCAACCACCAGCCCCAGACCAGCAGTTCATGAGCGGGCGCCAGGAACGCCAATTGCGGCCAGACTTCCAAGACGCGCAGTGCGGTGATGGACACCAGCAGGATCAACACCCAGGCGAGGCCCGCGATGTAGTTGGCAAGTGCATAGGCATAGAGCTTGCCGGTATGCTCCAGGGCTGGCCCAGCGTCGCGGTATTTCCAGGCGCAACGGGCGCCCAGGAATGCCTGCAAGGGGCGGGTCAGGCCCCACAGCATGCTCAGAAAGCCGCCGAAGAAGCAGGCCGTGAGGGCTAGGCGATAAACCTGTGCCGCCGGGTCCTTCGGCAGCATCAGGATCAGTCCGCAGACCGCGGCGCCGCCGACCCAATAGCCATAGACCTCGGCACGCACCTTTGCGAGTTCAGCGTAAATATGATCCATGAGCCAAACCCTGGACCAGTTGCCGGTGTGTCATGGGGTAATCGCAAGATCCGGAATCGAGAGCTGTATATCGACGGCGAGCCCGCTCCCCATTACGATCAGTTCAGGTGCGTCACGGTTCTTTGAATGTCTACTTTGTACCTCCGTGGCTTCCAATTGGCTCAATATCTTCTTTTGCACGGTCGCCCTCAGCCAGAATTCGGCACCGGATAACGGTGCCTCGCCTTTAAACCGCATCGTTACGATTCTTTGCTTGTCCGGAAGCAGCGGAAAAAAGTCGTCGGCGTGTGTAAATATGCACCCGCTAGAGTATTTTTCCTGGCAACGGGATACGCCTTTAACGTCCGTAAGTTTCATCTGGTTTCCCTCACCGTCTTCTAATATGGGTTCGGGGACAGCCAGGATAAATGCGCTCGGGTGATTCGATGTGTTTGCCACCGCCATCACCACGGTAGCAGTCTTCCCTTCGGTTCGTACGCTCTTGAACTCAAAGCGGAATTCCTCAAATGTATATGTTTGCACCTTGTCTGAGTTCTCGGAATCAGCAGCCTGCACTTGAGCACCAGCGACGGCTGCCGCAGACGTGGCCACTCGTTTGCCCTTAAGCCCGCAGTTCGCCCCAGTGGTAACCGGCTGCCGCAGCCACTCGGTGATATCGGAGGTCCGCGGAAAGGTCGTCGATGCGGACGCGAAGACCGCACCGGTATCAGTCGCCACCAGCCGGGCGGTGACGTCGATTTGATTGGTGGATGGCGTGATGCTGCCAAGGATCAGCGCCTGCACGCCATGGATGCTCCCGAGCTTCTGGGTCGTGCTCGCATCCAGCAGCCCCTTCTCGCCCATCTCCAACTCATCGAGCAGGGCCTCCAACTGAGACCGCTCGACGATGGTCTGACCAGAGTCCGGCACCTGAAACAGGCTGTTGATAAGCTTATCGACCAGGAAATTGCTGAGCACGCTGCAGGTGCCATCGGTATTCGGGAAGGGCAGCACCGCGATCTTGTGCCGATCCTTTTCCTTGGACTTGGCCACGATGTCGGTGGCAAGCTGCGTCAGCCCGGCATCGAGTGAGGGAGCGACCTCGGCCCGGGTCGACCCGAGCACGAAGAGCAGCACCGCGGCCAACAGCAAGCCGACGGCGGTATGAATCGAGAGGCGACCGAATTGCATGTCTGTTTCCTTTATCGTGTGGAATGACTGAGGGCCTTGGATGGCGCCGCACTCGCGGGCGGGACACTCTTTTCGACCTGCTCCAGAAAGCGGTTGAACAACACTTGAGCGGCCTTCGCGAAGGCATCGCGCTGGGCATTCTGTTCGCTACTGCTCACGCCGTTGCCGTCGCCGCGGGCCTGAGTGAAGCTGGAGCCGTCGTAGGCCCAACGGGCGTTGAGCGCGAGTTTCACCCTGGCGCTATGGAGGTTCTCGCCAAAGGGCGCGCGCCCCAGGTGGGTCAGGTCCCCGGCGAGGTCCAGGAGCAGGGCCGCCTCGTCGCGCGAGCCGGCCACGCGGAAGCCGTTGGCGCGCAATTGCTCGCGAAAGTTCTGGGCCGCGGCGTCGGCGGCTGACCCGCTGACCTCGACGAATACCGGCACCTGATCGCGGGCGCCGGCCCAGGCGCCGCCGTCCTTCTTGGTGACGATGCGCCAGGCGGACTCGAGCCGAGCGAAGGTCTCGGCCTGGGCATGATCGAGACGCTCCCGATCCAGTGGGGTCACCGCGGCATAGGCGTCGATGACCCGCTGCGTCACGGCCTGCTTGTTCGGCGCCGCGTTCCAGTCCGCGAGGACGCGGGCACCCTCGGCGATGCGTCGGTCGCTGGCACGCAGGGCGGTGACCGCGCTGTCTCCGATCGCGACCGCCCGCTCCTGCGCCGGGGTGAGGCCGGTCTTGTCCAACTCGGGCAGTCCCAGGCGCAGCCCCGCCAGGCGGGTGTAATCCGCGGCGGTGGCCCGATCGGACTGGAAGCCCGCGGCGGCGTCCACCAGGAGGGCCAGGGCATAGCCATTGGCACGCGCCTGGGCATCCTCGATCAGGGACCGCTGCGCGCCGTCGGCGCGCTGCCGGTCGAAGGGCTCGAGGGTCCCGACCGCGGCGACCAACCCCTCGCGGGCGGCGGTGTCCTCGGTCACACGGACCGCGGCCAAGGCGTCCGTAAGCCGCGCCACCCGACCGTCACTTGCGCGGAACTGGGCTTCCAGACGGCTGCCGTCGGCGAATGCCTGGCGCTGTGCGGCGGTCAGACGGGATTGATCGAAGGCGTTATTGACCGCCGCGACGGCAGCCAGCAAAGGCGCGAAGGTTATCGGGGCCTCGGGTTGATAGGCCGCCGCGGCGCCCTGCATGGCCGCAATCCGTTGCTCACTCTCGGCGAGGGCTGCCGCGACCGTGCGGCCGGCCTCGATCGACTCCCGCTGCTCCTCGGTCAGGGCACGCTGCCGGTCATAGTCGGTGAGTGCCGCCGCGGACTCGGCGAGGCGCTTGGCCGCCGGGGCCGAGCGATCCGCGGACCAGCCGCGCCAGCCGACAACCAGTCGTTCGAGCCGCTGGTCGCTCGCGGCGAGCAAGGGCCGACAACGCTGCGCCTCTTGTTCGGCCGCCGCACGGTCCTTGTGCCTGCCCTTGGTCTGCTGATCGAAGTCGGTCAGGTCCCGCAGGGCGACCAGCATCGCCTCGCAACGCGGGGCTTCGGCCAGCTTTGCAGAGCCCTGTACCTCGGCGACGAACCGGCTCCAGCGCTGCTCCGACGCGGCGAATGCGGCCTGATCGACCGGCGGAACGGTCGCCCCGGAAGGCGGCATCGCCGGTGGGGCGACGGCGGTCGGCGGCTGATAGCTGCCCGCCCCGCCGCTGCTACCGGACGCGGGACCGCCGCCACCCCCACCGTGGTTGAGCAGCGCGGCCAGCGTCAGGACGGCCGCGCCGATCACCGTGGCCCGCCATAACGGGGCCGCGCGCCAGAGATGAGACAGCGTGGACTTGAGACCGTGACTCATGGCGACTTCCACCCCCACGACAACGCGCCTGGCCGGGCGCTATTCGGTGACTGAGCGGACATCATCAGCCGTAATGGTGAGCAGGTCTTCATTCGCCAGGTTCTCGAGGTCGTCGCGCAGCCCGGCCACCCGCTGGGCCTGGATCGGCAAGAGACTCTCGAACAATTGCCGCACGGCCCGGGCATTGCCGAAGCGCTCGTCGGCGCCCTTGCGCAGCCAGTCGATGTGCTTGCCGACGAGGCGCTCGGCCTCCGGCGTGAGCCGGTACTGGGCCTCATCGGCCATCAGCGCGAAGATCCGAAACAGGTCCTCGGAGGAATAGGCATCGAACTCGATGAAGCGCGTAAATCTCGACTTGAGCCCGACATTGCTGTCGATAAAGCGCCGCATCTCGTTGGTATAGCCGGCCACGATGACCACGAGCCGGTCGCGCCGGTCCTCCATCAGCTTGAGCAGGGTATCGACGGCCTCCTGTCCGAACGGGTCGGCGGCCTGGCCCGCACCGCCGCCGCCGGCCAGCGTATAGGCCTCGTCGATAAACAGCACGCCGTCCATGGCTTCATCGACCTTGTCCTTGACCAGCTTTGCCGTTTGGCCGAGATAACTGGCGACGAGTTGGGAACGGTCGGCCTCGACGAATTTGTCGGTCTTGAGCAGACCGATGGCATTCAACAACTGCCCGACCTTGCGGGCAATCACGGTCTTGCCGGTGCCGGGCGGACCGCTGAAGACCATGTGCAGACTCAGCGAGGGCGCGGCCAGATCGCGATCACGCCGAATTGCTACGACCCGGGCGAAGGCGATCAGTTCATTGAGCTGGTGTTTTACCGAGTCGAGTCCGATCATCCTGGCAATCTCATCGATCACCTGGCGCAGGGCCTTGCTGCGGTCAGTCTTGCGCGGCGATGCAGTTCCGGTCGCGATACGAAAATCGTCGGTCATGATTGTGCCCCGGATGCGAACTCACTCGCAGGCGCGTACATCCGCCTCAGTGATGGTGGAATTGTTGCTTGTTTCATCTTCGCCCCCAGCGGTCCGCGCCGCCGCGTGCTGTGTCAGATCGTCCGCCAGGCGCCGCACCGCGCTCGCATTGTCGAAATCCGCCCCCTCTGCCATCTTTTTCAGCAGCCTGGCGGCCCGCTGTGCGACTGCCGGGGGCATCCGATGATGCCGCCGCTCGATCTGCACCGTCAGCAGGTCAGTCAACACCTCCACCGGCAGCGGGTCGAAATCGATGCGCCGGCCCAACAGCTTACGCAGCCAGGCGCCGCGCTCCGGATCGTTCTGGAGCCGATCGGCGGCGCCGCGACTCATGGTCATCGCCACCACCAGCCGACCGGGATTGGCCTGCGCCAGCGCGGTCAGCGTGGGCCCCAGGTCCGTCCCCGACGCCAGTCCCGCGGTGTCCCCCGTGACCGCCCAGTCCATGTCGTCCAGCAACAGCACGGCATCCAGGGCGCGCTCGGTCAAGGCGCGCAGCTGCTCGATCACGGCCCCGCCCAGACGGGGCGACAGTTCGGCGGGGCCGGCTTCGACGGTGACGGGCGTGGGGATGGCACCCAAGCCGCAGAACAAGGGGGCAAGTTGGCGGGCCATGCTGGTCTTCCCGACCCCGCGGGGTCCGGCGAGCAGGATGACGACCCCAGGGGCATCGGTGCCAAAGCCGCTCGCGCCGTGCTTGCGCTGGACCTTGATCTTCTCGACCAGTTCGCCGAGTTGCTCCTTTGCCCTGTCCACGCCGCACAGCGCCCCCAGGGCCGACTGTACGCCGGCGAGCAGCCGTTCGCGCTCGGCCTGAGCGGGCGGAACCGCGGCGGCGGGACGCCCGGAACGCGCCGTGACACTCGCGCCCGCGGCGGTGGGACCGGGCCGCCTTGTGCCTGCAACACCCGGCTGCCCGCCGGTCAGACGCGCCAAGGCGGTGACCAGCGCCGGGGGACCCGGCGGGCGCAAGCCTCCCAGCGCATAGGCCAGACCGACCAACGCCACGAGCCAGAGCAGGACCGCGAGGGTGACGAGCAGCCAGCCAAGGCCCGAGAAGAGTTGGAACAGCGCGACCCCGAGCACGATCCCAAGCAGGATCTGAACCGGGAAAGGCAGGTCGCGCCAGAAGCGCCCAAGGGCGTTCACGGCGCCGCGACGACCGGTATACCGATCTGTTGCCCAGGCGCCATGACCGGGACCTTGACGGCCTGCCCGCCGGACAGGACCCCGACGGTGATACCCCCGCCGCCGTCGTACACGCCGGTTAGGTTGACGACGCCGGAGGCGGGCAGTGGAATCGCGATGGTGGTCTTGGCATTCACGAGTGAGACAGGAAGGGTGAGACCGTCGCTGCTCACCTGCACCCGGTCGCCGTCTGCCGCGTAATTGTCCCACAGGGTGATCCACACCAGCCCGACTTGGCCTTGATCGACGGCGGTCGCAACCGCCGCGCGCTGCGCGGGCGGGAGTGCCATGCTGTCGAGCGCCCGGTCACGATCCGCGGCGGCGACGGCGGCGAGTTGCACCGGACCCAGGGCGTTGAACTCGGCCTGAATCCGGGACCGCTCTCGATCCGTCACCTGATCGGTGCCGCCGCCCCCGAAAAACAGCGCGCCGACGGCGATGCCGGCCGCTACCGCGACCGCGATGGCGAGCGTTTTCCAGGTGACGGGAAAGCGGCCCTGACCGGCCCCATGGTCGGGCGGGGAGACCTCGGACTGGGCGTTCGCGGGCGGCACGGCACCCGCCTCGGCCTGGGCTCGGGCTCTGACCTCAGGTTGCACTAGCGGCGACGGATACTCAGACATCTGTGCGTTTCTCCGGAGTTCTCACTAGGTCGGCAGTTTACCTAAGTCGCGCACGGTTGACACGCGGACGCGAGGTTCCGGGCCGCTCAGGGCCCAGCAACCGCGGCTCGTCAGGCGAGTACGCCCGCCGCGCGTTGGCGAACAAACTTTAAGCCCATGCGCACTTGTGGTTTAATCCGCCGGTCCCGTCACGCCGTAACCTGGTTCAGGAGGTGTTTGTGTTGCGCTTGAAACCCGCTGCCGTCTCGTTAAGTAAGTGGTCCGGAGCGATGATTGCCGGACTCCTCCTGTCTTCCCCGCTCCCCGCGCGCGCGGCGGAGGTCTCCGGCTCCGTGGAGGATGGGCTGCGCGTCCTGGCGGGCCAGATCGTGCAGAAGACCAGCGCGGCGGATCGCACCAAGATCGCCGTGCTGCCGTTCCAGAACGCGGACGGGACCTGCAGCGTGCTGTCGACCTACATCGTCGATGAACTGACGCTCGCGCTCTTCTCGGTGCCGGACTCCAAGCTCACCCTGATCGAGCGCTCGCAACTGGAGGCACTGATCGCCGAACTCACGATCGGTGAGTCGGGCCTGCTGAACCCGGCCACGACCAAGGAACTCGGCAATGTCAGCGGCGTTGAGGCCCTGGCCCTGGGGACCATTACCATCATCGGCGATACGGTGCGCATTACGGCGCGCCTGGTGGCGACCGATACCGCGCAGACCATCTCCGCGGCGGCAATCAGCGTCCCGAAGACCGAGGCGGTGAGTAAGCTCTTGGCTCAGCCGATCGCTGGTGGGCCAGGGTGCGGAATGTTTGTCGCGAAAGGGGCGAAAGGCGGCGGGGGGCAGGCTGCCAACGCGGGGGCATCGACCGTCCCCGGGGTTGCCGTGCTGCCCCCGCAGACAGACAATCGCTTCTCCAGCGGCGGACTGGATTTCATCGTCCAAAGCATCTCGCGCAGCAAGGACAACAAGACGATCAATGTCGTCCTCGGAGTGGTCAATACCGATGAAAAGCCTGCTAAGGCGTTGTTTCTCGGAAGCCAGGCTGCGTTGCTCGACAACATGGGGAACCAGGCGTTTGCACAATCCGTTACTGGCATACAGGTATGTCTGAACGGTCCAAATTGGGTAAACAATCTTGGGGGCTGCTGGGAACATCAAAAAAACGAAATGGTGACCCTTACTCCCAAGGTCTCACAGACAGTGCTGATGCGTTTTATGGCCGAGGACTCGAACAAGAAAGAGTCGGCGGGAATCACTGGCGATCTGGTCTCGCTGTCCAGCCGCCTTGGGATCGAGAGAGAGGATGAAAAAGGGCCGGCGGCCTACACCATCAGTATCCCGAACATTCCGCTGAAACAGCCGGATGGCGACCGCCCGGCGGGCCGATAGCCCGTAGCCCGTAAGGCGGAACGCGCAGCGGTTCCGCCGCCCGCAGTGCCGCCATCATCAACGTCGGCGCCGCGGCGGATCGCCCTGCGGGCATCCGCCCTACGGTCCTCTGGCACGCAATGCCGCCCAAATTTGGAATTGCTGGTTGCGGACCGTCCGCGACGAACCGGCCAAAAACCGGAGCCCGGGCGCGAGCGCCGACGATGCCAACGCGCACCAGGCCGGGCCCGATCGCTACCCCGCCAGCCGCCGCTCGATATCACGCCCCAGCCGCTCGCAGTCCGCGCTCGGCACGCCGTATTCATCGAACCGCGCCCGCCAGCCGGCGACGGCGGCGCTGACCTCGGCGAGGATCACGGCCGCCCGCTGCCGGGTGACCCCGAAGGCCCCGGCGAGGGTCCGCAAGGCCTCCGGGGTGGGTCGGTGACCGGCGGGACCGAAGTGCAGGCAATGCTCGCCGCGCTGGAGCACGTCGGGCAGCAGGTCGAAGGCGGGGGTGAGGCGCCAGCCGACGGGTTCGCGCCGCAGGGCGAAGTTCTTCAGATGGTCGTCCGTGTTGCCGAGCATGGCGTTGAAGGCCAGTTGGCGGTAGAGAGCGGGCAGGTCGGACTCGGGCCTGGCGCTGACGCGGCGCAGACAGTCCGCCAGGTCGCCGTAGCCGAGTTGGTAGTAACCCTCGGCCCCGGTCAGGGTCTGGAGGCTCAGCAGGTGATAGCGGCCACCCGCCGGGGCCTGGTCGAAACGCGCGAGCAGCAGGGCCGACCGGCGGCCGCAGGACGCGACGCGAAAGTCCGGGACACAGAGCCCGGCGTCCCGGGCCAAGGCCAGACTGGCGGCCTCGACCCGCACCATGTCGACCGCGTCGCGGGCGGCGGCGAGTTTCGCGAGATAACCTCTGCCCGCTTGCTCGATCAGCAGCTTGGGACGGGCGCCGCCGGGCGAACTGGCGGCCTGGAACAGCAGGGCGAGGTCCTGATCGGCCACTGCGCCCGGGTCCCGATCGTAGCGCTCCGCGGCCTCGATGAGTGACTCCAGGTCGCGGGCAGGGGCGCCCGTCGCTGGGGCAGGAGGGGCCGCATCGGTGCCATAGACCAAGGCGCCGAGCGCATCGGCACCGAGCCGGGCCAACAGCTCCGGCGGGGTCTGGCGGTGCCGGGGGAGTGCGTAACGGCGGATCAGGAGACCCCGACCCCAGGCATCCGGCAACGAATCCTCGAAGCAGCCATGGATGCCGGCCTGGGGGCGCTCGGCCGCGAATACGCCGGGGCTCAGGGGCAGGTGCAAGGGGTCGAGCGCGAAGGCGTCCGGGTGGTCCAGGAAGGCGGCGTGATAGCGAAACTCACCCCGCAGCAGACCGCCGCGGCGCTGGTCCGGGTCCGCGACCCGGAGTTCCCCGGCCGGCAGCAGGGCGCCCGCGACGGTGCGTAACCAGACCTGGAGGGCGATCATCGCGCGCTCCGGGCGGCCCGTTGGCGCGTCGCGCCCTCATCAAACAGAGACTCGGGCAACAGCAGGGTCAGGTCGTCGAGGGCACCATAGAGCCGCAGCGCACGCACCCAGACGCCGATCTGGGCCCCCGCGTCGCCCTGCTCCAGCTTGCGATAGGTCGGCAGTGAGACGCCGATCCGCCCGGCGGCGCGCAGTTGCGGCTCGCCGGCCTGCAGGCGGCGGCGGCGCAGGCGCGCACCCAAGGCCCGCAGGGCCTCGGACTCTTCCGACGTAACAGAAAACATTGTTTCTCTTAGGCGGTGAATGACCAGCTAAGTATAACGATCGTTTCCTTTATCTGCACTCGATTGCGGCGGTTGCATCCGTGCCAAGCGCTGGTGCAGTCGTTGTGTCCCAGTTCCCATCCTTCCGCTCAACCCGCGGGTGGGCGCGACCGCGGCGGCTGGCCGCCGAGCAGGACATCCAGGGTCGCAGCCTGGAAGAGGCCGTCCAGCCAGGCGTCCAACTGGCCCAAGGTGGCCGCGTCGATACGCGCCTGCGCCCAAGGGGGCAGATCACCGAAACGGACCCGGAGCAGGCGTTTCAGCGCATCGCGCTTGCCTTCCAGCTTGCCTTCCCGCTTTCCCGTCCGCTCGCCTTCCAGCTTGCCCTTCCGCTCGCCTTCCCGCAAGCCTTCCAGCTTGCCTTCCCGCAAGCCTTCCCGCTTCCACTTCTGCGTCCACTCGTCAACGTGTTCGGAAAGCATCGTCTCGACCTCCCCTAAATCGTGCAGTAGCGGCAGATTCTCGCCCGGCAGCAGGCGCCGCAGCAAGACCCGTGCGAACCAGACCGTCAGCGCCCGCCGCAGGCTGGCGGAGCCCGGGCCCCGCAACCGGGTACCCAGCCGGCGCAGGATCGGGCGAAGCGCCTCCGGCCCCTCGGCGGCCAGGTTTTCCAGTCGCACCAGTTCAGCCGCCACACTGGTCGCCTGCTCCAAGGTTGCCTCCCCAATGCGGCCCTCATCGATCAGATGATAGCGGTGGTGGGGCCGGTAGCGGGCCAGGGCGTTGGGCAGCGGGACGATCAGCTCGGCGATGTCCCGCGCGGCCGTCCACCGCCCGCTGCCGTTGTAGAGCACCAGCGGAAACACCGGCGGGAGCTGTTGACCCGCCGCCACCGCCCCGCTCTTGATCAGGTCCTGATACAGCAGCCCGGTGTACACCATGATCCGCACCGCCATCCAGGGGTCGATCTGGCTTTGGAACTCGATCAGCAGGTAGACATAGAGCCATTCCCCTGCCACCCGCACCCGCCAGATGATGTCGTCCTCGCGCTCACGCAGGTCGTCGGTGACATAGCTGCCGCCCTGTTTCTCCAGGGTGCTGAAGTCGATCAGCGTGAGCCAGTCCTCATGTACGAAGTCGCGCAGCAGCCCCTCGACCATCTCGGGGTGGGAGAACAGGTGTTTGTAGGAGCCGTCCTGCGGCGCCCGCGCCCGCCTGACGGACGGGCGCGCTCGTGGACGCCGGCGTGGGGGGCGGGGCATGGCGGTGGGGCGTACAGGCCGATGAATTGACGGGAAAGGCTGGTCCGAAGTGTTGCACGGGCGGGCTCGGCGGGCAACGTCGGCGAGGCTGAAGTGCAGCGCCAGGATAACCTCGCCGTCCGACCCAGGATCCGGTGTCCCGCCTCATGAGCCATTGGCGGAACCCGCTTGGGCGGATAGCGTAGGGCGGATGCCGTAGGGCGGATTCCCGCAGGGCGATCCGCCTTGTAACCCACCCAACCGCAACCGAGCCACCCAAACGAGGTCGCGAATACCGGCCGGCGCCGTGACTCATGCAGGTGGCGGAACCGCTTCGCGTTCCGCCCTACGCGGGCTTGGGCACTGGCTGCTTTGGCATACGCCGTCCTGCTTGGGAATGACTCCCAATCAGGGAAAGGGCCATCGGCAATGGCCGGACGGGGCATTCGCCCCGTCCGAAACGTTTTCCCCGAACTTGCCGGTTCCAATCAACGGTCAGCCACGGATCAAACGTTCGGGACGGGGCGAATGCCCCGTCCCGCCGCGGTTGCACTGGCTGCTTTGGCATACCCCGTCCTGCTTGGCAATATCATACTGGCGGTGTTGCGAGGAGGCCGAGTGGCGGAACCGCTTCGCGTTCCGCCCTACGCGGGCTGACCCCGCTGGCCGCGTTGATATCCTCCGGGGGCGTCTGGGTCCAGGTCAGCTTACCGTGAAAGTCAGGTCGGACTCATCCGTGGTGGCCAGGTCGCGCCGCGATGCAGCCTCGTAGGGGCGGGTTTCAAACCCGCCCCTACGGCGGCGCTTTCATGTGCCGGGGTGTCCAAGACAGCACATGGCCGTTAGCCGATCGCTCGCGGCTCCGGGTAACCGCTGCGCCGAAAACACCGCCGGTAGCGCGAATGCCCCGTCCGAACTTGGATGTAGGTCGGGTTAGCGCAGCGTAACCCGACTTGCGCCGGCACCGTGTCGGGTGACGGCGCGCGACAACCCGCTGTGCTCAATACAGACCTCGTGCCGCGCGCGCCTGACCCGACCGACGCCTGAAGCATCGGGGACCGGGGTGGGCTCAAGTGTCGGCGGCGGCCAGGGTCCCGAGCAGGAGCAGGACCTCGGCGGCCATGTCGTAGGGCAGGCCGGGGGTGTCGGCGAGTGCGGGGTCGCGGCTGTCGGCGGCGATGGCGTCCAGGGACTGGATGAAGGGGCGGGCCTCGTCGGGCAGGTTCGGGTCGGCGGCGGTCTGACGCAGGAGCGACCGGGCGGCGGCCGGGTCGCCGGCGCTCAAGTGTTCGGTCACGGCGAGCACTAGCCGGCCGGCCGGGGAGTGGTTCTCGCCGCCGTCGCGGCGGTAGGCCAGGAAGGCGGCGTGCGCCTGGTCCCTGGCCGCGGTGGCGGCGCCGGAGTTGGCGGCAGTGGACTCGATGTTTGCGAGGACGGCCCAGGTCGTCCAGGGCTGGGCGGCGTGGCCGAAGAGCGCCGTGCACTCGATCGCCCGCTGGACCTGGCGGCGCGCCTCGTCGAGGCGCCCGAGTCGGCGCAGGGTGTCCCCGAGATTGCTCCTGACGCGACCCTCGTTTGCCTCATCAGCGATCTCGAGATAGAGGTCCGCGGCCTGCCGGTAGAAGGCCACCGACTCCTCGGGGCGGTTCAGGGCAGTGAGATACAGATTGCCCAGTTGGGTGAGCGTACCCGCCTGCCCGGCGCGATTGCCGAGCCGCACCGCGATCGCCAGCGACTCCCGGTAGGCGTCTTCCGCCGCCCCCGGGTTGCCCGACGCCGAGTAGGCCATGCCGGCCTGGTGCCAGTAGACGGCTACGCCGTCCGGCTCGCCCAGGGCAGTGAAGCGCGCACGGGCCTGCACATAGGCGTCCAGTGCCTCCGGGTAGCGGCGCTGTAGCAGGCGGACGGTGCCGAGTTGGCCCTGACCGACGGCGACTGAGCGCTCGTCACCGCACCGCTCGTCGCGGCGGATGCCCTCTTCATAGACGGCCGCCGACTCGTCGAGCCGGCCCAGGTCGCGCAGACAGTAGCCCTGCTCCGTCAAACAGACGGACGCCATCCCCTCCGCCGCCTGGCTGCCCCGGTCCCGCGCGATGGCCTCGAAGCGCTGCCTGGCCTCATCCAGCAGCGGCAGGGCCGGCGCGGCGCCGCCGGTGGTCCGCAGCACCCGGGCCAGCAGCCAGCAGGCCATTGCCAGATCATAGTCGGCATCCGGATAGGCCGCCCCACCCGTCGCCTGGGCGCGCTGGAGCAGGGCCTGCGCGCCCGTGATCGCCTCGCGCAGGCGCCCGCCGTCCAATTGCTGCTCGATCCGGTTGCGTTCGGCCTCGAACCCGGCATGGCCCCAGGCCGCGCCCGTGCCCTCCCCGAGCGCCCGGGCCGCGGCATCGCGCACCTGCCCGACGCGCGCGAGCAGTCGTGGCCGGCCGAGCGATTGCAACAGGCTGTAGAGCTTGGTCGCCAGATCAATGGTCGCCTCGGCCTCCCCGGCCGCCTGCACCAGACCCAGCAGCGCAAAGAGGTTCGGCAGCCCCAGCAGCGTCAGGGTCGTGGCGACCTCAGTCCGTTGGTGCTGCTGCTGAACCAGGAACCGGACATACTGCCCCATGGCCCCACCCCAGCGGGCGCTGAGGCTCCCAAGCTCTGCCGCTGTCAGCCGCTCGCGCAGCCAGGGGCAGAGGGCGGGATTGAGGGTCAGGTTGCCGTAAAAATCGAGCGTCGCCAGGCCGGTGTTCGTTAAGTCCCTACCCAGCCAATGAATCTCGGCGTTACTCCAGCCGGTCATGGTCCTGAGCACGTCCATTTGGAACCCGCCGTGAAAGACCCCCAGCACCCTCACCCGCTCCTGGTTGACCGGCGCGAGCCGTTGCACGGAGAGCGCAACCCCGGCATAGACCGACTGCTCCCGGCTCCCGGGAAAGTCGCGCTCCATCTGCGCCATCAGGTCGACGAGCGCCGCGCGGGTCCGCGCCGCGCCGAGCTTCCGCAGGCTGGGCGCGATCAAAGCCAGGGTGCGGGCGTGCCCGTGGACGGCATCGACCAGTGCCTCGATCTCCTCGCGGGTGGCGTCGGCATCCCTGCCGGCCCCCTCCAGGTCCAGCACCCGCTCGACGAACCGCACCGCGTCCTCCGGGGCCAGCCGCCCGAGTTCGCGCCGGTTGGCCGGGTGGTCGAAGGGCGCCGGCAGGGCCTCGCGGCTGGTGAAGAGGATGCGGGTCTCGCCCGCCCTGAGCAGGTGCGAGCACAGGTCCAGGATCTCGGCGGCGGTTGCCTGCCACTCCTCGGTGAGGGCCGCCGGGGTCGCGGCGGCGAGAACGGGCGGGGGCAGGATGCTCTCCAGGTTGTCGATGACCAGCAGCGTCGGGCGCTCTTTGAGCACGCGCTCGATTGGCTGGCGGGCCTGGTCCAGGTCGGGGAAGGCGGCGGCGCTGTACCGGTCTCCGACGAGCTGCCGGCCCAGGGTGTCGAGCACGGCGGCGGGGAGGCCGTTGCGCTCGACCGAGCAGAAGGCGGCGCGGTCGATCTGACCGGAGCGCACCAGCCAGCGCCCGAGCTCGCAGGCCAAGGCGGTCTTGCCCTCGCCGCCTGGCCGCGGATCAGGGCCCAGCGCCGCTCGCGCGGCAGTCCGCGCCGCGCCGGGCGGAGCAGCCGCTCCAGGGCCAGGAGTTCGCGGCTGCGCCCGACGAAGCCGGTCGGCGGCGCCGCGGGGAGGTCACCGAGCCGGGCCTGAAGCCGCGCCGCGAGGTCCTCCCGGGTGCGCGGGGCCGGGGTGCGGGTGAAGAGCGCGGGGTCCTCGCGCTCCTGGTAGAGGACGGGGACGAACCAGTCCTTGAGGCGCAGTT
>Ga0247838_1003130_pt1 | contig 19646 bp, 19 predicted proteins | sample LaCruzMarch2015__5_FD_189097 | JGI IMG/M metagenome (GOLD analysis project Ga0247838, IMG submission 189097) | Freshwater microbial communities from meromictic Lake La Cruz, Castile-La Mancha, Spain - LaCruzMarch2015_15m | ecosystem: Environmental > Aquatic > Freshwater > Lake | place: Spain... | reverse complement strand
ACCAACCAAGGACTGGGACTGATCTTTCGTGCGTTGGACGATCGCGCATCCGGGTTCGTGCAGCGTCTGATCGCGGAGGTACCCTACGCGTCTCCTCAGGTCTGATGCGTGGACGATGGCGGCGCTGCTTGAGCGCCGACACCCGATGTCTGCCACTGTTCGCAACGACCGCGCGATCGGGCGATTTCCGTCCAATCCGGCAATCGCCTAACCGCATCATTCCGGTCATGACGTGACCGATGCACTGCGTTAAAAAGCTGAGTCAAAACGTCGCTCAATCCGGCGCTTAATCGGACGCGATTCGGCTATAATTCTCCGAGATGTGGTCCAGGTGGCCGGGTCGGCGATGGGATCGGGGTCACCCGTCCCGCGCCGAGCGCGATCATGCGCTTTACGGCCAGACCATCAGATTCCAGATGGAAAGATCGGAGGGGGAGGTCCGTATGAGCGAACAGCCAACGGTCTTCATCGTAGACGACGACGAAGGGGTGCGCGAGGCCATCGTCTGGGCACTGCGCAAAGAGGGTCTGCACGTCGAATCTTTCCCATCGGCCGAGGCCTTCCTGGCGACAGTCCCCGCTGACTATCCGGGATGTCTCGTCCTGGATGTCCGGATGCAGGGTATGAGTGGACTGGACCTGCAGCAAGTGCTGAACGCGCACGGCTGCGAGATTCCGATCATCTTCATCACCGGCCACGGAGACATCCCCACAACGGTCAGGGCAATCAAGGCCGGCGCCGTTGATTTCGTAGAAAAACCCGTATCCCGCGAGATTCTGATCGAGCGCGTCCGCGACGCGTTCCGGGAGGACGAACGGCGACGCCACCAACGTGCTGTTCGGGCAGAGGTCCATAGCTGCTACCAGACGCTGACCGCGCGTGAACGCGAAGTCATGGACCTGGTGACCAACGGTCTTTCCAACAAGGAGGTCGCGCAGATGCTCGGCATCAGTCCGCGCACGGTCGAAAATCATCGCGCCCGGGTCATGACGGTCATGCAAGCCGACAGTGTCGCGCAATTGTGCCACTTGGCGACCCTCTGTTCCTGAGTGCTGATCGCCGCTCTGGCGCGCGGGCTGCGCACTCCCCCGCCCCATCCGGGACCCTGCGCCCCTACGCACGTCCCCGCACCCGTTGTACGAATGGCTCGGTATCCGCGGCCAAATCCTCCAGCAAAGCCAAGGGCACGGCATCCGCTGCCTGGGCCAGGGCAATGGCACGCATCACCAGGGCGGCATCGGCGGGCTCAATGGCGCCGGTCGGCAGCGCCTCCCCATAGAGCCAGATGCCGGCCTCGCGGGGATTGGGCGGTTGGGTCCGACCGGTCAGGAGCGCCGCGGCGCAGAGCAGGGCACCGAGCAGCAGGTCCAGCGCCGGCCCTCCGAGCGCGGCTCCGGCCTGGGTCTGGGTCAGCAGAACCTGAGCACCTTCGAGCTTGGCCTGGGCCTGACGGGCCAGTGGATGACCCTCGACTGGAACCGGTGCGGCCCCGGCCTCGAACAGAATCTCGCCTTCCGCCACCGGCGAGGCCGCCCCAAGCCGCTGGAGCCCGGCCAGGGTGCGGCGGTCGATCAGCGCGATCGGGATCTGATCCGACAGCCCCTCGGCGAACCGGTCGGCCTCCGCGTCGGTACTGTCCATCACCACCAGCAGCCCGCCGCGGCTGGCCAGGATGCGCTCGATCCGCGTACCGAAGCGGTCTTGCAGCGCGATGATGCAGCCGCGCACCGCTTCGGTGGGGAGTGGCCCGCGCGGCGGCTCGGGCAGTGCTGCCGTGTCGCTTGGCGGCTCGACGACCGGCTCAAGGTCCGGCGCGGCGAGGGCGGCCGGCGGCTCGACCGCGGGCAGGTCCGCGGCAAGCTCAGGCTCGGCGGAGACCGCGTGCTCGGTCGCTCCCCGCTCATCCGGACCCGCCAGATCCCCGGCCAGGACCTCGGCCAGCCGCTTGGAGACATCGACCACGTCCTCGGTCGCTTCCGGGTCCACCACATTGTCGAACAGCACGCGCTTACCCTGCACCAGACCCAGGACCCGCTCCTCATAGGAGTCCGGTGCCACCAGCAGGATCACCTGAACCCGCTGGCGCTGACCGAGCCGGTGAATCCGGGCGATGCGCTGCTCGAGTACCGCCGGATTCCAGGGAATGTCCAGATTCACCAGCACGGAGGCGCATTGCAGGTTGAGACCGACACCGCCGGCATCGGTGGAGATGAAGACCTGCACCGCGTCGTCATCATGGAAACGGTCGATCAGCGCCCCGCGATTGGCGCTGGGGACACCGCCGTGCAGCCGCACCGAACCCAGCCCCATGCGCCGCACCCGCTGCTCGACCATCTCCGTCATGCGTTCCCACTGCGAGAAGACCACGGCCTTGAGCCCGGACAGTCGGCACAGTTCATCGAGAATGGTCTCCAGCTCGTCGAGTTTGGGCGAGCCCTCGGTCTCCTTGTCCACCAGACCGGCGGCATCACAGGCCATGCGCGCCCGCTGCAGCGCGGCCATCATGCGGTTCTGTTCGGACGGGGTCAGCGGCCGGCGCTTCATGATCTGCGCCAGGATGCCGGCGGCATTGACGGCCTCGTCGTGGATTTCCTGTTGCTTGGGGGTCAGCGCGCAGTCGAGCCGCTGTTCGATTCGTTCCGGAAGCTGATCGCGCACCAGACTGCGGTCGCGGCGCAGCATCACCGGCGTCAGGCGGCGGCGCAGTTCGGAGAGATTGCGGTAGCCCAGCACCTTGCCGCGTTCATCGGTGATGTGGAAATCGACCAGATAGCGCCACAGCGGTCCGAGTACGCGCGGGTCCACCACCTGCATCAGGCTGTAGAGATCCTCCAGGCGGTTCTCCAGGGGCGTACCCGTGAGCACGAAGGCATAGCGCGAGGGAATCTGCTTCACCGCCGAGGCGATCCGGGTGCGCCAGTTCTTGATGCGCTGCGCCTCGTCGAGGATCACCAGATCGGGACCCAGCGTCTCATTGATCAGGCTCAGGTCGCGTAACACCAGTTCATAGTTGATGACATAAAAGCCCGTGCCCTTGCGGTATTGGACGGCGCGCCCCGCTACCGGTCCCTGCACCACCTCCGCCTCGGCGCCGGTGAACTTGGCGATCTCGCGCGCCCACTGGCGCTTGAGCGAGGCCGGACAGATCACCAGCACCCGCTCCACCTGATCGTGATGGTGCAGCCAATGCGCGGCGGCAATGGCCTGAAGCGTCTTGCCCAGACCCATGTCGTCAGCGAGCAGCGCACGCCCGCGGCCGGCCAGAAAGGCGACCCCGTCGACCTGATAGGGATAGAGGGTGGCCCGCACACCCGGCAGGCGCCCGCCGCCGGCGCGAATGCGCTCGCCGATCTCCTGCGCCCGGACCTGGCGGGAGGCGTCCTCCGCCAGCCGGCGGGCGAAGCCCAGGGTGTCCTCGCCCATTTCGATATCGGGTCGTCCGGCCAGGGTATCGGCAAGCCGCAACAGCCCGTCCGGCAACCGTCCCCGGAAGATCCCGGCCGCGTCGAAGTGTTCATTCAGCAGCGGCGCCAGCGCGACGCTCGTCTCACCCGCGCGCTGCAACCGCACGGCCGGCGCGTTCTCGCACTCCCAATCCAGGTAGACGAAGGCGGTGTCCGGGCCCCGGTCTCTGGCCTTCTTGAAGCCCTTGCGTTTGCGCAGCCGGTGGAGCACCGCCTCCACATGCTTGCAGGTGCCGAGCTGATTGGTGGCGAAGTCCGGGCAGGTACACCAGTTGGCACGGCGGGTCAGCGAGCGGATGTGCACTCGATAGCTGGTGGGCAGATACCCGGTGGGATTGATGGACTGCGCCCGCCAGGTCCCGAGCCAGTCGCCGCCCGACACCGGCTCCACCTGAACCTCGGTGCGCCCGCGCAGTGCACGCTCCTCGATCGCGCCCGCCACGGCCCCGGTCAGCGCCCCGGCGCTGCCGCTCGCCTGACTATGGGCGAACAGGGCCGCCAAACCATGCACGCAGAGCCCATCCGGATCGCCTTCGCATTGACACTCGCAGCGGAGATTCCCGTCGATGTCATAGCCCAGTGTCAGGTCCAACTGCTCTTCGGTCTCCGCGTCCTCGACCCGCGCCCACAGCCGCTCGCCGTCCGAATCCAGCGCGGTGACACGCTTGTCCTGGCAATGCCGCAGCGCGCTGCGAATCAGCCCGGGCGGGGCGAGCGCATGGAGTTGCTCGCTGTCGAAGAGAAACGGATCCTGATCAGGTGACGGGGCCGGTGTGCTGGGCATGGCGAACGGGGTCCATAGTCGACGGTGAGGTTAGCTGCCACATAGGGTAAACCTGAATAGCGCGGTCAGCACTCAGCCGTCAGCGTTCAAGGCTTGGTCTGATGCGATCGTCCCGACCGCTGCTACGCCCTGATGGCCGCCAACTGATCCGCCAGACTGGCGATCTCGGCGCGCCGCGGCAGTGTCGCGAGCCACGTCGGCGGGATCGCCGCTGTCCCCAGGGCTGCCCCCAGCAGGGCGCCGGTCAGACAGGCCACCGAGTCCGAGTCACCCTGAATCCGCGCCGCCTTCTCGACCGCCAAGCCCAGGTCGTCGGGCCAGCGCAGTGCCGCGGCCACCGCGAGCCCCAACGCGCTGCCCGAGCGCCAGCCGCCGTCACCCGGCGGAATCGCCGGCTCGTCCAGCCAATCCTCGCCCCGCTGCGCCCAGACCAGGGCGGCTCTCAGACTCGCGGCCAGGTTTCCGCCCTGGCTCCAGGGTCCATCCAGATGCCGGATCGCGTCTTCCACACAGGCCGCGCCCCAGACCCCGGTATCCAGAATCCGTCCGACCAGCCAGGCTCCGGCCATCGCCGCTTCCAGCGCATTGGGATGCGCGTGGGTGACCAGCGCCGAGACTCGGGCCGCTTCCAGCAGCGCCTCCCCGCGCCAGGCCAGCGCGATGGGAACGATGCGCATCACCGCCCCGCAGCCGTCGGACGACCGGATCCCGCTGGTTGTCCAGTCGCGGTCACGCTCGAAATGGCGCGCACCGGTCAGGCAGGTGTTCCCCGGTGCGGTGGTCGGAGTCAGCGGGTCATGCAGCCAGCGCACGAACGCCTCACCCACCAGAGTCCCGAACCGATCAGCCGCAAACGGTAATTGGTCCGTGATGGGACCATAGGCCAACAGCGCCTCGCCGAGATACAGCGACATATGCGTGTCGTCGGTCCAGTTGCCCAAGTGGACCGCGCGCGTCCGCACGCTGAGATCCGAAACGAACTCCAGCGGCGCACCGAAGCGGTCGCCGCAGGCGTGGGCGAGCAGGGCGGCGCGGGCGCGGTCGGCAAAGTCCGGGTTGGGCGGCGGGGTTTCCATGGGTGCGTCCTGAATTGGTAAAGTTAAAGCGGGTTAGTCGACCCATCTTCATCTTCGCATTCCGGCACCGCTTCGGCATAGAGGGTTTCGGGGGCGATATCGATCTCACCGGGCCAGGTCACGGTACCGTACGCTACCCGGGCCAAGCTGAAAAATCCGGGATTCCGGAGCCGTTGGAAGACCGGATAGTCAAGGTAAGGGGTCATGTCGAATTGGCGGCGCTCGCCGTTGGCGAAGGTCAACTCCAACCGATGACCAGGCTTCGGGACGACAGCAATCACATCGGGAAACATAGCAGACATCTCAACGCAAGGGGTCGAAGACAAACGAAACAAAACATTAGGCCGCACTTGCCTGCACGACAAGGCGCTCCCGCAAGAACTCCGGCGCGAAATCCGCTCCGTTGTCCCATGCCACTGTATGACCTTCCAATCTAAAAGAGCGGAACAGCAACGGGTCCTTGAGCGGCGCGAACAACTCCCCGTACAGTTCGGAGGCCAGGTCCACTTCGCCGGCGGCACCATCGTTGAATGCTAGCCAGAGACGATAGTCACCGACGTAGCGAGCCTGGGTCACATGGATGAACATCATCATTACTCCAGGGGTGCGATCTTTGCCAATGGTTTTCTTTGCATGGCGGCTTCCCAGTTGGCCATTCGAACCATCTCGTTCCCACGCTCCGCGTGGGAATGCAGTCTTAGCCGCTCCAGCGGCCCGATCAGCCAAGCGACGGTGGAGTGTCTGGCTTGCCTCCACTGGCCCAGGCAAAGCAAAGCATCGACGATTGCTATGCCGAGTGCAGTTCCTCGCGCAGCACCCGCCGCAACGTAGACACGGTTAGCGGCGCGTCATCGCTGCCCGGCACCGCCTTCGCAGCCGTGGCCTCGCGCAAGATGTCATTGATGAGTTCCTGATAACCCGTACCCGCCGCCTCGGCCCGAGTACGAAAATGCGCGACGATATCGTCGTCCAGCATCAAGGTAATCCGCGTCTTGCCGGGTGACTGAATCACTGCACCGCGCTTGCCGCCACTGAAATCGTATTCGTCACGCATGATATCGCTCCGCTTCGACGCGGGTTGCTTTACGAGCGGAAATGATGCGCGTCCGCTCGGCGCGCGGGGTGTGAACCACCACCAGCACTCGACCGAGTGCATCCCGACCCAGGGTCAGGAACCGATGCTCTCCGGCCGCATCAGGATCTTCGATCGTCGCTGCGTCAGGGTCGCGCAGAACCTGTTCCGCGTGGGCGAAGCTCACCCCGTGCTTGCGCAGGTTGGTACGTGCCTTGGCGGGATCGAATTCGATCGTCACTACAGTTCTCCGCGAACCCCTCACGTTCACCTAGCGGACAAGATCTCCAGCGGCCCAGCCGCGACATCGAACCAAGACGTCCGTGCCGAAACGTACTGCCCCCAGCGCTTGTTCAATTGCTCGCTGGATAAACGGCAGAGGTCGTCGGATTGCCCCGTGTCGCCATCATCAGCGGAATCCAGCCCGACGCCAAAGCTGACGCCAGCGAGTTTTGTGAGGATGTAGCGATTATGGACCTTCTCGCCGCCGGAACGTTGCCGAAGCACGGTGACGAGCACGCTCTGGCCCCTCGGCAGAATGCGGGGGAGTTTTTCCAGGCAGCGTCCAAGCAAGCACGCTGCATTCGGGGCATTAGGACGGTCACTTTCGGCCAGCACCAGTTGGGCGCTCGGCGCGCCGACACAACGTCCAGGTCCCCAAAGGACCCCCAGCATCGCCTGCAAACTGCTCAAAAATCTTGGCTTGCCTGGATCGAACCAGGGATCGACAAAGATCACCTCTCCACATCGGTTCAGCAAGGGCGCGACCGCCTGCGCAAGACCCTGAGCGGTTCTTGGCGGCGCCGGATTCGGGGGAACTGCCCATGCCGCGGGTGGCCGCTCGCTGAACAGCATGTCCGGCGTGATGACCGCGGGGACTGAGTTGGCCTCGCCAATGCTCAGAATGCCATGAAAAGGGCGCTCCCGATGCTCAGCCACCGCCCGGTCGAGCCACTTCGGCAATTCCGGATGGCTGGATTCGCGTTCGACCATCCGCTCGGCCAACTTATCGAGCAACACCTCAAGGCGTCGCCACGACTGCGAATCCCCGGTGGCGGCGGGCATGGCGTCGTGGAATGCCTTGACCACCGCCTTACGCCATTTCGGCTTGCGTGGATACGCGGAACCCACCCGACCGGTCTCCGGGGCGAACCCTTCCCGAAAGATGGCCCACTCCCTTGGGTCGTGCCAGCGGGCGACCAGCTCCGGATCGAGCGCGAATTCATAGATCATCGCCGTAAAGCTCCTTGCTCCGCTCCCGGAAGAAGCCTCGCGGCCAGGGGTCGAGGAACTCGCCGTCCTCGTCGATGCGGATGCGGTGGATACGCGGTCCGTCGTCGCCCGGCTCGACGAAATGAACGGCGATGTCCTCGGGCTTCAGGCTCGGCTCGTCCTCTGACACTTCGCCTTCGCTGGTCTCCCTGATCCGGCGCAGGCAGCGCAGCATCAGGTGCTCGCTGTGCGTCTCCACCAGGAACAGAACACCCGGGTTCGCCTTGGCCTGGGTGATGAACAGGTCCGCCAGCACGACTTGGAACTTCGGGTGGATATTCGACTCGGGCTCTTCAATGGCGACGAGCCCGGACTTGTTGTGGAGCGCCGCGACGATTACCGGCACAACCTGCGAGATCCCTACCCCAAGGTCCTGTGGGAACAGCGAGACCCCAGTTTGCAGGTTCCTGATCTTCCTGATCTGGAGGCGCCGACCTTCCTGGAGTGTTTCCACCTGCTCCCGGAGCCAACGACGATCCAGCGGGCGGTCATCGTCGATGCGCATCAATTCCTCAAGCAGTGCGCTGTCAAGTTCGACTTCCCGATAGTGACGCAGATCGATCTCGTAGCCGGCGTCGAACCGCTTGGTGTCGCTCAACCACTGGTTGACGCGGGCGGCGAACGCCTTTCCCCCGAGCAGCAACCAGTCCCAGGCGGCGAGCCCATCGGCCCAGCGGCGGGGGTCCGGGGATCGGGCGGGCTGATAGTGCCGCGGGGGCATCGCCCTGAAGGGGCTGACGTAGATCGCCCCCTTCAGCGCCTCAAGCAGATATTCGCCCGGCCTGACGATCACATCTGTCAACAAGTCCTTGAGATACTCTTGAGCAAATTGAGGATACTCCCAAAATTCGTTCTTCTCTGTGTTTCTCCACCCCCAGGAGAAATTAAGGGGGCGTCCCCACTCAGGAAGTGCCGAACCCTTCAGTCGGAGTGGTAGAGCGTTGTCCGGATCAGCGGGTACACAACCATCCCTAATCAGAGCGACAAAGAACTCGAGCATCCAGCTATCGACTTCATGGTCGTCGCCATAGATCGCCTGCTCGATGCGTTCCTCCCACCAATCATCAGCGTGCTCGTCCGCATCCGCCATGGCCGGCTGCGACAATTGCGTTTCGTCGCGCGACGTATCGCCGTCATAGAGCAACTGAGCCGAGAAATCTGTTCCGCCGTCTTGATTAACCGTGGGTGCAGCCTGATTACTCGCACCATCTGGTTGCGCCTCGGTGCGGGGCACCGCGCGAACACGGAGTCGAAAGGCTTTGGGCGGCGCGGCGACCGCTCCACGGTACTCCGCCGACTTCATCAGACTCTGTCTCTCAGCGTAATTGGGGTTGTGCTCGCCGGTCTCCTCGTCAACACTGCTGTCGCCCCAAGCGCCGTCCCCAGCGACAATCTTGGAGACGATCTCATCGAAGACGTGTCGTGCCAGGCGGTTCTGGGATTCTAGAACCTCCTCCCCGGCCATACCTACTTGTGCCCCTCCTTTGATCCCAAGCTTGGGCAAGTCGCGTTCCGCAATCCATTGCCGCAAGCTCTTTCGCACTTCTTTTGCAAACTCCCACTCGAAGTCCGTCGAGTCGCCCTTGGTATACTGGGTGCCGAAGGGATATATGCCGAAGTTGAAGTGCGAGAGCGAAGCCTCGCCCGTTGCGGCGTCGCAAGTAATCCGGGCGTACTCATGTATACCCATCCCGACGGAATAGCTCTGCACGACGGGGCATCCGGGCAGCTTGCTCCAGGCAATCTCGATCTGGACCCAGACATCGAGCAGTTGCTCCCCTAACCACTCCACCGAACGAATATCGAGGTTCTTCGGTGCATTTTCAAAATAATCGTCCATGCGTATCCCGATTTCATCCTCTCGCACCCATTCGGTTTCGCGCCGTGGCGATCCCTGGCGGAGGTCCAACTCAAAGCGCATACGGATCACGCGACAGAGGTCATGTCCATGGACAAGATTCTCAAAGCCACCCAGGTCAACGACATCGCCACCCAGAACGGTCCGCCCTGCATCACAATTGTTACGCTCCAGCACTTCACGCGCATACATCAACGCCTGCACGATAGTGCTCTTGCCTGCGTTATTGGGTCCGAACAGCAGCGTCAGCGGCGCAAACTCGATCCGCACCGGATCGCGGATGCCTTTGAAGTTTTCGAGTGTGAGTGCCTTGAGGATCATCGGGTTGTCCCGTTCGTTCCGTGGGTGTCTGTAATGCCGGTCGCGCTATCGGGAATGTGCCAGGCCGGCACGGACCTGTTGCTCGCCTTTGAGCTTATTGACCAGACGGAGATCTTCGCGGACCGTCTCGTCGTCGATGACCATACCGTAGCCGAAGTGCTCCTTGAGTCGGTAATGGAATTCATCGAAGCCGAGTCCGGCGAGTGCCGCCGCGGCAGCGAAGCTGATCTTGCGGGCATGGTAGAGACTGGCGGCAAGGAAGAAGTCACCGGCGCCCTGGCTCAGCGGCTCCAGGACCGGCATGAAGTCTGGGTTGATCTGGGCGGTTGACATGGGTTCCGGCTCCGGATTGGTTGTTCGTGTGGCGAGTCGTTCAGGGCCGCCGCTCTTTTCCAGTTCGGCGATGGCTTGCATCGGAGCGAATCCCCAAGGGTTTGCAGTCGTATTGATCCGCGGTTAGTACCAGTAGAGCAGATGCCATGCCATCACGCCTCGACCCCGTGTTTCTTGAGCCAGTTGCTCAAAGTCGTGGGATTGCCGAAGCCGAGCAGCCGGGCGGCGCGGGTCTTGTTGCCGCCGGTGAGCCGCATCGCCTGTTCCAGGTAGTGCCGGGCGATCCGATCGATGCTGGCATTGAGATCAATCCCTTGGGCGATATCCTGCGCCAAGTCCGGGTCGCTCGCCAGGTCCCGCGTCGGCCTCGGCAGCAGTGCGTCGCGGGCGTCCTCCAGGTCGATCGTTGGGCCTGGAGTCCAGACGGCGGCACGGCGTAGCGTGTTGAGCATCTCGCGGACGTTGCCGGGCCAGGGGTGCTCAAGCAGAAGTTTTCTTGCGTTGACTGAAAGGATCTTGGGGCTGTAGCCGGGCTCGGACTCGCTCTCGCGGTTGACCTGCTCCAGCAGCCGGTCGAGCAGTAGACCAACGTCGCCCTCGCGTTCCCGCAGCGGCGGCAGTTGGATGACGGCGACGGCGAGCCGGTAGAACAGGTCTTCGCGGAAGCGGCCGGCGGCGACCTCCTCGACCAGGTTGCGGTTGGTGGCGGCGAGGATGCGCACGTCGACCGGGGTCGGGGCGGTGGCGCCGACGCGGGTGACCTCGCCTTCCTGGAGTGCGCGCAGGAGTTTGACTTGGGCGGGCTTGGGCAACTCGCCGATCTCATCCAGGAACAGAGTGCCGGTGTGAGCGGACTCGAAATAGCCTTTGCGCTCCCCGGCGGCGCCGGTGAAGGCGCCTTTTTCGTGGCCGAACAACTCGGACTCGATCAGGTCCGGGGCGATGGCGCCGCAGTTGACGGTGACGAAGGGGCGTCCGCGCCTGGGGCTCGCCTGGTGGATGGCGCGGGCGAGCAGTTCCTTGCCGGTGCCGGACTCGCCCTCGATCAGGATAGGGATGGAGCGCGGGGCGGCGCGGCGGGCGCGGGCAATCGCGCGCTGCATGGCGGGGCCCCGGTGGCAGATGGCGTCGAATTCGGGGGCGGCGGGCGGCAGGCCGAGGGTGAGCCGTTCGAGCGTCCGGTCGGGACGCTCCAGCAGGTCGGGGAGGAAGTCGGCGGAGATGTCGAAGGGGACCGCGGCCACACGCACGCCGTGCTGGATGGAAGACTCGATCAGTTCGGCGGGGAAGCGGGTCTTGGCGAGAATGATCCACACCGCGGCCATGGCGGGGGTGCCGGGGCTCAGATGAAAGGCGAGCCCGTCACCCGGCGGCTGGCCGGCGAGGGTGTCCGCGACGACGGCGCGGGCGTGCCGGTAGATGGCGCCGAAGTCGGTGGGGCTGTCGAGGGTAACGTAGTGAGGGGTGACGGGGATTGGTGCCTGGGTCTGGAGCCAGGCCAGATAATGTGCGGCCACGTCCGGAGCGTAGTCGCAGAGGAGTTCCAGCCGGGCGAAGCGGCCGGTGTGCAGGGCCTGGGCGACGGGACCGAGACCGACTTGCTCGGTCTCAGTGACGGCCCGCAGGTCGGTGCGGCCGAGCCAACTGATCAGGGTGGTTGCCATGGGGAATCATAACGAATTGTCGGGTGATACAGGATGCTGGTCGCTGCGGCACCATCGTCCTGCGGGGCAAAGAGCGGACAACCCCTGACCGAGACCCTGATCGTGGATGAACAGTCGCCCCCGGATGCAGTCCGTTGGTTGACTGCCATCCAGCGATTCATGTGATCGGCTTGACGCCACCACGGCGGCCAAGACCAAACCCGACACGATATAAGTCCGGCAAATTCACACGGCCATCTTTCATTGTCTCAAAAATACCAAGGCGCTCAAGATCGTCACGGACCCCGGGCCAGCCGCGTTCGAGGTGTTGGGGCGGCAATCTTAAATCTGAAGCGGACCGCAAACCACCCGGAGATAACTCGCCCCAACGCGATTGGACAGCGTCAAAATCACAGGGCACCGTCAACCCACGCAGGGGGTGCATGAGTGGCGTAACCCATGGGTAATCTTCGGCCATTTCCGCAACGCGGATTTCCGAAGCCGTCTGTACGCCACGTTTGATGCTTTCGTAGTGAAGCGCATACTCATGGTCTGGGTACTGTTCCAATGAATCCTCGGCAGCGGCACGAATGGCAGCGAGAAACGATCGCGGTGAAGTGCGTCCTCGCCCATCGGCCAGATGGCTCACCGACCACACATACGGGACGCCCCGTCGACGGTCGCGGCCCATCCAGAGGCCGGACAGTGCCTCAAACAATCCGCGCTGTTTGACGCCGTCTCGCTTCACGTCCTCCGCGAGACGCCACCCAGATCCGTGCTCATCCGGCAACGCACCGACAACCTCACGGTAGACTTCGCGCATACAAGCGCCATGTTCGTTGGGCGCATTGCAGAGCATTTGCCACATCAAGCCATGAAGATCGTGCGGCGCCCACGTCAGTTCGGCTTTGGTGGCAAGGAGCTTCGAGGCATCGGGGAAGTCTGTGATCGTGCGGGCTGATTGGTCCTCGCGCAGAAACACCTTGGCGTGCAAACACGGATAGGACTTAAGCCAGAGCACGACCCGGAGCAAATCGCGCACGATGCCATCCATCGTTCGCCAGTCACTGCTCGTGCGATCAAGGGCGTCAAAGACGATCAGCCCCAAGCGATGGTCATCCAGGAAATGCTGATTGGCGCGTTCCATCAGCCTGGCTAAGGACTCGGGACTCTCCTGCACCCAAGAGACTGAATCGCACCAAGCGGCTTTTGGAATGTCCTCCCCGACGACGCCCGTCAGCCAGCGGGCGAGGACCGCGCGCCAGATAGCGTATGGTTCGCTGCCGCTCTGCATGAGTTGCGAAAGCGACGCCCCGTCGGGAAACGCCGCGATATCCGGGGTGACTCCAAACCCGATACGGACATCAGTACGTTCCAGTTCATGCACCGAAGTCCCAAGCGATGCCCGCACTTCTCTTGACCCGAGCGCCGCCGTCCAGAACGATTTACCCACGCCACGCGCACCGATGACCAGATTGCAGTCGAGGCGTAGCGCCTTGACATGGGCCGGCGGCAGGTACAGATGCTGCCGATCGGGTGTTTCGCCGTGGTTCGAGGTCGTGAGCGGTATCGCCTCGATAATGGCCTGTCGGATGCGTTGCACGTCACACATGATTCGCTTCTTCATCGCCGCCCATGAAATTCCACAACCCTTCAACGACAGGACCGAAAATGGCATCCACCTCGCGCGCGTCGACGACCTGGAAGCGTTCATGCAACGAGCGAACGGCCGCGAAACCGCGATGCCAGCGGATCGGCCACGGGTAATGGGGTGCGCCTTCGTCGAATTTGTCGAAGCTCCAGGTGCTGCCAACTGCCAACGCGCCGGCGGGTACCTCGTCGTAAAGTTCCTCAGCAAACACATCCCAGGCGCGCTCACGCAATCCATCGAAATAGGCAGCCCCATCCACGTCCGGCACCATTGCGCCAGTCAACTGCAGCCGCTCCCGGATCTCCCGCACGACACCGGTGGTACGCCAATGGCGGAACAGGATACGGTGGCCGGACCAGGTCTGCTCCCCGTCGATGGCGCAGAGCAGTACCAGGTTCGCGCCGAGATCGGTCACACAGGCCGACGCCACCTCGTCGATGCCGGCGCGCGAATCGATCAGGATCACGTCAGGCTTCCAGCGCGCTTCGAGTGCATCCAACAGGCGTTGCAAACGTTGCGACCAGGACTCGCGCCGACCATCGTTCGCGATCTTCGGCATCCAGGCACGACCGAGTTTCGCCACATATTCGCCGGGGTTTGCGCCATGTGCCGGTACCACATAGATCTCGCCATCATGGGACAAGGTACTGGTGGCGGCCATGTCCTCAAACACTGCCTCGCCATTCTCCACCAAGTCTTCTACCAGCCAGTCGACGATACCGAAGGCGGGCCGCCGCTCTTGGGGCAGCAAGGAGGACGACAGCCCCGGCGACTCCAGGTCCAGGTCGAGCACCAGGACCCGTTTACCCCGCTCGGCCAGTGCCCAGGCCGACGCGGCCAAGGCCGTCGATCGACCAAGACCGCCCTTGATCGAGAAAAACACGACTCGCGTCACCCCTGCCGTGAGCGGAGCGATGGATGACCAGTTCCCTTCGGTGGCGAGTCGATCGATGACCGACACGCCAGAGACGGCAGCGAGCGGAAAATGCGGAATCCCTTCAATGACCGATTCCACGCTTTCCTCGAACAGCACGGCCTGGTTCGGCTCGAAGCCATGAAGGTCAAGCCTGCGGCGCATCTCACCCGCGATGGCATCGAGTGCCGCCCGCGCTGATGCGTCTTCCTGCCATTTTTCCGCGACGATCAGCCGCACCCGACCATTCAGATCGCGATTGATAACTATCGGCACCATACGTCGCACAGCGTCCGCGTAATCCTGGAAGATCGTGCTGATTTCAGGAAGAACACCGTCGAAGGTGGTCATATTAAACCCTCTACCATCGCTTTCTTGATCAACGCATGGACGACGGCCGCACCCGTGCGATGTGGTTTCACTCGTGGCGCATCGATATCGCGTTGGTGTGCGTAGCGCTGCGACACGTCCCAATCGAGAAACGGGCTGGGCGTCGGTAGACCATAATGCGTTCCCTGGTGGTGGCCTGAGCGATAGCTTTCATAGCGATCCCACGCATTGCCCGATTTATTTGCCTCCATCACATGCACGCGGTCGAATTTGTTCTGAGGACCGCCGTCTGAAGTGAGCGTCATGCCGAAGGCGTGCATCAATCGCTTCAAGCCACATTCGGCAGCCACCCCGTAAAGGTGATCGGCATTCGCAAGGCGCCCGAGACCAAATAGCAGTTCGGCGTCCTGCCAGTGGCGGTGGTGTGCGTCGAGAAAGTCTGCGTTCATTGAATAAACTTATTCCTCGGTGTGGTCCGGTAGAGCGTATCGCATCGCGGGCTTTCAGGCTATCGATGGTGGCGTTGCACTGGACATCCTTCGGGACAGTTGGGGTTCGTTCCTCACCCCAACCTGCGGCGCTCAATCATCGAATTGAGGCCGCTCAACAGCATTGACATGATTGACCCACTGCGCCAGACGATCTAGCCGGGATTGTATTTCATCATCGGTAAGCGTACCGTCACGCGCATGTTCAGATAGGCTTTCCAGTGCAACAAGAAGCCCAGATGGATATTCAATCGAATCGTGCGTGAGATTTTCGTAAAGAAAGGGAGCCCCGCGCGGATCGCAGTCGCCGTTGATCGCACTATGAGCTACGTGCCAACCACCCTCAAGAACGGTCAGTTCGTAATCGTCGTTTTGTTTGAAGCGCGGGCAATATACCGGGAATGTGAAAGTTCGCTTTTTGTCGCGGTCACTCATGGGACAAATGCTCGATAGAGTTACTGAAGATACCAGATTTCGGTTTGGCCGTGCGCGGACGTGCGGAAAGCCTGCCGCTAAGGCACTTAGGCCGGAAATCTCGCTCCGGACTGGACGTTTCAGCCAACCAAAGTGGCGGCGGGTGGGACGGCGGCTGGCACTGGTGGCGGACCGCAACCCTTGTCACGCTTGCGTTTTTCCCGTCGCTTGCTCCCGCCTTATCGTACGTGTCTGACACTATAGATAAGGCAGGCGGCTTTTTCAAGGTGCATCTCAGTGGTTCCGCTCGGCACGCAGCAGGCGCTTTTCGACCTTATGAACGGGCCGATAGACCGTGACCACGGTCTCCCCGCCCATCACGACGCGACAGCCACGCAGTCGTTCCAGGGCGGCGATTTCCCGCTTGCGCGTTTCGATTGCGCGGGCAACATCCTGATCGAGCAGCATGACGCTGTCTTCGCCGAGTAGTGTTCCAGCGTCCAGGACCATCGCGACATCGCGTTCACGCAGGCCCCGCTGGCGCACTCGCGCAAGGGCGTGATTGGAGAAGGCGAGTTTCATCCGGCCACCTTCCCGGTAACTGCCAAGTCGGTATCGATATCGGCACGGGCGCCGAGATAGTCGAACAGGTCGTCGAGAAATTCCTCGATCGCGTCGCGGAACTGGAGGTTTTCCTGCGCTATGTCCTCCTGTCCGCTTTCCTCGAGTATCCTTGCCGCATGTTCATGTTGCTTGGCGTATCGACGTAACAGTTGAAGCAGTTTGCGCTGACTGACTGTGTCGCGGCCCTCCCTGAGCGTCGCGCCGATCTCTAAGTTCAGATCGATGTTTTCCTGACGAATTGCAGCCTCATCCGGAGTGGGAGTCCAATCCGAAGGAGCGGAACTGAAGTACGCGTTGAAAAATGTAAACGTGTCGCACCCCGATTCCAGTAGGCGTAGGGCGCGTTCGCGAAGCCCCGCCGCTTGCAAGCCGGAGAGCATGAGACGAGCACGCTGAATGTTTGTAACGCCAAGAGCGATCACTGAGCCGGTGATTTCGCCTCGACCGTCTTTAGAAAACTCGCAGATCTGATAACCATCCTGGCTCTTGACGATCCGCGGCTCGCAGTCGGTATCGCGCAAGGCGCGCAGTAGCGGCATCGCGAGCCTCAGCACGATCGCTTCTTTTGCCATCAACGGAATCCGGTCCTCCTTCAGCCAACCGGTCACCGTCGACTCGCCGACCTCGAGGTACTTGCAGAACTCCTTACGTGTCATCGGGTCTGCGCGATCGAAGTGCTTGGTGAGTTGCGCCGCATCCAAGTGTTTTGCGCAGAAATCGCTTATTCCGTCTGCTCCGGCGTCGAGAAGCGAATTTAGATGTGATTTTCCGAACAACATTCGTGCTCTCCTGACTTGTCTAATTCGACTTTCAGATTAGACGCAGAAAAGTCGGATGTCAAGGATTCTGGCATAAGAAATTTCGTAAACCGAATTCTAACGGCGTAATTTTGCGTTTTCCGAAAAGGTCTAACTTTTTTCTACCGGAAAACGTGGCGAGGCGAAGACCCTGAAGAATGCCGCGCGACACGGGAACCGGCGCTCGCTCCGGGAACGGCGAGGCCGCTGGAGTCAGGCAGGTCGCCTACCGAGGGCGGCTTGATTCCTCTCCAACCCAGCACTGCGTGTTCGGGTCCCGTTGTGGGCACCGCTGCGCCGACAAAGGTGGATGGATGCACGCGAAACAGCCGGGCCGCATCGGCGCCGATCCTCTGGTCCGAAGGTCGCATCACGGACCGGGCGCCGCCGCCGAAACAACGCAATGGGCAGACCGAACGGCCGAAACAACCGACGAATGGGCAGCCGTCCACTTGCTTCGCGGGCAGACTGAATTTACGCTCACCAAGCGCGCCAGGTACACAAAGGCAGCGCGATCGAATAAACGCACATGGAGATCCTCAATGAATACGTCTTGCTCCCGCTTGCCGCGCGCCGCCTGGTTATCCGCCGCCCTGATTGCACTGTCTGCTGGTCCAGTCCTGGCCGAGTCCGCCTGTAAGGGGCTCGGGCAGGGTCCCTGCGCGGGCAAGACGGACTGCACTTGGGTCGATGGGTACACCCGCAAGGACGGCATCAACGTGTCCGGCCATTGTAAGGCCGTCAGTAAGCGGGATGAGGCCGCGGCCGCCAAGGAGATGACTCCCGCCGCCAAAGAGAAGCCGGCGCCGGTGGTCGTCAAGGAAAAGGCGCCGACGGCAACGGCGACAAGCACGGGCGCCAGTGAGGCGCCGCCCGCCAAGGTCAAGAACGCCGCGACGCTGCCGGCCCAACCGACGGCCGAATAATCAGCCGACAGCGGCGCGGAAGATCCGCGCCGCCGTGGGCCAGGCTTCAAAGAGTCGTGGGCTGCGGCAGCCGCAGCAGGTCCGACACCGCAGCAACCGATTGGTCGATGATGACCTGACGGCGCGCCGGCGAACCGGCATCCACGCCGGTACAGACCGTTTCACACAGCCAATCCGTCGGCGACTCGAAATCGCAGTGACTGGCCCCCGCGACCGGTATGAGTCGCGCCTTAGGGCTGACGGCGAAGACCGCGCGGCCATTGTTGCCGGCGTTGCAGCCGGCCGGCTCCCCGGCCAGCCCGATCAGCGGCTTGTCCAGGGCGCGCGCCATCCCGACCCCGATCCCCTGCGTATCGACCAAATCCAGTACCAGGACGCCAATGGCGGTCGGATCCAGCCGTCCGGCGACCAGGGCGGCCAATCCGCCGGCCGAGAAACCCGCATAGACCACCTGCCGTGCCCCCAGGTCGCGGGCGACGGCGATCATGTCGCGGCCGTTCTGGATGTGCCGGCCGTCCCAGGGGCGACTGTTGCAGAGGTTCAGGGTTACGGCGGGAATACCCCGTTCGGCCAGCGCGATGGCCAGGCCCTCCAGGCGGCGTTGGTCGCGCAGAAAGCCGTGGGCGAGAATGACCGGGGTCTGCGTGCGTGGTTGGCGCGGCGCAAACCGCCGGGTCTCGATCCGACAACCGGTAGCGGACTGCAGGATGCCCGCTTGAATGACGAGACCGCCGGCCGTGCCGGGGGCCGCCAAGGGGCTGGCCGCGCTTGGCGGGGGGAGGGTGCCCGACGCGCGTCGGCCCATGCCGGGACAGCCGGCCAGCGCGAAGGTCAGCGCCAGAGCGGCCAGCAGACCGGCGCCGAGCCGGGTGCGTGTGGCGGATGGCGATGGCGATTTCATGCGTTCAAAGGTGGGGACGATCCGCGGTTTCCGAGGATAAACACCCGCGGCAGGGTCGGCTGAAACCGCCCGGATGCGCGCTTTCCGGGCCGCCGACGCTGCTATAATGTTAGGCCGGCTTGACACTTGGGTGCGTCACCCGGGCCGGATCTTTCACCGCTCATCGCGCAACCGCGACAGGATTCCCATGAACGCCACGACCGTACATCCATTGAATCATCCCAACGACACCGGTATCGTCCGCCGTGTGGCCCTGCCCGATGCCCTGGATGCCGCGCGTACCCGCATCCGCGTCCCCGAATTCGGTCAACTGAGTTACTACAGCGCCGGCCCCGGCCAGGGTCGCCCGCTGGTGCTGATTCACAGCATCAATGCCGCCCCCAGCGCCTATGAGATGAAGCCGCTGTTCGACCGGTACCGCTCCGAGCGCCCGGTGCTCGTGCCCGATTTGCCGGGCTTCGGCTTCTCCGATCGGCCGGATATCGCCTACACACCCGATGTCTTCGTCAAGGCCCTGATGGAATTCATGCGCCGGGTCGTCGTCCAGCCCGCCGACCTGGTGTCACTCTCGCTGGGCGGCGAATTCGCCGCGCGGGTGGCCATCGAGGTGCCGGAACTGGTCAACTCGTTGGTGCTGATCTCACCGACCGGATTCAGTTCCCGCACCATGCCCGGCGGTGAGAAGGGTATGCGCCTGCATCGCGTCATCAGCCTGCCCGGTCTGGGTCAGGGCGCCTATACCGCGCTGACCTCGCGGCCCAGCATCCGCTATTTCCTGC
>Ga0247838_1003111_pt1 | contig 19706 bp, 10 predicted proteins | sample LaCruzMarch2015__5_FD_189097 | JGI IMG/M metagenome (GOLD analysis project Ga0247838, IMG submission 189097) | Freshwater microbial communities from meromictic Lake La Cruz, Castile-La Mancha, Spain - LaCruzMarch2015_15m | ecosystem: Environmental > Aquatic > Freshwater > Lake | place: Spain... | reverse complement strand
AACTGGCGGCGAATTGGCAAAATGATGCCGACAGGCTTATTCAAGCCGCGATTGAATACCCTAGCAAGTCGCGTTCGCTCCTCAGGGTCCGCAAGCTTCGAATCCCATGGCTGGACATCGATAGGCAACCGCTGCTCGCGCCAGAGATAATAGTAAGTATCCTCGTAGGCGGGCAGCGACCAACGCGAATCCACCTTGAGATGAGTGGCGAGCAAATTGGAGAATCGTCTTGCATCGGCAAACGTGTGTCCATAGTCTTTTTCTTCGTCCGCAATCAACGTTTCATCGTGCCATATCGGTTGGCCATCAGTTCGCCACATGCATGACATTGCCCATCGAGGCAAGGACTCTCCAGGGTACCATTTGCCTTCGCCATAATGCAGCATCGCTCCAGGTGCAAAACGATTTCGCAATCGCTTCACGAGCTTTCCAGAAAGGCAACGTTTGGTTGGGCCGACGGCTGCGGAATTCCACTCTGGGCCTTCCATATCGTCCATGGAAACGAATGTGGGCTCACCACCAAAGGTTAGCCGCACATCATCTCGATTCAATTGTTCGTCAACCGAGTCACCCAGGGCTTGAATTCGATTCCATTGGTCGTCCGTGTAGGGCTTGGTGCTCCTGGGATCTTCGACCATCCGCTGAACAGTCATCGCGAATTCAAATTCACACTCAGCATCGTCAACCATGCCCGAAATAGGAGCAGCACTCGACGGGTCCGGAGTGCAAGCAACTGGCAAATGACCTTCTCCGCAAAGCAAGCCGCTGGTTGGATCGAGACCAACCCAACCCGCGCCGGGCAAATAGATCTCAGCCCATGCATGCAAGTCGGTGAAGTCGGATTCAGGGCCGCTCGGACCATCTAGGGATTTCTGATCGGCGGAAAGCTGAACAAGATAGCCAGAAGCAAATCGTGCTGCGACTCCTAAACGACGCATGAGTTGGACCAGCAGCCAGGCTGAGTCGCGACACGAACCACTTGCCAATGTGAGTGTTTCCTCGGGCGTTTGTACACCCGGTTCCATGCGAATTTCATATCGGATCTTTTGCTGTAGGATTTGGTTGATGTTCGTGACGGCATCCATGGTCGGCTTTGGTGTTTTATCCAATGCATCAACCCACTTATCAACTAATGGCGTGCTTGGAAGCGTCTCCAAATAAGGAGCCAATTCGCGAGCAATCGCGGGTTCATAGGTGAATGGAAATTTCTCTGCGGTTGACTCAAGGAAAAAATCGAACGGATTTACTGCCGTCAGGTCGGCAACAATGTCAACCACAATAGACATCCGCCTCGCAGGCTTAGGGAAAACCAAGCGAGCTTGATAATTTCCCTGCGGGTCCTGCTGCCAATTGCAGAAATGCTCAGTCGGGCTTATCCGCATCGAGTAGCTTACAACCTTCGTACGACAATGAGGAGCGGGCCGAAGACGCACGATTTGCGGGCCCAGGTTAACCAACCGATCGTATTGGTAGGTCGTCTCGTGGTGCAATGCGACTCGTATCGTCATGTGGAGCTGTTGCTTGTTTTGCGTGGACAAAAGCCAACAATGCGTGAAAGCCAGCAGTGTTGTAATGGACAATCAGGATGATATCTGAAAACGACTGAATTCGTCAGTCTCCTAGAAACAACAAAACCCGTCATGAAAGCATGACGGGTTTTGTGAAACTAGTTCGTAAAGGACAGAACGAGCAAATGAATTAGCCTTTTCCTGGGGCTTTTCCGCCCATACCACCGGGCCCACTCGGGCCACCCGAGCCTTCTCCTCCAAGACCTCCACTATCGTAGCCACCCATTCCACCCATTCCTCCCATTCCACCTTCCACTTTAAGGCCGCCACCTAGTGGGCCAACGGCAGGCTTGTCAGGCTGGGAAAACATGTTGAATCCAGTGAAATCATCGAATTCGCGACTGACGATGAGCTGTCCTGTGAATGGGTCAAAAGACACAACCTCGTATCCTGTTGTAAGTGGTTCCTTTTCCTTCTGAGTTGGCAGTTGCGTCTCAAGTTTCGTTTTGTTGGATACGCTTACAACCGTTACCATGCTTGACGATTTGTAGTCCTTTAGGCTTTTGATCGCTTTAACCGGAGCTCCCGTTGGATGAATGATTTCTGGCGAAACCTCTTTCCCTTTCTCTTTTCGCATCGCTCCGAGGACAACGCCGGGTTCCACAGGATACTTCAACGGCACGTAAACCGCCTTTGGCTTATCGAATTCAACTACGACCGCTTCTACTTTAGGCTGCGCGGTTTCGAATCCTGCAAAAACAGCCGGAGGCTTGATCGCAGAAACAGCCGGACTTGGAAGCGACCATTCCGTTTCTCTCTTGCTAACTCGTTTGACCGGCGGCTTAACTGTCGCTGTACCCGTCGTACTCGAAGTGATTTTTGGTTCCTTTGGTTCGTTGGCCAGTAGTATTTGTACCCGCTTGACGGCATCCGATTTCAGCGTATCCGTCTTGGGTTGAAATGCGCTATACTCCGGGAAATTAGGGTCATACATCAACAACCTGACTCGGTACTTGTAGGTCTTTCCGGGGGTCGCACTAAAATCGTAAAAACGAACGAGTTTGTACTTTGTGCTGGGCAAGCGTTTCGGAAGCTGGATCGCGTTGAAACCCGACCCGCCCCCCATGCCCCCCATGCCCCCCATGCCAGATTCGCCCCCATAACCAGATTCGCCACCTCCGTATCCTGATGCACCTCCAAGAGCGCTCCCCATTCCTGCCATCCCCCCGGCTCCCCCGTAACCGTCGCCCCCCAGCGATCCTCCGGAATAGCCGCCTTCGCCGCCCCCCATCATCCCAGAAGCACCAGCTCCCCCGTAACCGTCTCCCCCCATCCCACCTGCTCCGTACCCACCTGCACCGTACCCGCCTGCACCGTACCCGCCTGCTCCGTACCCGCCTGCTCCGAATCCTGCATCGGCATCTACTGCTTCACCTTCATTTTCCTTTGGCTGTGGAACAATAAGCGGAATTTGTGAGTGAGAGGCGTATTTTTGGTAATCATTCAACAAAATCGGGGGTATTGGCATCGAAATACTGGGTTCCGTCCACTCGGGCCGATGCACATCGGCACAAGTCCCTATCATGTTTTTTGCAAACTTCTTGAATTCTTCCGTACCTACGTTGGGAAGTGGTTTCCATTCCGATTCAGCAAGCTCTTGGTTCGCGTTTTTGTCGTTTATCTCGGCCCGTTGAACTTCAATGCCAACGTAATTGGGCGTATCTCTACCTTCCATGTAACCGCGTACGTCCGCGAATTCTTTTTTGTACTCAGTCTCCATATCTTGGTGAGGTGCCAACGCCGTGACCGCCACAAAAGAAGTAGCAATGGAATAAGGAACTTTCTTTGCGGGAGGCGTAGCCGTCTGCGATGCGGGAGCAGTATTTACAGGCGCCTCGAAAAAGGTCCTCATCCCCATCAGGAAACCACGATCATAGCCTTGCGACAGGAATCGTGTTCCCACTAGACCTCCCGTTCCACCCATGCCTCCAGGACCTCCCATTGCACCCATTCCACCCATTGCACCCATTCCGCCAGGTCCACCTGATCCTGATCCTGATCCGCCTTCTCCGCCATATCCCCCGCCAAGTTCCGAACCCAAGCCTCCAGGACCTCCCCTGGTGGACCCTTTTGGCTTTTTGTCTTCTGGCTTTTTAGCATCGTCGAGTGCAGCGACTGGATCCTCGGCTTTTGGCCGTAACGTCGTTGCGACTGGGCCTGCGTAATAAAAGGCTTCAAGACTGATGGGTGCCTTAAGAACTGGATCACCACGTCTGTTCAATGAATTATCAACGAGTGGAAAAATGATCGTCTGATCTGGGAAAATTTTTTCCCGAGTCTTGGCTGCTCTTACTACGTAACCCGTTTCGATGGGTGGTTGGCTTTCTTTGATCTGTTCCCAGTGATTTTCCTTAATCGATCTAGAAACGAGATTGGCCTGTTCTTTGAGACCATCCGGTGTTTTGCTAGTCGGATATGACTTTGCCAAAAAACCAAGGCCAATTAACGACAGGGACAGAAGTGCTACGATTCCGAACACGATTTTCTCTACGTGCAGAATCAAGAATTCCTTCATATTGAAGGCCGACTTGGAACTCGATGATTTCTTTTTTTTGGCCATGATATGGACTCCAATTTTTCAACGCGATGTGTCGGAAACTTCGATATGCTTAAGGGATTTGCGACTCTGGCTGTGCCATTGTCGCAGGTCCGGTCACTGACCGGCAAGGGGGTCATTAGGATCATTTGGTTTTGGGTCGCCCAGATTATCCCCGGCGGCGTTTTCTGCTTTACCTGCCTCGGCTGGCGGAGATGCTGAACTAGCGGCTGGCTGTGTTTCTGGATTCACTGGCTGTGTTTCTGGATTCACAGGCGTTTGAGTTCCAGCGGGTACGGCAGGGGGCTGGTCAAGAGGGGCATCCGTGACTTTGTCGCTGCCCAGATTTCCGATATTCACTGGATTGTAAAGATAGATCAAGCCAAAGATCTCAACTGTAACTTCCGTCATGGGTTTGATCGCAGCCATGGAACCCGCAAGTCCACCTCCGCCATAGCCACCTCCGCCATAGCCATCTCCTCCACTACCACCCATCATGCCTCCATAACCTCCCATCCCGCTACCTCCATCGGGACCCGCCGAACCTTCCATGCCCCCCATGCCCGGTCCACCCTTTCCACCTGAACTGAAAGCGCCGTATCCAGATCCACCGCCACTTCCACTACTTGGGGCTGCTTCTGTGTTGAGTCGTGTCTGATAAACTTCCAGCATCAAATCTGCATTTCCGCAGGCTGCAATCAGAGTGCTCAAGTGATTCGGGTCTATCTTCAATCTCATGCGGATAGGTACCCGCTTAGCAACGGCATCGACGGCATTGACCGCACTGATATTCTTGATGGCCTCGCGCAAGTCTACCCCTTTTACAGAATCGAACTCTTTGTCGGTTGCAAAACTGATATACCTCCCATCAGCGGGATCAGGCCTCATTGGACCCGCAGCTCCACCCATATCCATTCCACCCATCTTACCACCTTCGCCGCCCCCCATCGAATCAGATGAGGCCATCGAGCCACCTTCCGAACCCATGCTCGAACTATCCATTCCTCCCATGCCTCCCATGCCTCCCATGCCCGAACTATCCATTCCACCCATGCCTCCCATCCCGCCAGCGGATGGTCCACTGGTCAGGGTTCCAGCGTCACGGTTCGCATATCTTCCCATTCGAATCCATTCGATTTCACGCACCTTAGTCTGAAAGTTCTCAACGGCACCAGCATTGGTGGCCTTGATGATTTCCATAATTCCAGTCAAAAGCCACATGTCTTCTTGGGTGTAATAGATGTCAAGGACAGACGGCGGAACGGGATAACCGTACCAAGGCAGAATTTGATTTAGCAGCTCCTGCTGAGAGGCTTCACTCCAACGTACTAAATCCTTACTCTCATCAACATTGGTCCCGCCATAACCACCAGCTCCGCCATAACCACCAGCTCCGCCGTAGCCGTCTCCGCCTTCAGACCCGCTGGACATACCACCCATCATGCCCTTTCCCGATCCCGATCCACCGGCACCGTATCCGGAAGAACCGCTTCCGGCTTCCACTTTGGCTTTCCATTCTGTGCCAATAATCTTGGAAACTTCCGCAAACTCAGGTCCGATGTAGGAACGATAGACCTCTCGATCATTGCTGGTGATTTTGCTGATTCTAGGAGTTGAAGAAACAACAGGAAAATCGACATACTGTTCAATGGGTCTTAGGTTTTTGAATATTTCTAAAGCTTTGGTGCCCGGCGGGAAGGCTTTGGAAGGCCACACCAATAGTTTTGCTTGCCGATTGTATTGAAGGTTCCATGCTTCCTTGACTTCCCCTTCCAGTTTCAGTGCAAGCTTGTCCAGCTCGGAATGCGAGTGCATATTCGGATGCGTCGGGACAATTCCCTTGATTTGCTGAATCTGGTCAAACGTAGAATTAAGCTTGGTGGTCCGACCTGTGATCATCGTCGCCAAGCTCGACTTCGTTAAGAAGAAGACGACAGCCGAAACCATAAAAACTAGGCAGGCCAATATCCAAAATTGATATTGCAATACGGCTTTCCAAAAATTCTTTAATGCGTCCATTTTCCTATTATCCCGTTATCCCGTTTTGGATTTGTTTCGTTCTGCGCGTTTACCAACTCACTGCTGCGTTTGTTCCGGAACCGTTGCAGGATCGCCAATCGTCGCATCTGGCGTACTAGCGTCGGTTGGTTCTGCAGCTACTTCAACAACCGGAAATCCACCATCCAGATCCTTGCCGCCACCTTTTTCAAATCTTGACCTCCAGGCGAACTGAACGATGAAGTCACACCTCTCGGCCGCAAAATCCATCGGGATTTCTTTGCCGTCCGCGTCCAAAACCGGTTTGTTTGGCATGCCGAGTCCGCCGTAACCGCCGGACGCCTCTCCTCCTAATCCGCCGGGACCTCCCATTCCCCCCATTGCTCCCATTCCCCCCATTGCTCCCATTCCTCCTGGGCCTCCCATTCCTCCAGGGCCTCCCATTCCTCCAGGGCCGCCGCCCTTACCGCCGGAACTCGCTCCTCCTCCGTAGTCAGAGCCACCCCCTGACCCCATTCCGCCCGCAGCCCCCGAGGTCAATCCCAGCTCGGACAATCGACGAAGGTAATCAGGGTTCGGAATTCGATACTTTTTGTCAATTTTAACACTTCGAACCACTGGCAGCCTTACCCCCAAATCTCGAAGCGAATACTCGGCAACCGACTCCTTGATCGGTGGCGCGATGGAACCATTCTCCAGAAAGTCGACGAAGTACTTGAGGACGTGTGCTTCGCCTTCTAAGCCTTTGTTTTCTGCCCCGTTGAAGTAATGATAGCCCTCGATCTCAACAACCCAGCCTTGGCCCGTTGGCGAAACTGGATCGGCGAGAGGTTCGGTTGACTCGGGGGTCTTGGACGGCTTCGCATTGGATTCAAGCAACTGCAGACGCGTTTCATATTGGTCCTTGTATCGACTCGTCAGATCCGCATTGAACCACTTGGAAAAGTCCTTTACGAACTTTTGCTCTACTCGCTTGATGTGGAAGTCCTGTCGTTTCGAATAGGGCAACTCGATCGGCGTCTTTTCCATGAGCGTCTTGTCCCGATGGAGGCTGGCTTCAATTGCCTTGCTCAGATCGAGCGACATGGCTCGCCGCGAAGCCCCAGCGCTCACTTCGTCTCCGACTCTTTGGAACAATTCGATCTTGTTTTTGCGGATCACATCCTCGCTCAATTCGTTCTTGGATTCTGTTGAGACAGCCGCAACCAAATCCTCGGATGGCTTCCATTTTGCCTCGTCGACGACGCTCAAGACTCGCCCCATGGTCGCATGATTGGTAACCATGCCGACGAGCAAAAGCGACAATGCTCCAACCGTCCATGGTTTCTTCATTCTCACCACACGGTCGATCACGATCTCACGCGGCAGCAAATTGGTCCTCATCGGACCTTTCTTAAGCAACTGGAGGCATATGCCGTACACCACACCGAATGCCGCTGCGTTTTCCTTGAACGCCTGTGCACCTGTTACTTCAGTCCCTTCAAGCCTTGGATACTTGTCTAAAATCTCAACATCCATCCCCAAGTTCTTGTTGATGAACTGCTGAAGCCCTGGCAACTTTGCGGTGTTGCCCAACAAAAGCATGCTCTCCAATTCGCTTTTCTTATTGAGCGTCTTAAAGAAATTGAGCGATCGCTGGATTTCCGTGACCATGTCGTTGAATACTGGACGCATCGCCTGGAAAACCAACTTGGGATCGTCCGCTTGCATGGCGTTCCGCTTGAGGTGCTCGGCCTTGGCAAACGTGAGCTTCAAATCCTTAGTCAATTGGCGAGTAAAGTGATTACCTCCAATCGGGATGCTTCTTTGCCAAACTCGGAATCCGTTGGTAACGATGAGATCGCTCGCATCGGTACCTATCGAAAGAACCACTATCGACTTGTGAGGGTTCTCGGAGTCAAAAGGCTCATTTGCCATTCGATCCGCAAATTTGTCGAAGGCGATCATGTTGTAGATACTCATCGGCGCTAATTGCACCAAATCGAGATCCATCAATTTTTCACGATAGGGCTTAAGCGATCGAAACACAGCATCACGCTTCATCGCGAACAAGCCAACTTCGCTCTCCAAAGCGTATCCATCTTCGATTTGGGCACCTTCCATCTGTTGGAAATCCCAAATGACATCGTTCAAATCGAACGGAATTTGTTGCTTGGCCTCGTACTTGACGATGTCGCCAATCTTCTTGACTTCAACCGGTGGCGGCTTAAAGAATTTTGCCAATCCGCTTTGGCCGGGCACGCTGACGCCAACCCTAGCCCCGCGCAGATCGTTGCGTGACATGAACTGCTCCATCGCATCCGCGATCAACAATTCAGGTTCCGCTTCCGGTTGGCTAAGAATCTTTGGGTATTCGACGAAATCGAATGTGTCCGTGATGATCTTGTCGCCATCCAAATGACAACGCAAACCCTTGAGGGCGCTCTGCCCAATTTCCATGCCCCAAACGTGCTGAATCTTTTTCGCCATCGTGCGAACCCTCTTTGTCCAAGCATCCCCCCGAAGTCTGTTTCCGAGGATGGCCGACAAGCAGAAAGAAGAAGTGTGGTGTGATGAGTACGGTAATGTCCAATACCGCCAAGTTGGCGTTTTGAACCTTACTCACCCCTAATGTTATCGCAGTGGACTACTGAATGTCAAAAGTTTCGCGCAAACATTTGAAAAATTTTTGGAAATGAATTTTGTTGATGGAATAAAAGGGCATGCCATGCCTAAAATTCCTTATTTGACTCCGAATTTGGCACCTAATTCACCATCTCCACTTGGCCTGGATACCCTAAACAAGCCAGAATAGGATGACGCATCCCGGGACAAGCGATCCAGCAAAAGGCATTGCAAATGACGTTCGACATGACACTTCGAGGTTTAGTGCACGACGCCACGATTACCGCAATCTGGTTTCGAGCTCGTTTAACGCATCGCATTGCGATTGCACTAACTCTCCTCTTGCTTTCCGGTACAGGGCTTTCCGGGGTTGGGTTATGCCAAGTTTCAAAACCCAAAGAATCCTCGAACGCGAACACCGATTCGATGGCAGTTCGTATCTCGCAACTGATCGAGCGACTGGCCGACCCCAACTATTCGAGCCGTATTAACGCTCAAGCGGAATTGGAGAGAATTGGCGTTGTGGCTCTCGATCAATTGCATTCTGCCAGTTTTCATCCTGATCCACAGATCGCGGCTGTTGCTCGATACATCGTTCAAAGCAACCAATTTACTTGGGCTTGGGAAACCGACACGCAAAGTGTCCGAAAAATTCTGCTCAACTACGGTAGCTCACAACATGCCGAAAAGTCCGCCTATATCGACCAACTCCAACGACTTGAACACGACGAAGGATTCGCGGCGCTATGCCGACTGGTTCGTTATGAGACTCAAAGCGGACTCGCGAAACGCGCCGCTCTTGTCTTGATGCGAAGCAAGCCTATCGTCGAACAATCCGCAGAAGCTCGCAAAGAATCTCTCCATAACTCAATCGTAGGCGGGCAAAGCACAGCCAGTCGATGGGTCCTGAAATACGCTTCCTCATCCGTTCCATTCGACTTGGATTGGTGGAGAAAAACGCTCGACGAAGAACTGAGCTTACTCCAAAAAAACACCGGTGAAACAAGCCTCGAGTTGGTCGCAGACTTGCATCGCTGGGTCATCGAGCAGATTTCGGAAACTCCAGATTTGCGAGATCAAGCGTTGGACATGGGAAGGTCGTTGCTGACCCTCGGTAAATCCGTTCCAACGCTGGACTCGATGATCGGGAATAGAACCAATCAAGCAAACGAGTTTGCTCAGTGGGCTTTGAAAGTGAAATTGCCAGAACTTGTTCAAGAACAACACTCCAAACTCCCTCAATCGACCCTGACCCGGGAATTCCTTTTTGGATATCTTCTCGCCGAAAGTTTCATGCTGCAAGGCAAAACGGAATTGGCAAATAAAGTCGCGCAGTCATCACTCCGACAGGTATCGTGTGATGAACTCGGTAACGAACGCAAACGAAACGATCTGGGATCTCGCGACCCAATTCGCAATGCCCTGGATTTAGCGTTTGAACGACGAAATGTCGGTGACCTTGAACGGCGAGCGTATCTCGCGGACCTTTTGAAAGAAAGAGGCCAGTTCGCATGGGCCGAGTCCGAGTACATGCTGGCGATCTACAAAAACGAGAATTACCAACTCAAAAAAACCAAACCGAAATCCGCGAACCAAGATCCAGACAGCGACCCCAACGCCCAAGGAAAAAAAGACGAAGGAGTCGAGTTAGATGCCAAAAACCTTGCCAACGCTCCTTTCGACCTAACTCTGAATGCCACGATCGTTGTGATGTGGAAACTTTCGGAAATGCTCCAGTCACAATCAAGGCACAATGAAGCGGCCAACGTTCTTGAACCGTTCGCTGAACGCTTCAACAACGAACCCATGTTCAAACGTCAGCTAACCGAAAGCTCTCGACTGTCGGATAACCTGATGTCGAGCTATCACCTTTATCGCGGCGATGAAGCTCGTGAAGAAGGCGAAATGGAAAAGGCGAAAGAACACTATTGGAATTCCATCGGCCATAGTTCGGATAATGTCGACGCGCTGATCGGACTCTACAAGATTTCCATGTCCGAGAAAGAACAGGCCAAACGTCTCGCCAAACTCAGAGAAATCATCAGCGAAATCCGAATGGAGATTCGGGACACGAGCGAAGCTTTGAAGACATCGAGCAGCATTGAGCACTCGTTCTTTCTAAGCAAATTAGCAAACCACTGCAATACGCTTGCATGGGTTGTCGCAAACACCGAAGGGAGCAAAGAGGAAGCCCTTTTCCTGAGCCGAAAAGCATGCACACTCAGCCCGGAAAGCGCTGAGTACCTGGATACATTGGCCCATTGCTACGCCGCCATGGGAAAATACCAAGACGCAGTTCAACAACAGCGCCGAGCAGTCGAAATCAAACCGCATCACCCTGAACTCAAGAAAGCTCTCTATCACTTCGAAACAAAACTTCGCGATTCAAAGTAGCTGAGGAAAAGGTAAACTGTGCAAGGAGACGATCGCCGCCATTGTTCGTTCCCTGTGAGGCTTACCATTTCACCGGAGCAACTATCTCGGTCCTGAAACATAATTATTTTCGCGCGCGATATTCTGCGTTCGTTGCACCGCTCGTCGACATCAACCGCAATCAAATTCACTATGATGATCAACAAAGTCGGGCGCTTGACGGGAGCGTGTTCCGGCCAAGAAAACTGTTTGGTCACATCTGCGACAAAGTGGTGTGGCTAAACTTGTGACAGTGCACTTTTTCGGCAGAGCTAATTCAACATCTCACTCCGCTAAAAGTAGTGAAAGTGACCAACAAAATGGAAACCATCGCGCAATTGAACACGATCACTATCGTTTCCCGCAGCATTGAGCCTCAGCAGGTGAATTTTTTCCAAAAACCGGTTTTCACGCTCCTTCTTCAAAACACCTCTACGGAGATGGTGACCGTACTACCCGAAACCGAGTTGTGGGTCGTTGATTATCCAAGTGATAACGATCGCGGATTCAGGGCCACGGTTGAGACTGCGATCCACATCCAAGGAAATTCTGTGGGATTGCTGCGATTTCTACCGACCTCGGTATCCAATCCCGAAATAAATTCTGGAAGTTTTCCACTGCGACTGACTCTTCGGATTCAAACCGGCGCGACTATCCTATCAACCACAGTTGTCTGTACTGACAACTCAGTTCGCGTCCAGGGTAGCGGCGGCCTCCAACCGATCGAAACAGTAGGTTTCTTTTCTCGCCGTGAAACGCTGATCGTACCTCCGGAAGGAGCATACGAAGATTTTTCGGTAATTATGAATGATATGTTTCCTGTCGATATTGAAATCGAGTGGCAGCAGATGGAAGAGGGCTGGCAGGTGGTTTCGGACGACGGCGTCGATTTGACGGCAACAGGTTCCATGATTTTGCGACAGGTCCGGACAAGGACGACATTCGGGATCTGGGTTTATCCAAGTCCCGAATATCCTCCAAATCAGTTGGTCGAACTTGGAATCTTGATTGTCAGACGTTGTCCGTTGTCGAGACCCTCAGGCGGTCTTGGGACCTGCATTGGTTCGGGAGGCGCTTTGCGGGCAATCATCCCAACGAGTTCCGCAGTTATCCTCAGCGACCTTTCACTATTTCCACAGGAAGATCTTGTGGTCAAACCCGGAGGGACATTCCAGATTTACGGCACTTTGAATAATCCTTTCCTTCACAACGTGTACATCGAAGGTCCCGCTGGCGCTAATTCGTTCCTGAATGGCACGAATGTCAGTAGGTACGTCAGCTTCAAGCGACTTACGATGTTCAGGTTAGGTGCAGACCAGACAGAGACGGTTTACTGGGATTTTCAGGTCGAAGACTATGCACCGGCGGGTATCTACACGATTCAGCCATTTTTGAGATCCAGAGTTTGGTACGACAGACCTATATGGGATAGGCGAGCACCGATCGAAACAGCGATTAACGACAGCGACCCGCAGACCAACCTCTTTGTACAAATTGAAGTCAAGCTGCCCTAAAGATCGGGTAACTGGAGGTAGTCTGGGAGTTGAAGCCATCCCAAGACGCAAGCAGAAAAGGTGGCAAGCAGAAAAGGTGTCAGGAACCGTTTATGGACAATATGGTTAGAGGATCATATGTTGGAAACGCTATGGACCTGCCATTGCGCCGCGTTTGACATCCCAGCCAAGTACGAAGTCGCAGTGATCAGGCAGGGCTCGTCTGCTACTGCTTCCACATCGAGACGCATCGCCGACTGGCCATTCGGACCGTCTGGTACGACAGCCGCTGAGGCTTTTACTCCGTTCTGCTGCTCGATCTGCCACTCTGCGATCCCATCAGCGAAATCGCCATTGACCATCATTTCATCGATAGTGTCGCTAGCTAGCGGCAAATTGGAAACTACCAGATGTAGATTGGGACCGTCTGTCCCGATCCGTGGTTTGGACGGGACAAATGGTCCCATCCTACGATGTTATGACAGTTAGAACGACGCAAGGAAAATGGTCTGTTCGCGATCCGGGCCAACCGATAGCACCCCGATCGGCACCGAGATGAGTTCGGAAATCCGATCGATGTAGCGTCTTGCGTTTGTGGGGAAGTCTTCCAGCTTGCGAACATTCGAGACATCGGTGTTCCAACCAGGTAACGTTTCATAGATAGGTTTGCAAAGCCGCAAGTCTTCGGCAAGGCAAGGAAAACGACTGATTCTCTCGCCTCGCAATTCGTACGCAACGCAAATCTGCACTGTATCGAAGTAGCTGAGCACATCCATCATCATCAAGGACAGATAGTGGATACCGCTCAGGCGCGCGGTATAGCGTACCGCAACGGCATCGAACCATCCGCAACGGCGAGGTCGGCCTGTGGTGGTTCCGTACTCGCGTCCAATTTCGCGGATCTTTTGTCCAGTCTCGTCGATCAATTCCGTTGGGAAAGGGCCACCGCCGACGCGTGTCGAATATGCCTTGGTAACACCGATCACGTTGGTAATCCAGCGAGCGGGCACTCCCGATCCTGCAGACACACCGACTCCAGACGCGTTGCTGCTGGTTACGAACGGGTACGTCCCATGGTCGATATCGAGCAACGATCCTTGGGCTCCCTCCATCAGCAATCGCTTGCCCGCGTCAAGCTCATCGAGCAAGTAATTGGTTGAATCGGCGGCTAGAGATCCTAACGAATTAGCCCACATGTGACATTGTTGAAGTACTTTGTCGGTATCGAGCAATTCGAGATCGCTCGGGTCTGCAATGGGCGCCAACATATGCCGTTTGGCGGCAGCCGTCTCAGTGATTTTGATTTTGAGTTGATCGCTTGACAAGTCGGCGATGCGAATGGCATGCGTTCTGCCGACTTTGTCTCGATAGCACGGACCGATTCCACGGTTTGTGGTGCCGATGCTTTCACCCGCTACCATGGCTTTGTTGGTAGCTTTGTCCTCGACGAAATGCCAAGGCATGACGACGTGGGCCCGCTCGCTGATCATCAAGTTTTTGCGAGGCGTAATACCTCGAGCTTCCAACCCTTCAAGCTCCCTAATCAGCATATTCGGTTCAATAACAACCCCAGGTGCGATAACATTCGTGATCCCGCCGGCCAAAATCCCGGAGGGCACATGATGAAGCTTGTAGACCTCTTTACCGCACACAACGGTATGTCCTGCGTTAGCGCCCCCTTGGTAGCGAACGACGATGTCGTGTCGGGGAGCGAGCAAATCGACGAGCTTGCCTTTGGCTTCGTCTCCCCATTGAAGTCCGATTACACAGGTCGCTGCCACAGAAGTCTTTCCGAATCCAAATAGGACTTTGAGGATAAAAAACACAGGCCCGGCGCGAAAGCGAGGGGGTTGAAGAACCTCTCCTCAATCGCACATCGGGCCGATAAACCAATTTATATAGAGTCTAGAAGGGAAACACGAGATTGGTCAAGCCGAGAAAGCGTCGGTTACGCTCTCCACCTAATCGGCAGAGGCAAAGAGACACGATTCTTCTGAACTTAAATGAAAACACAACTTGAGACCCAGTCCTTGTCGACTACAATGGTGTAGAAATTTGCATTTTGCTCTTATATCGGCGATTTTACGGACCGCCCATGTTGAGATCGTGACGCCAGAAGTATGAATAAACCCTACAATCTTGTGCGAGATAATCTTTCTCGGAAAATCGCCCAGTTCGTGGCTTTTCGAATCGAAAATCAAAGCTACGCCTTTCGAATCGAACAGATTCAAGAGATTGTTATCTTAGACCAAGTTACCAAGACGCCTCAAGTCCCAGACTACGTCGAAGGGGTAGCCAATCTGCGTGGATCGATTATTCCCATCATCAATCTGCGAAAACTGTTTGGTCTCGAAATCAAACCGGTCGATGAAGACACTCGAACAATTGTCGTTAACGTAGGCTCCCGAACGATCGGATGCACCGTAGATACCGTCTCCCAAGTCGTCCGAATTGCCGCCGATGATATCCATCCCGCCCCAGAAACCGTCACGGGCCACGGCGCGAGCTACATCGCCGGCTTTGCCCGAGTTAAAGAGCAACTGATTGTCCTTTTAGAAGTGGACGAGTTGCTTGATCCACAAAAACTTGCTCACGTGAGTCAGTCGACGTTACCAGATCTAACAAAAACCTAGCCAAGACTTGAATTCGACATCCTTGAGAAACTTTGGAGCGCCAGCCCATGGCAGATATGAATAGCGACAAAACGACGACAGCGAAAACGCGTGCCAGGAAGTTGCCTGCCGTACCTTCCGATTCAAAATTGCAAAACAGCAGCCGAGTCGAGGGGGCTCATTCAACCAAGGTGGAAATGTTCGACGCTTTCAACCGGTCGATGGCGATCATCGAGTTTAATGTTGATGGCACCATTCTTTGGGCAAACAGCAATTTCCTGCAAACGGTTGGTTATTCTATTGACGAAATCCGAGGACGTCACCACAGTCTTTTCGTCGATCCGATTTATCGATCCTCACCAGAGTATCGCGAATTTTGGTATGAGCTCGGTCAAGGGGTTGCGAAAGTCGCCCGCTTCAAACGAATAGGAAAAAGTGGCCGCGAAATCTACCTGCAAGCCGCTTATTCTCCGATTCTCGACGAAACCGGATCGACGGTCAAGATCGTGAAACTTGCAGCGGATGTGACCGAAGATGCGTTGCGGGAACTGCGATCCGAAGAACGTGAAGCCGCCGTTCAAAACGCTCAACTCGAGGCCAAAAACCTTCTCGAACAAAAGGTAAACGAATTGTCGTTCCTCGTGGCCGCAGCCGCCCGAGGCGATCTCACTGGGCAGGTTAACGTCGAAGGCAATGACGACCTAGGGAGACTGGGTAGTAATCTAAGTAAAATGATGTGCGATCTGCGCAACGTCATCGGTGAAGTCATGGCTGCTGCTCAACAGCAAAACGAAGGGGCAAGGACTATTGCTGAAAGCAGCGCAAATCTAAGTGAAGGAGCACAGACCCAAGCCGCCTCCGTCGAAGAGATGACGGCAAGCGTTGCACAATTAATCGATTCGATTGAAGTTATTTCTAACAGTGCCTCGACCGCGAAGGCAAAAGCCACCGAAACGTCCAGGCTTGCTAAGAGCGGTGGTTCCATCGTGGACTCGGCGGTCAACGCGATGAAGATGATTCAAAAGTCGAGCGAACAGATTAATGAGATTATTCAAGTCATCAGCGAAATCGCTAGCCAGACCAACCTTTTGGCGCTCAATGCAGCGATCGAAGCGGCTCGAGCGGGAGAACATGGATTGGGATTTGCGGTCGTTGCGGATGAAGTTCGAAAGTTAGCCGAACGTTCAAGCGAGGCAGCTAAAGAAATCACCAAGCTCATCAAAGAATCCTCGCGTCGTGTTGAAGAAGGAGCAAGCCTATCACAGAAGGTCGGCGATTCACTTGGCAAGATCGTTGAAGCCGTCGACAATACGGCGGATGGAATCGGGCAAATCGCTGAATCAACGGAAGCCCAAGCAGCCAGTGCTCAGCAAGTTAAGGCTGCGATTCGGAGCGTTTCGGAGACCACGGAGTCCAATGCGGCTGCATCTGAGGAAATGGCGGCCAGTGCAGAACAACTCGGTGCCCAAGCGCAAAGTCTACGAGACTTGGTCGCAAAATTCAAAACATAAATCGGTATGGCAATGGAACTGGAACGACTAACACCGAAACAATTCGAACGGTTCCAGACCTTCATCTACGATTGTTGCGGCATCAAAATAGACAGTTCCAAAATCACGCTGGTGAGCAATCGCATTCGGCGAAGATTGAATGCCGGAGCATTTGCAGACTTTGATGCCTACTACCAACACCTCACATCGAAGTTGGGTGTCACCGAACTAGATAGTTTTCTAGATGCAATCACAACGAATGAGACTTCCTATTTTCGCACAGCAATTCATTTTGATTGGCTAAAGAACGAATTTGTCAAAGAGCTGTTGGCTGAAAAATCAGCGGGCAAGCGAGAGGCTTCGATTCGGGTCTGGTCGGCCGCCTGCAGTTCTGGCGAAGAACCTTATTCGGTCGCAATTTGCCTGTCGGAAGCCAGCGTGCTGCTTCGAGGATGGAACATTTACATCCTTGGGACAGATATCAGCGAATCATCGTTAGCGACGGCTCGCGAAGCCGTTTATCGACAACGAACCTTTCGCGATATGGACCCATCGAGAGTCAACAGATACTTTACCGAGAGCGATGACACATGGCGACTAAAACCGAATATCGCACAAATGGTCAAATTCAAAAACCATAATTTAATGAAACCGTTGCGGGAGCCCCCCTTCGACTGCATCTTTGTACGAAACGTTCTTATTTACTTTGACCGGCAATCTAAAGCGAGCGTGATCGACAATCTCGTTCGATCCTTAGTCCCGGGTGGTTATCTCGTTGTAGGACCTTCGGAAGGAATTTATGACATGCTCGGAATGTTGACGAAACGCGCTCCTTTTTTATATCAGAAACCCTGAGAAAGGACTGCCGTGTGAGTGATGACTTTGATTTTTCGTCGGGGATGCCATCGGACGAGATGGCACAATATCTGCAGATGTTCGTCGATGAAACATCGGAGCAACTCGATGCACTTGTGGACGTGCTCTTGGTGCTGGAGTCGAATCCAAGCAGTCCTAGTGAATTGAATGAGTCCTTTCGATTGATCCATTCGATCAAGGGGGCTGCCGCCATGATGGGCTTGGATAGCATCACGCTATTGACTCATCATTTGGAGAACTACTTCGAGCGATTGCGGTCCGGAATCCAGGTACTCGATCGCCCGATGATGCAATTGATCTTGAAATGCGTCGATTTCCTCCGCGAGTCGACGGTAAAACTACGCGACGGAGAGCCCTTGAGGAGCTCACCGGATTTACTGGATGAACTCGTGAATCGCGAGAACTCACAAGAAGCATCCGCAGCGGTTGAAAGCAGTTCGGACAGTCGTCATTCAACGGAAATCGCCGAAACGGTAGAACCCTTTGCAGTTAAAGAAACTGCAGATGAAGCAAGCCAAGCAAGCCAAGCAAGCCAAGCGAGCCAAGCAAGCCAAGCGAGCCTTAGTAATCAGCTTGTCGACAAACGACTCATTATCTATTTTGACCGCAATATCGAGCTCCCAGAACTCAAGGCGGAATTGATCCTGGCTCGGGTGCGAGAGCTGGCGGAGATAACGCGGCTAAGTCCTGTCATCCAAGACATTGCAAGTTTAGTGGAACTGCGAACGTTACAAATTTGGGTTCGGACGGTTCGAAGCGATGCCGAGCTCCGAGCGGTTGCGGAGGTTGTCGGGGTTGAACTCTTGGAAATCGACGCAGTTGAGTCGGAGACTTCCGTCCTAGTTGCAACGGACGCTGTTGGTTTCACCCCTACGGGTGTTGCTCCAGGCCTTCGGAATGAAATTTCGATGCCTCCCGTGGCAGCAAACGCATTCACGGCACCGACTGAGCCTGTACCGTCAGTGGACGTTCCATCGCACTCCGCCGAGGGTCCAAGCAAGGTGGCTGAAACCGTCAGGGTCGACATACAGCGACTGGATAAGCTGATGAATCTTGCGGGTGAATTGGTTGTCAATCGCGCTCGCTTTGTTCAGATAGCCCAGCAAATGAGCGAGACCTTTAAGAAATCTGGCTTGCTCGGCAGCCTGCGAGATTTGTGCGATCAACTTCAAGAAAACCTGCTGGAGGATTCCAAAACCGCAGCGATCACCCATGATCAAGTCGTCAAGGCAGAGAAACGCCTTGAGCTACAAATGGGTATCAATACGATTCAGGAGCAGTTACAAGTACTCGAACATGGGCGTCGCAGTTTCCTTCAACTTCACGAAGCGATCGATCATTTTTCTAGAGTCTCCGATGGTTTGCAGCGCGGTGTGCTGGACACTCGGATGGTACCAGTGGGACCGTTATTCAACCGATTCAAGCGTACGGTGCGGGATATCTCTGGCGAGCTCAACAAGTCAGTCAACTTCGTGATCCACGGTGAGAAGACAGAGCTAGACAAACGTATGATCGATGAGCTGGGAGACCCTCTCGTTCACCTAGTTCGAAACGCAATCGATCATGGCCTGGAATCGGAAGATGTGCGGAAGAGCCGAGGTAAGCCAGGAGCAGGAACGTTGACGCTGGAGGCAGTTCACAGCGGCAACAATGTTCTGATTTACGTTCGCGACGACGGTGGCGGAATCAACGTCGAAAAGATTAAAAAGAGAGTTCTTGAGCGTGGGATCGCGACATCTTCGGAACTAGAACACATGTCCGACCATGAGATTAGCCAATTCATTTGGTCGCCTGGCTTTAGCACGGCAGAAGTGGTGTCGGGTATTTCGGGGCGAGGCGTTGGGATGGATATTGTAAAGACACGTATCCGCGAACTCAGCGGAACCATCGAAGTCCATTCTGTATTCGGCCAAGGCACGACGTTCGTGATTCGATTGCCGTTAACTTTGGCCATCATTCGAAGTTTGCTATTCCAATTGAACGAAGGAATGTTCGCAGCTCCGATCGAGAATGTTCGAGAGATCGTTTCCGTGAGAGATCGAGATATCATTTCGGTACACGGTCGCAACTCAATTGAGGTGCGAGGCGAATTTATTCCGCTGATTGATATCGAGGAC
>Ga0247838_1003098_pt1 | contig 19762 bp, 16 predicted proteins | sample LaCruzMarch2015__5_FD_189097 | JGI IMG/M metagenome (GOLD analysis project Ga0247838, IMG submission 189097) | Freshwater microbial communities from meromictic Lake La Cruz, Castile-La Mancha, Spain - LaCruzMarch2015_15m | ecosystem: Environmental > Aquatic > Freshwater > Lake | place: Spain... | reverse complement strand
GTAAGCGTTCCGGTGGTTTTGTCGCCAGAACCCTTGAGGTATGAATTCACCAACCTTGCCCCTTGATGGCCGGTTACCCTATTTCCTGCGGCCGTTGCAAGGACAGGGCCGGTGCCAAAAGCGTCGCCGGTGGTTTTCCATTGTCCGTAACTTTCGCCCTCGAAATCGGCGATCAAAATATCATCAGCGGCGACAGCAATCATCGCGCAGGTCAAAACCAACATACCGGCCAAACAGTTTCTTTTCATATTCCTCCATTATCACATTTCACTAAAATATTTCTGTTCGCCCATCAGGGTGATCAGTACGCCAAACCGCACACGGGTAGCGAGAGTTCCGGACAGCTGGCGGGGTGACGTACTAACAGTCATAAGAAATTTTTTTCAACGTACCACGCGACCGGAAGCGCTGCCGCCCATCAGAGCTTCAACTTCCGCACGACTGCTGAAGTTGAAATCTCCCTCAATGGAATGCGCCAGACAGGAGGCCGCCACGGCAAACCGAATGGCGGTTGCCGGTGACGCGAGCTCCGTAGTGTTCAGAGCGAAAACCAGTCCCGCCGCAAAACTGTCGCCGCCGCCGACGCGATCCACGATGTTACGGATTTCGTAAGGGGTGTATTTTCCACCCGACTCCGGAGCGAAATACGCCTTGCCTGCCGCCGCGTCGTAAAGCATCGCACCCCAGTTGTTGTGCGAGGCGGATAGACTTTCGCGTAGAGTGACAGCAACTTTTGAAACATTCGGGAACTGCCGGACGATTTCCCGGGCGACCTGCGGATAGCGGTCTATGGCGAGGTGTCCGCCATGAATATCGCTGCCTTCGGCATGAATGCCCAGCACGTCTGCAGCATCTTCCTCGTTCGCAATGACCACATCTACGTGCGGCAGGATTTGCGTCAGACAGCGCCGGGCAAGCGCGGCGGATTTTGTTCCTTTTTCCCACTGCCATAGTTTTTTACGGAAATTGAGATCGCAGGAAACAGTTACACCCGCGACCTTGGCCGCACGTACGGCGGCCAACGTGGATTCAAACGCGATCTGCGACAGTGCCGGTGTGATACCGGAAATATGCAGCCAGCCGGCATCTGCAAAAATCTTCACCCAATCGAACTGGTCCGCTGAAGTTGTAGCGATGGCACTTTGACTTCGGTCATAGACCACGTTACTCGGTCGCTGGTTGGCGCCTTTCTCCAAAAAGTAAAGCCCGAGCCGCCCGTGCTGGGTGCGCAGGATACGCGAGGTGTCCACGCCAAGGCCGCGTAACGTCTGAATGCAGGCGTCGCCAAGCACGTTGGCCGGAAGCGCGGTGACAAATGTCACCGGAGAACCGAAGATGGCCAGCGAGACGGCGACATTGGCCTCCGCACCGGCAAAGCTCAATTCGAGCATGCCAGGCATGCTTTGGCAGAAGCGTTTAAAACCTTCCGGGCAGAGTCGCCCCATAATTTCACCGAACGTGATTATTCTACAACTCATAATTATTCTCCTGAATTACGCCACCAAACGAATCAACCGCAGTTAGGTTTTTAATCTTTTCCGGGAACGACCAGCACGCCCCATTTACCCAGAACCAGTGACTCATCAACCGCCACCTTCTTTTGATAAACAGAACATAGATTTTCATTACCGCCGTTAAAAAGCAAAAATTCCGGAAGACTGACTTTTTGAAACCCGCTCTCCAGCAGTGCCGCCGCAAGGCTGTCTTTATTGCGACCGGGCGAAGGCGTGATGACATACACGACGCCTGACTGACGGCATACGGCCCGGATACTATCAATGCTGCTGCGTATGATTTTGAAACCGCGCAGTGCTTCCGGCACTTCTTTTGCGATATGAGCCCGGTTTGAAAAGAGCTTCACTCCCGACTCAAAGGTATCAGACTGCCCATCAGCACACTCAAACTCAGCGGCAGACTCATTCAGCAGCATAGCGCCATCGCTGTTCGGGTTCCGCTGAACACTTGGGGTCACGGTGGAGTTGATGCCGGTCGCCTTGTTGATGAGGACGCGCAATCTGCTGTTAGACGAAATAAGTTTTCCCTTTAAAATATCTTCTTCCGTAACGACAGCCATAAGGATTTCTTTGTCGCGCTGACGCTGGTAATCGTAAGTCACATAAATGGTGCCATCGGCCACCTGCACGCCATCGGGATAGGAAACTCCGTCGCGCTCATCGAGCAGCAAGCCGCCTTTCCAGGTGAGGCCATCGTCGTCGGATAGGAATGCTGTCAGGTGAGAACGGCTTTTCCCGTTCGGAGGATTATGCCGCACCAGCAGCAACTGACCACTGGCCAGCCGTCGAATAAAAAACCGTGCGACCGGATGAGGAATGTCACCGGCCTTCACGTCGGGCCAGGTTTTACCGCTATCGGTAGAGACACTTTCTCCAATGCCATAGCGAGTGCGCAACAGCATCCAAAGAGAGCCGTCCTTGCGTTCTACCAACATGTGCTCATCGCAATTGCGATCCTTCACTTCGGGGATATTGGCAGACCCCAACTCGGCAAAGGTTATGCCTTGATCGGTTGAAACAACAACCCGTGCGCTGCCATCAGCGTGCCATGTTGCCACGGGCAGCAGCCATCGCCCATCCTTTGCCGCCGTCGGTTTGTTCATCATGATGCCCTGGCATACTTTTCGCGGTGCCGACCACTCGGCCTCAGCATTGCCGGAGTCGGAGGTCGTGATAGCCAGAACTTCACTGGTAGGAACCTGTCCGTTTGTATGTTGAGACCAAAAGAGCCAGAGTTTTCCGCCGGGATCGTGCCAGAGACAGGGATCGAACGCGCGTAGAGGTCCCGCCCCGTCGGGATCGAGTATGAGCACGCGCTGCCAGGACCGGCCATTATCGCCGCTGGTGTAGAGCATTACATAATTTTTTTCATTCTCAGTAACACCGCCGCCATACCACGTCGCCCACAGACGGCCATTCGCCGCGCGCTCTATGCCGGGAATTCCCTGAAACATCCGCGCGCTGTCAGCGTATTCCGAACCGGGAGAAAAGTTCGGCACCATTACGCTATCTGCCGCTTGTGCCGCAAAGAGGAAACCCATAACCAACCCTATTATGGCTAATGATATTCGTTTCATTTTTCTTCTTCATTCCTCATCGAACGGGGATCACTGCCTGATACTCCGAAACAAAACGGAAGTCTTCCAGTATCGAGTCTTTTTGAGCACCTTTAGTAGCGGCCGGCACAGGTCTCGAAACACCCGTCACAACTTCCGGATTATCCGGCAGGGCAACATCTGCCCGGTCCGGCTCCGCCCGGATCCACAATCCTTCGCCCGCCAGTTGGGTACGAAACCGCTTCAGCCCAACGCGCCAAGGCGCGGCCAGTTTGAAGTTATCCGCCACCATCTGTCCGGTGTGAATATCGAAAATTCGGCAGGCCTTTCCGGCGTAGCTGATATCCAGATAAATGTCGTTGAGTCCTTCGAAGGCTTTCTCCGGAACTTTCAGCACCCATTTGTTCGGCGCAAATTTTTCAATCTGCGGTTCAAAGCTGCGTGACGGAACGGACAATTCCAATCTTTGGAACAACCCGTCGCCCTGCGCCGCCGACGCTTTTTTCAGCGGCGGAAAAATACTTGCTTCCATCTGCGGCGCGTCCGGAGCAGATACCCGCAACTGCTGCCCATCGAATGTCACAGCCTGTGAACTCAGCGCCAGCAGCGTTCCTTCCGGACGATTAAAAACGGCCAGATTGCGCGCATCCTCCTGCGAGAGAACCAGCAGATTGATTGCGGTTCCGTCCGGCGCGCGCAATGTCAACGCGGTGCCGCGGCCAGGCTTTACGGAGAACACACGCGCGCCGTCAGTTTGCGCAACGTCTGTCTCTGACACACCGGAACCGATGGATTCAACTTTCACCTCTTTATCCAAAACCAGCTCGCAAGGCATTCCGCTGAGCTGAGAAAAGATGTGATACATCTGCCCATCCTGCTTAAACCGGCAGATTGGCTGTGCCGTCGCGGAAAGCAGTTGCGCCCCGCCGCCTAAATCCAGATTCACAGGCAGAATGCCCATCGCGTTCGGCGGAATATCCAGCTCGGTAAGGCGCGGCACCGTGACCGTTCCTCTGCTCGTCTGTACCTTAAAGTGAACATCCGGACGCGCAGAAAAGTCAGTTACACAGCCGTAGTTATTGAAAAATATAAACCCGGATTCGCCGTTCATTCGCGCAACGGCACGCAACCGGTTGTCATCGCCCTTTATCACAGAATCGGCGGGTTGGCGTACTTCGGTACCCGCCAGATCCGCACCGTAAGAAACCAGAAAGTTATTGAAGGGGCGCAGATGGAAAAGAGACGGCCGCCAATCGCCGAACTCTCCGATCGGAGCCTGGAAATCGTAAGATATCTGCGGATACCTGTCCTGCTTAACCGACCAGCCGAAGTTGGCATCGCGCGGATTACTGCCGCCGTGAAACATATAGTAGCCGGCAAAAACGGTCGGCATTGAACCGACCCGTGTCAGCGCAGCACAGGAATAAACTTCCGGAGGCAAAGGTTCTCTTCCCAGGGCGACAGCCTCTATAGGCAACCCGGTTCCGATCTCTGAAAGCCCGACCGGACATTTACCCCAGTACGGCTTCAGCACATTGCTGGTGTTATCAAAAGAGGTCACCCAGTTTCTGTCGGTTAGTTTGTGATAATAATATCCGCCCATATAGCCGAGCTCGGTCGGCATCATTTCATCACAAGGCACCGGCTTGCTGTCGCCCAGCCCCCATCCCGTGCAACTGAAAAACGGAACTTTGAGTCCGCCGCTAACCGCCAGTTTTTTCAGATTACGGTAATGATCAGCATACGCCGCACCCTTTAAGCCGGTAAACCCGCTTTCGTTGACGTGCTGCGGAAAAACTTTATCCCAGCTCACGCCGGCCACGCCCAGTTCGTTTTCCAGTTGAATACCGACGACCGGTCCGCCCTGCTCCCACATCAACCCTTTCAGCTGTTCGCCGAGTTTCCCATAATACCGTCCGACCAGCTCGAGATAGCGCGGATGGTTGCTGCGTTCCGTCAGCGGCATTCCGTAAAGCCATGACGGAAGACCTCCGAGAAGCATTTCTGAATTGCAGAAAGGACCGATGCGAGGCCAGACATACATTCCATGCTTCGCGCATAGCTCCACAAAGCGCCGGATATTCTTATTTCCGCTGAAATCAAACTCGCCGGGGCGCGGTTCAAGTTGACTCCAAAATACATAAACCGAAATACCGTTGAGACCGGCGGCCTTCATCTCCAAAATTGCTTCCTCCCAGAATTCGGCAGGATAACGCTGTGGATGAATCTCGCCCATAACCAGCGGCAACGGCTTTCCATCCAGTTCTAGATAATAATTATTAGCACGCAGCACACGTCCGTCCGGCGAGCTTCCGCCCCAGTTTTTGAGTGTCTTATATTCCGGCTTCAGCCCCGCCCCGCGTGCGTCAAATTTAATCGTCAGCGCCTGCTTCTCCGCCGCCGTTCCGGCTGTGCTGTCCGGAATTTTCTGGTCCGGCCCCGTGACCGTTTCCAGACGAAAATCATCTACCGTGCCGGTGCTGCTTCCGACATACACACCGCCCAGACCATCTTTGAGCTTAATATTGCGGTTCCCCACCGTAATATTATTGGCCGAATAAACAACGACGTTGCTGGCCGTATCCGCAATGCCGAAATTATAGACATACGGAGCAGTAGAGGTGACCTTAAACGTATATGCGCGCCCCTTGACATAGGCGAAAGCATCCGTTTTAAAAAGCGGGGCCGCCGTCTGCTGGACAAAATTCGAATAGCACAACATCTGAGCGATGCCGTCTGCGGTAAGACGGAACACATAGTAATTGCCGGCACCCTGATAGTTACACACCAGCCCCATGATACTGCCGCCGTTCGACGAGTCTTTCATCGTCGCGGACAGTGTGAAATTAGTTCCCACACCGCCATTTAAGGTTCCGGCCTTCGTATAAATCAGCGTAGCCTTCGTAGGGTTGGCCGTCATTCTTCCAATGGCCAGCTCATTATTATAAATGCGGTATTGGGTCGTATAGTCAACGTCCGCCGGATTTTTTACGGGCAGCCAGCCGGCATTAATTACCGCAGCCACCTCCGCAACATTGGAAGCACTCGATGTGTTTGCACGGTTAAAGTCATCGGTAAATATTACCGCATGCACAGCTCCGGCAAAAAAAACCGACAGGCTACCCAACGCTCTGACAATACAGTTGAAGCTTCGCATAATAATCGTCTTTCACATTATTTACTTAGCAGCGGAATCCTAATCACCAACCGATCTTTTTGGCGTTTAAAAGCCGTGCGAATTGGCTGATGCCCAAAGTGCGGTTCTATCCAAAAAGGCAGACTGCTGAAACGGTACGCGTTGCAAGTCGGCGGACAAAGCAATATTTGGAAATCATTAAATTATATACGCAAATGTAAGTCACTGGAATCGGCGCGGCGTATGGCGATCATTCGGAAGGGCGTCATCACACCATAACGCGCCGTTTTTAAACCCCAAAACGTTTTCTGGTTGCGCAAATGCGGGAGAGAACTTTGTCTTTGCCGAGAATAGCGAGGACGGGAGCGAGGTCTGGGCCGGACTGCTGACCGGAGACAGCGATACGAAGCGGCGGCATAACGTCGCCGAATTTTAATCCGCCCTGTTCGACAAAATCATGCAGCGCTTTGTTGACCGTTTCGGCATCAAAGTTTTCTACCGCCTGTAAGATTCCGGCAATCTGCTCCAACGTCTGAAAAACGCCTTCTTTGCAGAGCTTTTTCTCGACGGCTTTCTGGTCGTATTCAAAGTCCTCCGTGAAAAAGAAGGCGCTGGCGGGAACAATTTCCGACGGCAATTTGGTGCGTTCCTGCATCAGAGCGAAAACAGCGGCCGCGTTTTCTCCGGGAGTGACGCCAGCAACAGAAAGTTCTTTTCGGCAGAGCGCGGCGAAATCCACCGGTTTCATGGCTCGCACATATTCGCCGTTCATCCAGAGCAGTTTCCGCAAGTCCATCTGGGCTGGCGACGAACGGACCGTAACTAGATCGAAGGCGTCGATCATTTCCTGCCGAGTCATCACTTCGCGTTCGTCACCGGGCGACCAACCGAGAAGCGCGAGATAATTGAAAAGCGCGTCACCGAAAAATCCTTTGCTCTGAAAGTCGCCGACAAAAGCGTCGCCGTCGCGCTTGGAATAAGGTTTACCCTGCGCGTTGATAATCATCGGCAGGTGGGCAAACTGCGGAACCGGTGCGCCGAGCGCGCGGTAAAGCGCGATGTGGCGGAACGTGTTTTCGACGTGGTCGTCGCCACGGATGACGTGGGTGATTTTCTGTTCGATGTCGTCGAGTACATTAGCCAGGTGGAAAACCGGCGTGCCGTTGGATCGAACGATAACGAAGTCGGCCATGTCGGCGGCGGGCTTTTTGAGAGCCCCTTTGACGAGATCGGTGAATTCAATGTCGGTGCCGGGCATTTTAAAAATAATGCATTCGCCCTGCCCGGTTCCGCCCTTGTCTTCTTTATAGGCATGACCGGAAGCGAGTAGTTTTTCGGCGGCGGCAAGGTGCGCCTCCATGCGGGTAGACTGGTACAGCGGCTCTTCATCCACATTAAGGCCGAGCCAGTCCATCGCTTCGAGCAGTGTCTTGATGGCTTCCGGAGTGGATCTTTCACGGTCAGTGTCTTCAACGCGAAGCAGAAACTGCCCGCCGGTGTGGCGGGCATAGAGCCAGTTAAAAATGGCGGCGCGCATGTTGCCGATATGAACATGGCCGGTCGGACTGGGAGCAAAGCGGGTACGAGTACTCATGATATTAGTTGTTGGTTATTGGTTATCAGCAAGACAAGAAGAATGTACAGACCATCTCCCCGAAAAACCAACAACGAATAACAAATAACCGAGCCTGACCGGCTCCTTTTATTTTCCGAATTCGGCGTAGATGGCCCGTCTAACGGGACAGGTGCAGAAAAAATTGTTTCCAAATGGAAATTTATAGGCACACGGACCGTCTTCCTGACAGATAAACCGTTTTTCTCCGATCAACTGCGCCTGTGGTTCAGACAAAACTCCCGTCAGGCAGCGGTAGCCCCAGCTGCACCGGTCGGCAAGATCAAGAACCTCTCTGGCAATTTTGAGTTCCATCGGGGTCACATTAAACTTAATGTCGGGTCCGTGCAACCAACGGAGAAGAATTTATGAGACCTCACCATATCCGTGAAGTGCTGTTCACCAGCGAGCAGATTCAGCAACGCGTCGGCATGATGATTGATGAAATTGCCGGAACCTGCAAACCGGAGAATTTGGTGATACTGGGCATTCTCCGCGGCAGTTTTATTTTCATGGCCGACCTTGTGCGGGGTTTCGCACGGCACGACCTCCACCCCCGCATCGACTTCATCACCCTCTCAAGCTACGGCGGCGGCACCGAATCGAGCGGAACAGTCCGGATATGCCATGACACCGACGAAGATCTAACCGGCGCCGATGTGGTGATTGTAGACGATATTCTCGACAGCGGACGGACCCTTGCTTTTGCCAAGGCGCTTTTTCTACAGCGCGGCGCACGTTCGGTACGAACCTGCGTGCTGCTCGACAAGACAGCCAGCCGGGCGGTGGACATGCAGGCCGACTATACGGGATTTCCCGTCGGCAATACCTTCGTTGTCGGCTACGGCCTCGACTACGACAAGCGCTACCGGGAGTTGCCGCATATCGCCAGCGTCACCTTTGAGAATGGAAAGATGGAATGATGGAATAGTGAGAAACTGGGAAAATTATCTACACCAACATTCCACCATTCCAGTATTCCAATTTTCACTCCACCAAATCAATCATCTGACTGATCGTATCATCACCGCCGCCGCGCTGTTCTTCGACTTCATCCGCTGGACGTTGCGGTTGCTGCTGCTGCGGATTGTTGTTGCGGTTCGGGCGCGGACCGCGATCCCGGTCACGACCACGGTCGCGATCCCGGTCCCGGTCACGCCGGTTATTCTGCGGACGATTATTATTCCCGCCGCCGTTTTCGTTCTGCTCGATTCCGTCGTCCAGCAGCTTGCGAAACGTCGAAACGCGCAGCACGTTACCGCCGGAGCGGATTACGCGGGCTTCAAGCGCGACATCTTCTGTCACCAGCACACCGGCAGAACCGGCCTGTTTGAGTGCCTTGATCAGCTCCTTATTCAGCGCATCTTCCGATTTGGCATAGCGCACCCGCACGCCTTCGAACACCTTGTTGTGCTGTGCTTTATCAAGCGGCTCACCCACCAGTACGGCGGTAACGCTGAGCTTCTCGCGCTGCACAAAACGGGACAGTGCCCGCAGGAGCTGGAGTTGCTGACGCGGCGCGACACGGCCGCGCATACCTTTTGTTCTCAGTACAGCGGCCGTATCGACCACCAGTACACTTTTTGCTGTTCCGAAGAGCCCCATGGTTCTTCCTTTCTCTATTCAGGGTTGCTGCGGCACCGTTTCAATCAGACAACAGAATGGACTGGCGCCGCGTCTCGTAAAGCGGGGGAAGTTACCGGAGCCGCGCCGCCGGGGCAAGCCTCGATTCAGGGCCGGTTTAAACCAGCACCCCCTACTAATTCTACCTAGGTAGGGACGGATCTCCGAGCCGTCCGTTCTCAGGACTGGCGGCCCGCCCCGCTCAAGCTGAGATACTAAAATAATAGGACTGACACCTTTTCCGTTACAGGCGTTCTATAGGTTGTTCCGGCAATCACCGCTGTGAATGTAAGAACCCCGGTGTCGTTTAATTTCACTCTGACCACATCTGTTGTCTGATTGGGCAGAAGCACCGCATTAGTAACGGTATCCTGAAAGCCCATATACCATGCCCTCAAGGCCGCACTGCCGGATCCACCGGTGAAAGATGCTTTGGCTGTCGCGACAATTACTCCGGAAGTCCATCCGCCGGCAGGCTGATAGCTGAACTTCACAGCTGAATTCGCGCCGCTTAATGTCATCGTTCCGTTTCCAAGCCCGCTGGTGCCGGAAAAATTAGCCGCCGAAGTACCTACATTCCACGCAGCCCCGCCGGTCTGTGTTGCCATTCCGTTCGTAAGCGCCTGACCGCTGGTAATCGCTGTACGTCCGGCAACACCGGAACCCCAGTCGAAATTATCTGTTACCCTGAGAGCGGCTGAAGCTGCTCCGGCAATCATTAACGCACCAATTAAAAACATGTTCTTGTTCATAATTACACCCCTTTCTTTTATATCTCCGTCTATCCGTTTAAAAACCCGTTTCTATTTCTGTGCAAAGTGCTCTTCCACGGTTTGGAAAAAATCCCCACTGCGCCTCCGGACTCTGGATTTTCCTGTTTCATCTCCCGACCTGCGGCAATCAACCGTCTAACCAAAATCATTAATTTATAGAACCCCTTCTCCTATTTCCTCTTAAAGCCACGCATCCTCTTTATCGGCATCGATGACTTTTCCGATCTCCACAAAGTGAATGTCCGATTTGAGCAAGTCAGGAAGAGGCTCGTTACATGCCGGGCAACGCGGAAGCGCATCGAATCGGAAGCGGCCACCTTTGTCGCAAGGTTTCAGGGCATCTTCCACACGCTTTTTGTCCTTGGAGTTCAACGACCAAAGGTCCTTTCCACCAACAATCGCTGTGAGTTTCGGGTCGTAAGAACTAAGCTCAAGGATTGCGGGACAACTATCACAGTAAAGAAACACCCGACTGCTGAATCCAGCGTGATACTGATATTCTTGCGCGATGCTTGTGATTTGCCCGCAGGCTGAACATTTAATTTTCATAATTACCCTCCGGGTCGGCCCGGCGGACGCCGAGAAAAGGGGTCAGTCCGCCTAATTCGTTATTTTGTTTTTTAGCTCCCATAGAGCACCTTCCTTTGAATTCTCCACCGCCCGAATATGGCAGGAAAAATTCGATGTGACGCCCATGTTAAGACGCCTCGTAATCCATTCGGTTCTTACACTGGTTTTTTTCCGGATATGCCATGCAATCACCTTTTTCCGGTCATCGCCTTTTTTCAGCCGCGGCAGTTCTTCTTCGGGGACACCAAAACATTTCAGCCCCTGTTGTAAAAGCCTTTCCGCCTGATTTTCATCATGTCTCCGGATTTCTTCCCCCATGAAGGAGTCCCTTCGTTTTCCGGAAACCGCAGCATCGAGCGCCTCTTCAATCCTCAAGAGAAACTCATCAGCTCCGAAACCCCAGCCCCGCCGGATTCTGCCCCACTGCTCATCGGCCTCTGCAGGATTACTGCTGTGCAGAATTTCGAGAACCCGGCGTTTCATATATGTACGGTAGCGATTGCGCCCGGATGTGTCGTCCGGCAATCCGTGCGACTCCAGCACCCGTTTCACCGTTAAAAACCCGGGCCGTTTGTCGGGTCGCATATAGCCACAGAAACTGCTCCATTTAAAGTCCGTCAAATTCCCGTTTTCCAAATCGAAAGCGTGTGCCCGTGCCGGATTCAGGTGGACGTAATCTGAAACCGCTCTGAAGTATTCACCCTGATCCACCGGCAGCGCCTTATACCGTCCCTGAAACAAATGTCCCCAAACCTGATGGCGGGCATTGAACCGCTGCGTGTATGTACTTTGAAACCACCGCATTCCTTCGACGAGATTCGGCTCAGGCGTTTCAAGCAGGATGTGGTAATGATTCCCCATTAATACGAAAGCATGAACCAGCCATCCGCTTCGTTCCGAAACCTCACTAAGCGTGTCGAGAAACCGTTCGTGATCGGCATCATCTTTAAAAATCGCCTCCTGACGATTTCCCCGGCACATCACGTGATAGGTCGCTCCGGCAAATTCGACTCTCGGTTTTCTGGCCATGGAAAGCAGTTAAGCAGAGAAAAATCGTGGCTTCAATTTAAAATAACGAATTAGGCGGACTGACCCCTTTTCGTGGCTTCAATTTAAAAATAACGAATTAGGCGGACTGACCCCTTTTTCGAATTAGGCGGACTGACCCCTTTTTCGAATTAGGCGGACTGACCCCTTTTTCGTGCTTTGTTTTTTACGATCCGGCAGAGATTGTATTGAACGGCACCTGCCGCTAGCATGTCTGCCTGTAAAACTCCGGAGTCTTATGAAAAAACAGCTTTTGTTTGCTTTGCTCATTCTGAATGCCGGTCTGGCCAGCGCGCAGCTTGATCTATCGGCAGAACTGATTACCCGCGAAACGCTTACATCTGTCGCCCGCCCCGGATCTGAATATCCGAACGCCGATATACTGATGGTCGAAAGCCAAACCCGCACGCGCTACGAGACGAACGGGACTTACTGCTATATCACCGACACCGCCTTTAAAATCCTCACCGAAAAAGGGCGGCAGGAAAAATCGAGTGTCGTCATCGGCTACAGCACGACCTACGGCACGATGCGTTTTGTGCGCGCCGAGGTCGTTAAACCGGATGGGCGCACCGTTCCGGTCGATTTCGCCGCTCAGAGCCGCGAGGCGATCAATCAGGGGCAGATGGAAGCCAATATCTACGACCCTCACGAGAAGAACATCATATTGACCGTGCCCGACCTGCAAATCGGCGACATCCTTCGTTATACCGTTGCCAGCGAACAGACTAAGACGGTTGTCCCCGGCACATGGGGCGACCTGTGTACATTTGAAGACACCTTCCCGATCCTCCATGCGGTTTATGAAATCGACGCGCCCGCCGCCCTGCCGCTGGCACGCATCGAACTCAAGGGCTCAATCCCTGGCACCGTCACCAGCCGGACAGAAAAAACCGGCGACCGGATTCATTATGTCTGGGAAGCGCGCAATGTGCCGCGCATGTTCGAAGAGCCGAAAATGCCTGAAAGCTACACCGTCGTGCAGCGTCTACTGGTCAGCACAATCCCCGACTGGGAAACGCTTTCCAAATGGTACTGGAAACTTTCCACGCCGCGCCTCGACAGCGTCAATCAGGCCATGAACGACAAAGTCCGCGAGCTGACAACAGGCCTTACCGACCGGCAGGCTAAAATCGACGCCATCTTCCGTTTTGTCTCACAGGATGTGCGCTACATGGGGCTTACCATTGAAGACGAAGCTCCCGGCTACGAGCCGCACAATGTTTCACTGACGTTTGATAACCGGTACGGCGTCTGCCGCGACAAAGCCGCCCTGCTGGTTTCCATGCTCCGTCTCGCCGGATTCGATGCCTGCCCGGTTCTGATCTACGTCGGCCCGAAAAAAGATCCGGAAGTGCCGCAACCGTGGTTTAACCACGCTATCACCGGTATTCGCAATGAAGACGGCAGTTGGCAGTTGATGGACGCCACCAATGAAAACACCCGCGACATCCTTCCCGCCTACCTTTCCGACCGCAGCTATCTCGTTGCCAGCCCGGAAGGCCAGACGCTGATGACCTCACCGGTTGTTCCGCCCGAAAAAAATCTGCTGACGGTTGATGTCGATGCCGCGCTCGACGAGGCCCGCACGATCACAGCGACAGCAATTCTCTCATTCAACGGAATTAACGATACCTCCTACCGCGGACGTCTTGCCGCACTTAAACCTGAAGAACGCGCGCCGTATTTCGAAGAACGCCTAAAACAAGCCGTCGGCGCCGCCCGGTTGACCCGGCTTGAAATCCGCCCGGAAAATGTGCGCGACACCTCCGCGCCGCTCTCCGTCACGCTCGGCTTCGAAATTAAAAATGCACTGGCCTCCGGCCCGGAGACCGCGCTGCTGCAGGTTCCGACACTCATCAATCAGTTCGGACTTTTCGGGCGCGTACTTGGCGACGGGACCGGCCTGGAAAAACGCCGTTTTCCTTTGAACACCGGCTTTACCTGCGGCATCACCGAAACCGTCCGGCTTGATCTCAGCCGGAGCGGACTGCGCACGTCCACACTGCCCGGTTATGAAACAATTGATACGCCGGAACTCTATATCCGCCGGGCGGTCGCCGCCACCAACACCCTGCTGGTCAGCCGCGCCGACATTATGCTGCGCACCGTCGAATTCAGCCCCGCGCAATACCTGACACTGAAACAGAATCTGAAAGCCTCCGAGCGCAACGCCCGCAAACGGGTTATTCTTGAGCGCCAAGGCTTCCCGTCCGAAGCCGACATCGCCACGCTGAGCGAAACCGTCCAATACACGCTCTACGACTCCAGCAACTGGAAAGAAGACCGCACCGTCACACAGCAGGTGTTGACCTACGCCGGCAAGAAACAGGCTTCCGACCTCAAATTCACCTACAACCCCGCCGTACAGAACACAGAACTTGTCAGCGCCACCGTCACCGCGCCGGACGGGAAAAAGAAGTACATCGATCCCGGAAAAGAAATCAATGTCATGGACGCCAAATGGACCGGCGAAGCCCCGCGCTATCCGGCAGAAAAAATCATGGTGGCCAGCCTGCCCGGCGTCGAAGTCGGCAGCACTATTGAATACCGTTTCATCCGGACTTACCGCGGCCTGCCTTTCTTCTCCGCTACGGAATATTTCTCCGACATCAACCCGCTCGTCAGCAAAACCATCCGCCTTGAATTGCCGTACAAGCTGAAACTGAATATCAGCAATATGGATCCGGTCGCCGTGCGACAGGTCGGGCGGGGCGGCAACGGAACGGTTATTTACGAGTGGTCCGCACAGAACCGCAACATGATCAAAAAAGAAGAACGCCTGCCGCCCGACTGGACTTTTAAACCGGCACTGCTGCTTTCCTGCGGCGACCAGAAAACCTATGCCGCTCTGGTCGGTAAAACGCTGATCACCGCCGCCGGCAAAGATAAAGCCGCCGCCGCAAAAGCGCGCGAGCTGACCAAAGGCCTCAAGACCCGGATAGAGAAAATAACCGCCCTGCGTAACTTTGTTGACCGCACCGTCCGCGCCGCCGGGCCGAATTTCTCCGCGCTACCGCTCTCTGCCATCACACCTGCCGATCAGGTGCTGGCCGAAGGCTACGGCAATACCACCGACCGCGCCGTTCTGCTTTACACCCTGCTCGACGCCGCCGGACTGAACCCCCGCTTCGTTCTCGCCTCCGGTCTGCCTCGTGCTGAAGGACTCAGCGCACCGGTAACCACCACGCTGCAACGGAAATTCTTCGACACGGTTCTCGTGGCCGTAGCCGGCGACAAAAAGGAACCTGTTTATCTGGGCGACAGCGGTCAATACGCCGAGCCCGGCACACTGGTTCACGCCGGACGGCCCGCTATTGACCTGAGAAACGGTAAGCTCGAATTCCCGCAAACGGAATTCGCCGATGCCGTTGAAACCGGATTCACGATGAACCTCGCCGAAAACGGCGACGTGGCACTGATTAAAAAAATGGCCTTCTCCGGAACTGAATTTGAAAAATTCCACGAACAGTTCGCGCAGTTTACGCCGGAAGACCGGCGGCGGGCACATCAGGAACTGCTTAGTCAGGTTTCGCAATCGGCCGAAGCGTCCGGCGATCTGCAAACCTCCTTCGCTCATCCCGGCCAGCTCCAATTTTCCGCCAGACTGCCTGCCTATGCTGCGCGTGACGGGAACCGGATGTACTTTAACCTGCCCGAAGGTCTCGGTGATCTGCTCAACCTGAAAGCCAGCCGGCGCGAAAGTCCCTTTTATATCGAAAAGCCGGTTCGCAGAGCCTTCCTCTACGAAATCGCCCTGCCCGAAGGCTGGGAGCCGGCCCTGATACCGGAATCTTTCCACACCGAACTGCCGGCCGGAGCCGGTTTTGTCGAAGTGAATGTTTCCGCCGAAGCCGGACGGATTGTTATCCTTCAGCAGGCGCAACTCAACGCCGCCATTATTCCGCCCGGTGAATATGATAAACTGCTGTCGCTTAACGACCGCCTGACAGCACCGGCCGGACGCGCTGTTCTTTTGAGAAAACCCTGAGCCCAAAAAATGGCAGATCGGGCTGTAATAGCGCGATGGACACTGCTATAGAAGAAACGTGTTTTTCTGCCGAACCAACCGAAGAGATTTTTTACATGAAACAAGTCATTTGTATGAAGTGGGGCCAGCTTTACGGACCGGATTACGTCAACCGGCTTTATGCCATGGCCAGACGGAACCTGACCGGCGATCTTAGATTCGTCTGCTTGACCGATAATACCGAAGGTATCCGCGCTGAGGTGGAATGTCATCCCTGTCCGGACGGCTCCCTTCCGGCGCCGTATGACCGCCGGGGGTGGCGGAAGCTGGCGACCTATGCTAAGTCGGAAGATCTTTTCGGGCTTACTGGGGATTGGCTTTTCTTTGATCTGGACGTTGTGATCACCGCCCCGATTGACGACTTTTTTACCTACAAACCGGAAAAAAGCTTTATCGTAATGCAGAACTGGACCCAACGCGGCAAAGGCATCGGCAATACTTCTGTGTACCGCTTCCGGGTAGGCGCAGAAACCTATCTGCTGGAGAATTTAATTCAGAATCTGGATACCGAAGTTAAAACGCACAACAACTCGCAAACGTATATCAGCCGTACGGTAAAAGACCTGACCTTCTGGCCCGATGAATGGTGTGTGCTGTTCAAGGTTCAATGTGTTCCGCCGTGGCCTCAACGTCTCTGGAAAGAACCAGTTTTACCACCCGCCGCCCGTGTCGTAGCCTTTCCCGGCGTACCCAATCCGCATCAGGCCGTTGCGGGCGAATGGCCGGTGAAAACGCCGGTTAAAAAACTCTATAAAACCATCCGCCCGGCGAGATGGATCGATGATTACTGGAAATAAAAACTACAACCGCAGCGGCAAAATAGGCTGTCGCCCTTTTATTTAAAACAGCATCACAGAAACGTAAGGAGTATTAGGGCATGGAAACTGTATCTCCGTGGGGCGCATATGCCCCGAATTCAAAAACATATTTCCTGCGTTTTCTAACCGCTTCAGGACTGGGAAGAGGAAAGATGACGAAAAAAATCGGCTGCCTTTGGCGACGTTACCAGGGCGAGAGGGTCGATATCGAAATCCGGGGTGTTAAGTACCGCCTGAATCTCCGCGATAACGTTACAGATTCAAAGCTGCTTTCTTCTTCAAAGGAACATGATCGAACAGAGCTTAACGCGCTTAAGGATGCCTGCCGGGGTGGTGTTTTTGTGGATGCCGGATCCAATATCGGTTACTACTCTTTGGCTTTGGCCGTCAGCGGAGCTGCTTCCGTTCTGGCCATCGAGCCGAATCCGCCGACGCTGGCCCGCCTCCGGTTCAATGTTAAAATTAACGGGCTCGATAAGATCGTTACAACTGTGCCGACAGGCATCGGCCCGCAAGGCACATCCGAACTTTTCTCTACAGGAGACCTTGGCAGCGCCAGCTTAATCAAGGGTTCATCAGATAAAAAGACATCCGTCACCATCCAAACCCGGCCACTGCTCGACATTATTCGTCAGCAGAATCTTGAAAAAATTGACGGGATGAAAATTGATGTGGAAGGAATGGAAGATCGAGCCCTCATGCCGTTTTTTGCGGCCGCCCCGAAATCCCTTTGGCCCGCCTGCCTCGTCGTTGAGCACTGCCACAAAAAAGACTGGCAAACCGACATTATTTCTCACCTGCTTGGAACAGGATATGTTCTGGCTGGTAAAACACGTTCCAACACCATACTGAAACTCAGATAATGAACGGTGGCGCCACTCTAAAGTCCGCGCCCTCCCGCCCCGTCGCGAAAGTACCGGCCGCAAGAAAAACTACAGCATGAGCAGTATTGCACCAATTCGAGTTAAACTGGTAACCAGAGGCAAAAGCATCGCGGGCGGCACCAATCTGGCAAATCAATGTCCAGGAACCCAATCGCAGTGGGGGAATTGCCGGTTTAACTCCGCCCCGTTTAACCGCGAATACGACTGGCTGGTCGTAATGGATGACCTGTCCCCTATTCTACCCGGCCAGAAAGAAGAACTGGCCTGCCCGCGGACCAATACCATTTTAGTTACATCCGAGCCTTCTTCTATCTCCCGATATGGCAAAGCTTTTGCAGCGCAGTTCGGTTATATTTTAACCAGTCAGGAAAGCTGGGCCCTGCCGCACCCGAATACAGTCCGCTCCCCAACAGGCAATGTCTGGTATTACGGAAAATCTTACGACGAAATCTGCCGGGAGGAGCCTGCCCCTAAGACCGGACTGATCTCTACCGTCTGCTCCTCCAAACAACAGGCTCATACCATGCACGCCCAGCGGTATGATTTCACACAACGACTGAAAGCACGCCTGCCCGAACTTGAAATTTTCGGGCACGGCGTTCGATACATTGAAAAAAAGGCCGAGGCTTTGGATCCTTACAAATTTCATCTGGCCATCGAAAACCATATCGCGCCGCACCATTGGACCGAAAAACTGGCCGATGCATTTCTCGGCTATACGGTGCCGATCTACTGCGGCTGCCCGAATGTTTTTGATTATTTCCCGGCAGAGAGTGTCATCCCGATTGATATCCATGACTTTGAAGGTTCTCTTGAAACCATCCGGCGCGTGCTGACGACCGAAGGAGAATACGAACGCCGGCTTGAAGCCGTCAGAGAAGCTCGACGCCGTGTTATCGAAAAATATAACCTGCCTGCGATGATCAGCCGAATCATTGAAAATGCAACACCCCCGTTAGCGGATGCAGGAAAAGGAGCCATCTACAATCGCCGCATTATGCGGGTACGCCACCCCGCCGATCTCATCCGCTTCGCCAGCTGGCGCAGTCAAAACTTTTTGCAAAGCATTGGGCCGCAATTCCACCGAGCGTCCGGCCTGAAAAATACGAAAGACAAGGAAGACGGTATATGACCTTTTTAAAAGGATGGGCACATTGGTTTATTCAGAGGAAACGCCGGAAATTGAATATCCGAAGCGGTGGGTATAGTCAATACGGTCAGGATATAACCGTCTTTGAGCTCTTGGGAAGCCCATCACGTGGCGTATTTCTCGACATTGGCGCAAACGACGGAAAGTCGCTTTCGAACAGCCTTCTCTTCGAAGAAAAAGGATGGACGGGCGTTTGTGTAGACCCCCACCCGATTGTTTTTGAATCCTTGAAAAAAAACCGGAAGGGCCATCTGGTGAACGCCTGCATTGCGGATAGGGATGGAACCGTAAACTTTTTAGCAGTTGAAGGTCCGGCCAATATGCTCTCAGGAATCAAGGAGTTCTGTGATGCCCACCATATGGAACGGATCGAGAAAGAGATTGCACAAAACGGCGGGACAACCCGAACCGTCGAAATCGAGGCTCTCTCACCTACCACACTGTGCAATCGGTTTGACATCCGGCAGATTGATTTCCTGTCGATTGATACGGAAGGGTGCGAGCTTCAGATTCTGAAATCATTTGATTTCGGAAAAGTTCCCGTCCGGATCATCAGCGTTGAAAACGGATCCCGTTCTTCAGTTGTCTATCGGTATCTGACTTCACGGGAATTTGTTCTGGTAAAATGCGTCGGATGCGATGAAATTTATCGGCATCAATCGGTTCAGCTATGAAAAAAAAAGTACTGCGCATTGCTACTACAGATATAGGCCCGCATACAGAGAAGCTGACATCGGCGATCTTATCGTTTGTTGAAGATCGATTCGAAATAGAGAAAACCTTTGCCTACAACGCCGATTACGTTTTCCACTCCTGCTTGGGCTATGACGTGCTGAAATACTCCGGTATACGCATATTTATTACCGAGGAAAACGTCACGCCGCATTTTGCCATCAGCGACTATGCCATGGCGTTTGATCAACTGACGTTCGGAGACCGCTATCTCTGGCTTCCCCTTATCCGACTTTACCATGAAGCCTATACTGTACTGACCGCTCCACGGCCATCGGTCGACGAAATTTTTCGCAATAAAACAGATTTTTGCGCCT
>Ga0247838_1003054_pt1 | contig 19982 bp, 15 predicted proteins | sample LaCruzMarch2015__5_FD_189097 | JGI IMG/M metagenome (GOLD analysis project Ga0247838, IMG submission 189097) | Freshwater microbial communities from meromictic Lake La Cruz, Castile-La Mancha, Spain - LaCruzMarch2015_15m | ecosystem: Environmental > Aquatic > Freshwater > Lake | place: Spain... | reverse complement strand
ATCGTTCGCTCATTGGAAATCAAAGGTCAAAATCCATCGAGGATTACGAAAAGATAGAAAAGCTAAAATGACCAAATTTTTGCTCAACAATACCTAAATCCACCCACACACTTTGTCCATTATGCCTAAAATACGGATTATTTCGGCAAGGAGAGCAAGAGATGAAGAAAAAAGAGCATATAACAAGCTACTTAACAACTGATATAGCAAAATTGCAAAAAAGCGGAGCCGACCTCACCGACTGGAATCGCCTCGATGCCTTAAGCGAAAGCGAACTTGAAGATTCAATCGATAAGGATAACGATATAAACGAACTTGATTGGAAAAGCATAACTATAGGCATGCCTTCACGCAAACGTGAAGTCCATATACGCTTAGATGCCGACTTGCTCGATTGGCTCAAAAAAAACGGACGTGGTTACCAAACCAGAATCAACGCTATATTGCGTGCCTATATGCAGGCTCACAATTAGATTTCTTTGTCGGGCAGAAAACCGCCTGCCTGCATATTCCAAAGTTTGGCATAATGTCCGCCTGTGGCAAGGAGGTCGGAATGTTTACCGTCCTCGATTACTTTGCCGTCTTTGAATACCAAAATCCGCTCCATATCGAGCAATGTCGACAAACGATGTGCGATTACAATCGTGGTTTTTCCGTGCATCAAAGTTGCAATACTCTCTTTAATATCGGATTCGGTGATTGAATCGAGCGAAGAGGTTGCCTCGTCGAGAATGAGGATTTTTGCAGGTTTGAGCATCGCCCGAGCAATTGCTATGCGTTGGCGTTGCCCACCCGATAATTTAATTCCCCGCTCACCGACCATTGCATCATAGCCGTTTTCAAGGCGAATTATAAATTCGTGGCATTTGGCTTTTTTGGCAGCTTCGATAATCTCCCCATCGCTCGCATCAACTCTTCCGTAAGCGATATTTTCTTTAATCGAACGGTGAAAAAGTGTTGTGTCTTGCGGTATCATCGCAATTTGCGAACGCAAACTATCTTGGGTGACATTTTTTATATCCTGCCCGTCGATCATGATTTTACCGGCATTAACGTCAAAGAACCGCAAGATCAAATTAACAAAACTGGTCTTTCCGCCGCCCGAAAAACCGACCAAAGCGACCTTTTCTCCGCCTTTTATAGTGAGAGATTTATCACGGAAAATCTCAATTCCCGGACGATAGGAAAAATCGACATTTGCAAACTCGATTTGACCTTTATCGACAATCAATTCTTTGGCATCGGGCGAATCTTTAATCTCAATCGGCTCTTGCACTAAGCTCAAAGCCTGCTCGCAAACCCCGATGTCACGATAAAGATTAGGCAATATTTGTTGCCCGACCTGCCAGGCAATCATCATGATATTCCAAGATGCGGTAAGAATAAACACCACCTCACCGCTGCTTATCGCCCCGATTTGGAGTTGTTTTAAGATTAACCAGCCCATACCGACAAAAGCTAATATTTCGTTAAGCCCTAGAAAAAAGCGAGATTTCTCGGTAAAGATTCTCGCTTTGCGATTCGCCGCAAATTCAAGATTGCGGAAACCGACAATATATTGTTTCTCGTGATTCTTCCCTGCAAACAAGCTGACATTGAGAAAATTGGTAAAACTATCGATCACCTTGCCCCGCAAAACCGAACGGCTTTCGGCATGCTCCTTAGAATAACGGGAGATGCCTTTTGCCGCCGCAAAACAAACGATAAGATGAATCGAAAACCAGGTTAGCAATATCATTGCAAATAACGGGTGCAGCCTGAACATTATGACGCAAGAGACTATAAACGCCAAAAAGAGCGACGGAATAAAGCAAAATAAAGCATTTAAAACATCAACTCCGGCACGTGACATCTCGCCGATTTTATTGGCAACGTGACCGGCAAAATTATCGCTAAAATAACGATAAGAATGCTGCTCGGCATATTCAAACATGGTCTTGTGAATTGCAACGTCCAAGCGAGGCAAAATCCGCAACGCAATCAGATTATCGATGCGAAACATAATTTCGATAACTATACGAAGAATAATCCCGACCCACAAAATCGGAGCTAATTCGGCAAATATATTTCCCTTATCATGAACTGCATTGATCGCATCGACAAAATGCTTAAAATAAACCGGCCAAAGCGAATATTCCAGCCCCCAAGCCAGCGAGAAGATAAAATAACCCAAAAATCCCCATTTTTGTTGCATAACAAAATGCCGGAGGAATTTCCGCAAAGTTTTGGGTGGATTATTCACCGTTCATCACCGCCAATTACGGTTTTCGATATACCATTTCACGGTTTCTTTGATGCCGGATTCAAAATCATATTTACGTTTGAAGCCGAGTTCTTTTACCGCTTTGTCATCGTCGATTGCGTAACGGCGATCATGCCCGAGGCGGTCGGTTACAAATTCGATCTGTTTTTCATAGTCTTGTTTGCCGGTTAATTCGCTTAGGATATTACAAATCGCCTGCACGACTTGTAAATTATGACGCTCGGCATTACCGCCGAAGCAATAAGTCTCGCCGACTTTGCCATTTGAAATCGCCAGTGCAACTCCGTTGCTATGATCTTCGACATGAATCCAATCCCGGATATTTTTACCGTCGCCGTAAACCGGCAATTTTTTGCCGTCCAAAGCATTGGTAATCATCAATGGAATCAATTTTTCGGGGTGTTGACGCGGGCCGTAATTATTGCTGCAATTGGTGATTATGGTCGGCAATTTATAGGTCTCAAACCATGCACGCACCAAATGGTCGCTCGCCGCTTTGGAGGCGGAATATGGCGAATTGGGCTTCATCGGGGTATTTTCGTTGAATTTACCGGTTTCGCCCAAAGTGCCGTAAACTTCATCGGTTGAAACATGCAAGAAACGGAAATTTTCTTTATCTGATAGCGAGCCGTAATATTGCCTTGCCGCTTCCAAAAGAGCATAAGTTCCGACTATATTAGTCTGAATAAAAGCCGAAGGGCCGCTGATTGAATTATCAACATGCGACTCGGCGGCAAAATGAACAATTGCCTCGATTCTATGTTGATTCAGCAATGATTTCACCAGCTCAGCATCGGCAATATCACCGACGACTAATTTGCAATTATCCGACTTGATCCAATCCAAATTTGCACGACTTCCGGCGTAAGTCAAAGCGTCAAGAACCACGACATTTTGCCCACGCTCAATGCTTTGTGCAACAAAAGTGCTTCCGATGAATCCGGCACCGCCGGTAACTAAAATATTTTTCTGTAGCATAACGATATTCCCTTATATTTTCCTAGAGCCTAAAATTGATGTCCCATTTTTTCAGCCTTGGTTAGCAGATAATTCTCATTATGAATATTTTTCTCGCTAATCAAGGGGATTCTTTCGACTATTTGAATTCCCAAATCTCCCAATGCAGTAATTTTGAGCGGATTATTGGTAAGTAGGCTTATTTTTGCAATGCCGAGTTGCTTAAGCATTTTCGCAGCAACCGCAAAATCCCGTTCATCGCCGGCGAATCCCAAAGCTTCGTTGGCTTGCAAAGTATCCAATCCACCGTCTTGCAAACAATATGCACGGAGTTTATTAGCAATGCCGATGCCACGACCTTCTTGGCTAAGATATAACAACACTCCAGCCCCTTTTTCGCTCATCATAGCAATTGCTTTTTGCAACTGATTGCCGCAATCGCAACGCAGGCTTGCCAAAACATCGCCGGTTACGCAGGAAGAATGCACCCTCACCCAAGGAGCCGGCTCACTTGCAGGGTCGCCGATGATAATCGCCAGATGTTCGTCATGCCCGAATTTGGGGCGAAAAGCGATAATTCTTGCCGATTCGGCATTTTTAAGTGGCACTTTTGCCTCGCTGACTTTCTCCAAACAAGCCGCCAAATCTTGCGGATATTGATTGATTGCAGCTTCTTCAACACTTAAAAAATCGCCTTCCGCTGCTTCGGCAATGACCGCAATCGGCAGAAGTCCTGCAATTTTCATCAATTTTACCGCCGGGTGGTCAAAGGGATCGAGTTTTTCGCCTACGGCAAAATACTCGCCCGACTTAATCAACAATATTTGCTTATTTTGCATTATTAGTTTAACAATATTCTTGCGTCGCAAATCACTTGCGGCACGCTCGACTGTCAAAATAATTTGCGCTAAATCTTTGCTCATCAAAATATGAATTCTTTACTTGTTATAAGCGATCAACCTGCCCTCGCAGAAACCCTGGCAAGCGAACTCGCCGAAGATTTTAGCTTTAGCCAAGCAAGCATAAAAGCCGCAGGCAATTACCGGAACGAGCAAAAATTTGATCTGATTATCCTCGATGATCCGCAAAAATCTCTGCCCGAATCAAACGATCCCCGTATAATCAAACTCCTGCGTCCGATCCGCCTGCACGACGCTTTATATACTATCCGCAAGCATCTGCAAATAAAAAGCAATAAAGAGCAAATTCTCATAGCGGATAAATATATTTTCTTACCCACCGAACGCTTGCTCAAATCGCAAGACGGCAAAGATATTATCTCGCTAACCGAAAAAGAGAGCGAATTGCTCAAATATTTTGCCGAAAATCCCGGCAATCCCCTATCACGAGAAAATATATTAAAGCAAATTTGGGGCTATAACCCGGGCATCGAAACCCATACGCTAGAAACCCATATATATCGTCTGCGGAGCAAATTAAAGGATCTAGACGGGCAAATCGACATTGTTTTTTGTGACGGCGAGGGCTATAAATTGAGTTATTCGGCAGATTGAATGCCAAATAGGTAAAATTTTGCTTGACTTATCGCTCAACTAATGGTGATAGTGGCGACCGCTTTTTTAAGCAAAGCGTTTATATAGCCGACCCCTTCATCTAGCGGTTAGGATACCACCCTTTCACGGTGGGTACACGGGTTCGAATCCCGTAGGGGTCACCAATAATCAATCTTCCTACATCTCACTTAACTCTTTTCGGTTCAAACCATTGATCCGCGGAGAAATGATATTGTCCATCAAGAGTACGCACCAAAGCAATTTGAAGTATCATATTATGATGCTGCGGATCTTTTTTATTTACAGAAATATAATCAATATAAATTCTATCAAAATAATCCGATGCATAAAGTTCATTATTATTTACATCAAGCAACTTCAAATCAAATGATGGGGATATCGCAATCGAAGAACCTGCATTTTTGTCAGCATTAAACGATTTCTCTAAAATTATTTTATGTTTCTCATCATTAGTTAACTTGCGAAGCTCAATATAACTTCTGCCAATCTCATCTTTACGAATAAATGGTGCAAATGTTATTGCCAAATCATGATAACCATTATCCTTAAGACCTTCATGATCGGTAAAGAAATCATCACCATCAACTATACCGTTATGTATTAAGCCGTCACCTTTGCGGTCTATCATCAACCAAGCCTCATCAAGATTAAGACTCCCGTACGTAGTAATTATAGTTTTACCGCCAGAATTATTACTCATTTCAAAAGTCATTGAACGATCAATATTAAGCTTGGCATCATCACCTGCAATATTTATCTTTATTGGCGACATAATCCAATGCGGATTAAAAGAAAAACTTCTATACGGACATTGGGAAATTCTAGTATCACCTGAATTTTTTTGTTTATAAATGTCTACAACAGTACGAATAATCGCTCTTGCTCCGTTAGCATTTAAAGTAACATATTTACCCCAACGATCTGGGTGAGCTTCACTGTAGTAGCTATATATATCATAATTATCGGAAGACTCCATATTGGGCAATTTTCCATCTAATGCCATACACATCAATAATGTAGTATATGCATTACTTGCCATTCCGATTGTCTGCCCTATTATTACAGAATTTCCACAAGCCCCCCCCGCATTGCTAGCGTCTCCACGTGGAATATATGAAAACATAGACTGATTCATAACAATATCAGACCTAGTCGGGCAAACAAGCATTCTTCCTTGCCAAGAACAGCCTGTCTCGCCATTAAAATCTTGAAAAGACCATTCATTTCCAAGCGGCCTATCCCAAAATGATATATTTATAGTTCCACAACTAGAACATCCGTTAGAATCATAATCATACCAAGCTCCTGCTATTAGGTTGCCGTTAGAATCGCATGTCCAATCCTTATGCTGAACTATACCGCTACCGTATTTACCAGAAGGGCAAGCTATAGTTTGCGAATCTATGCGTGGCGTACATGTCGGCTTAACCTTGCATTCAGAAGTATCCCAAACACCCCATACAGGAGTAGCATAGGGATCCGGACATTTAGAAACACGAGTTTTATTTCCACTGTAACCAGCATCGCACTCCATACTCTCACTAGCAGGGAAACAAGTTGCGGGGTTTGCTTGGCAATTATCTAATATGGTCGAAGATACGGCAACCGCAGCTTTATATTGATCAAGGACATCACAATAATAATGTGTGATTTTAATCTTGCTACCACTATAATTGGTCGGACAAGATAAGGTATCGCTTATATCATAATTAACACATTTTGGAATTGAAGTACAATCATTCTTAATCGCACTCCAAACCACTTCACCCGTTTTACAGGAAGCAACTTCATCTTTACCAGTCCCCTTGTATCCGGTTCCACAAACAGTATGTTTATTAGCAGGAGCCGTACATATATTTTGTTTGCATATTGAAGTGCTACCACCTTCACTGCCGATACATTTCCAACTAACATCGGACTTCTTATCATTACTAACCTGCTTAAAATCCTCAACAAACCCGCTCAAACATTTGGGTGTTGCTATTCCCTCACTCACTGAAGCAATATCACAAATACCATTCTCAACGACACATTCTTGAGGAATTGCATTGTTTTGACCATTACAATACCAAGTTACACGGCTTGCTTTAGGTCCATCAATAGTCTCCTTTATATCACTATGCCCAAGTGATTCAGTACCAATAATACATTGTCCAGGATTCCTAAAATCACAAACAGCGTTCCAACTAACATTTGAAGCATCGGTTTTGATATTTACGGTTATTGTTTGACTCGTGTAATCGCTATCAGTTAATGCTTTGTGTGTATTGTCGTTTATACCGTCTTCATCTATGTCGACGACGCTCGATTTCTTAACAGTTTGTTTTACCAACACACTCTTCATAGTTGCGTTGGCACTTATATCAACATTATTGCCGTCAAAAACAATCGTCGGATTGGAATTACCGCTCGCACCCATATAATTTTGCACTATATTGGCTTTGTAATATTTAGTTGCCTGGGTTCGGATACAATTTTGCATTGCGGTTTTGCTTTTTACCGCATTTACATCGTTACTACAGAAATTATTTGCTGAACGCTCAGCATTATCGGTAGCATTTTGTTGGTTGATCTTCACCAATGCAATACGTGAGGTATCCATCGCAACGCCGACAGCAGCCACGAGAACCAAAAGTGACAATGCAGTCATAACAACAACATTACCGCCTTGCGAATGCAAAAGAACAAACAATTTTTTGTATAATTTATTAAGCATAGCAAATAACCAAATTAGCTATAAACACAACAATCCAATGGTTAACAATATCACAGAATGGTTAATTTTTGGTTAAATTTGCATCAAGATTGTCGCTAATTTGTCATAATTTTACTTAAATCACCCCTGCTCTCAGACAATCATGAACATGCAAGATGCCGAGTGGCTTGCCTGTAGCATCAACAACAAATAAACTAGTTACCGATTTTGCATTCATAATCTGCAATGCTTCTGCCGCTAGCATCTCGGGAGCGATTGCCAGCGGAGATGCCGTCATTACGTTTAAAGCTTTCCTTGTTATCAAGTCATCGCTCATATGACGACGCAAGTCACCGTCGGTTATCACTCCGACCAACTCGCCGTTTCCGCCTACAACTCCGGCACAACCGAAAGATTTTTCGGTCATAGTTAATAGAACCTTAGCCATAACTTCGTTTTGTTCGACTAAAGGAGTGTCACTTAATTTATGCATAAGATTTTCGACCCGAATAAACGCCGAGCCGAGCTTGCCGCCGGGGTGAAAAACGTGGAAATCTTCTCTGGTGAAGCCTCTTTTGTCTAACACAGCAACCGCCAAAGCATCGCCCAGAGCCATCATCATCGTAGTTGAGGTGGTGGGAGCATTAACCGGCGATGCTTCAGGAATATCCGGTAAAATCAACGCATAATCGGCAGCATTAACCAGCATCGAAGTTTTGCGGCGAACCATTGCAAAAAGCGGAATCGAAAAACGTTTCGCATACGAAACCATGTCTTTTAACTCTTCGGTCTCGCCCGAATTGGAAAGTAACAACAAAGCATCTTGCCCGGTAATCATGCCTAAGTCGCCGTGACTGGCTTCGCCCGGGTGAACAAAATATGCAGGCGTGCCTGTTGATGCAAAAGTTGCGGCGATTTTGCGTGCCACATGACCGCTTTTACCCATTCCGCTGATGATCAAACGACCTTTGATTTGCAAAATACTTGCGACTATAGCCTCGAATTTTTGATCCAGCACCGCATGCAATGCTTCTATGCCCGCAACTTCGCATTGCAAAACCGATTTGCCGCTTGCAATTGCAGCTGATTCTTGCGATTTTTGTATAAGATTATTTTGCATATTCACCTAAATTTATATGATTTCTCTGATAAAAAACAAATAGATAAATCGCCTAATTGTCAAGTTATAACTCTTACAATAGCTGCAATCACCCTAGTTTAACAAAATGACTTGTATTAAATGCAAATATTTCATAATATTACAATAAGCTCTAAATATTTTAGGTTACCGCAATGGATAAACAAGACGATAAAGACCGCATCAACATAAGCTCGATCACCCAGGCTGCCGTCGGCTACGTTAGAGACAACTCGGCAAGTAAAAAAATGGCAGAGCGATTCGTTGCCCAAGTACGGGTACAACTCGGACAAATCCTCGCCGAAAGAGACGTTTCCAAGGAATCTCCGCTTGGCGAAAAAGCAACGCCCGAAGCAGTTGCCCTAATGGAATATATCACCGAAAAACGTGACCAACTCAAAGCCGATCGGGGTTATGCCAAAGCCCAAGCCTCGGCAATTGTGCTTAAAGATGAACTTGCTCCCTTGCAAATGGTGGCAGGCATGGCGAACGACAGCGAGATGATCGCCTCGATCCGCAAAGTCAATGCCCAAGTTATAAACGAACTCGGCGAAAAAGAAGAGATTACCAAAGAAGATATTATCTCGCAATTGCGTCGCAAAAAACGTGGAAGACAGCCTGGCAGCGGCAAGAAAAAGCCGGAAGAGAATAAATGAGTTGGTTCGCACGGCTAAAATCGGGCTTAAGCAAGACAAGCAGCAAGCTTAGCGACGGTATCACCGGGATATTTCGCAAACGCAAGATCGACAAAGAAACTCTCGAAGAACTCGAGGAATTGTTGATTGCCGCCGATATGGGAGCAAGTGTCGCAGCACGGATTATCGCTGCTTTTTCCAAACAAAAACTCGATAAAGAAATCTCCGCCGAGGAAATCAAAAGCACGCTTGCCGGTGAAATTGCCAAATTGCTAGAGCCGGCTGCAAAGCCTTTGCAAATCGACTCAGGTAATAAACCGCATGTGATTCTTGCGGTCGGGGTCAACGGCAACGGCAAAACTACTACGCTCGGCAAACTTGCGGCAAATTTACAAAAACAAAATTATAAAGTTATGCTTGCCGCTTGTGATACTTTTCGGGCTGCGGCAGTCGAACAGCTCGTGGTTTGGGCGGATCGCAATAAATGTGAAATCGTAACCGGTGAAGCAAATGCCGATCCTGCAAGCGTTGCCTATAAGGCAATTGAGCGGGCAAAAGCTGAGAATGTCGATGTTTTAATGATCGACACCGCTGGCAGATTGCAAAACAAAGCTAACCTAATGGCAGAGTTAGAAAAAGTCGTAAAAGTTATCAAAAAACTCGACCCCACCGCTCCGCATTCGATAATCCAGGTGCTTGATGCGACGACTGGGCAAAATGCGATCTCACAAGTTGAAGCGTTTAAGAATTTAATTGCGGTAAACGGTCTGGTAATCACCAAATTGGACGGCACTGCCAAAGGCGGAATCGTGGTGGCAATTGCCGACAAATTTAAACTCCCGATCCACCTAATCGGAGTCGGCGAAGGTATCGATGACCTCCAAACTTTCTCGGCAAGCGAATTCGCCGAGAATTTGTTTTAGCACAACACAAAAAAATCTCACTTTTATTCCTAACCGCCATAAAACCGTAACAATCTTATGCTATGTTAAGCGTAATTAAGATAAATTGTTTTAGGAGATTCTTATGTCTGAATCAGGTCGTTTACAAGCAGATCCGCTTTTTCAAGGACTCGCACGCCAACCCATGGTTTTGGGCGTTAGTTATATGTATTTCGTTATTAACGCACTCGTATGTTTGCTGTTTTTCATCAATACGAGTAATTTTATTATGATTCTTTTTGTAGCCCCGATCGTACACGGTGTCGGATATATGTTATGTTTAAAAGAGCCTCGTGCAATTGAATTGTTGATACTTAGAGCAGGTACGGGTACAAAATGTTTAAATCGTCCGTTTCACGGATACACTAATTCTTATGATATATTTTAAATGGCAAAAATACAGTTAAAAAGAAGAAACACCTCATATGCAGGATATTCCAAGCGTGAATATTCGGTGGCGAACTTTATCCCTTATTTGCATCATTACGATAACGAAACAATAATTACAAAAGCAGGCGAATTGATCCAATTTATCAAACTCGACGGTTTTTCTTTTGAAACCGCCGACGATGAAGAACTCGACATCAAAAAGATGGTTCGCAACTCATTGCTCAAAAGCCTTGCCGACGGAACATTTGCGGTTTGGTTTCATATTATCCGCCGTCGCAAAAGTGCATTCCCTGGCGGAAAAATGCCGCATGGCTTTGCAACGGATCTCAACGAAGCATGGCGGCATAAACATCACTCCAAAGATTCTTACGTCAATGAATTATATATTTCGGTAATTCGCAAAGCCGATACTGACGGGGCAGCCCAATTTCTCCATTTATTCAATAAGCTTACCGATGCTGCTGACGGCAACTCAAAAGTCGAATCTATGCGTGAAGCACATAAAGAATTAGTCGAGGTTTCTTATCGGATTCTTGCAAGTTTACGCGATTACGGCAGCAGATTACTTTCAACTTACGAGACTCCGGACGGCATCTTCTCCGAGCCGCTTGAGTTTTTAAGCAAAATCGCCAATTGCGGGATTGAACAACCGGTACAGGTTACTCCAGGCGATATTTCACATAATTTAATGACCCAACGTATGTATTTCGGGCGGCGGGCAATCGAGATGCGTGGAATTAGCAAAACCCGTTATGCCTCGATCATAAGCATTAAAGAATATGCTTCGGCAACTGCCGCCGGCTTGTTGGATCCTTTCTTGCAACTGCCGATGGAATTTATAATCAGCCAATCATTTGTGTTTACCAACCGACAAACCAGCATCGGCAAAATGATGAAACGGCAAAGGCAGATGATCCAGTCGCAAGACGTTGCGGTCTCACAGGTTGCTGAAATCAGCGATGCCCTCGATATGGCACAAAGCGGACATGCAGCATTCGGCGAGCATCATCTGACCGTAATGTGCCTTGAAGATAATCTCGATCGCCTTGAAGACGTAACCTCGATGGCGATATCAGAATTGGTGAATGTCGGCATTAACCCGGTGCGGGAAAAATTGATATTGGAACAATGTTTCTGGGCAAGCTTACCGGGAAATTTCGCTTATATCGGACGTAAATCTGAAATCAGCACTTTAAATCTCGCAGGTTTTGCCTCTTTGCATAATTACCCGACCGGAAAAATTAAAGGCAATCATTGGGGCGATGCTTTGACGGTGTTTAATACCGCATCGGGAACGCCTTATTTCTTCAATTTTCATTTGCGTGATGTCGGACACACGACGATTATCGGACCGACCGGTGCAGGTAAAACCGTATTGATGAACTTCCTTTGTTCACAGGCACAAAAATTTAATTGTCGTTTGTTTTTCTTCGATAAAGATCGAGGTGCTGAGATATTCATTCGGGCATTAAACGGATCTTATAACATTATCGAACCCGGTGAACGCTGTAACTTCAATCCATTACAATTGCCGGATACCCTGGAAAATAGAAACTTTATCGGTGAATGGCTTAAAGCCCTCGTTACCTCAAACGACGAAGCATTTTCTGCCGAAGATATGGGCAGAATCGAAGAAGCGGTAACCGGGAATTTCAAAATCGCCAAAAAAGACCGTATGCTCCGCAACATCGCACCTTTTCTCGGCATGGAAGGACCTGGAACATTGGCAGGTCGCATGCGAATGTGGCATAGCGACGGGCAATATTCAGGATTATTTGATAATTTGAATGATTCCTTGGATTTTGATGAATCGGCGGTATTCGGCTTTGAAATGGGTCCGGTTTTGCAAAACAAGGCAACATTGGCTCCGGTATTGCTTTATTTGTTTCATAAAGTAAATATGTCACTCGACGGAACTCCTACCATAATCGTTCTCGACGAGGCTTGGGCTTTGATCGATAATAAGATTTTCGCAAGCAAAATCAAAGATTGGTTAAAAACATTGCGAAAACTCAATGCAATGGTGGTGTTTGCAACCCAAAGCGTCGAAGATGCAACGAGCAGCTCGATCAGCGATACTTTGATTCAGCAAACCGCAACCCAGATATTTTTACCCAACCCCAAAGCAACCGCAGTTTATCGCACTGCTTTTATGATTTCCGAGCGTGAATTTAATTTACTTAAAACTACCGACCCCGGATCACGTTTTTTCTTGGTCAAGCAGGGAAAAGACGTAGTGGTTGCAAAAATCGATTTATCAGGTCTCGACCACCTGATTTGTATTCTCTCCGGACGTGCAGAAACATTGGTTATTCTCGACGAAATTCGCAAACAACATGGTGATGATCCCGATATTTGGATCCCGATATTTCAAGAAAGAGTACGAAATATGTAAATATTCGTTATACGGTTTAGTAATGAAAAAATTAGTAATAGGATTGTTGATATTTTTAACCTTTGCAACCGGAATGTCCGGTGCTGCATTTGCCGATATGCAGCGTTGCAAAGAGTTGAAAGAAGGAAGTGATGCTTTCGTTGCACCCCTTGTTTTGTGCTTTGTCGAGCCCGATTATTCAAACCCCGACCGTGCAGTTTATAACGGACTTATTCCGGAGACTACCAAGAAATTCTTAAACGCCGGAGCAAAGTTTTATCAACCGATGGCTCTCATTATGGCAACTGCAGCCATAGCATTTTTTGGATTAAAACTAATGACTGGAGAGGTTCGCGACGTCCGCAAAGAAACCTTTATTTTGGCATTCAAAATTGCATTTGTCCTTAATTTCGTCAGCGGGACCGTCAATCAACAAGGTACGGCACAATATTTCTACAATGTTTTAATTGCTATAATGGACGGGTTATCCACGGCAATTTCCGATGCAACCGTAGCAGCAAATCCTAGTGGACTCTGCAACGCCACTACTTATCACGGCTATTCGTTTGCTAATAGTCTTTGGGGGCGTTTCGATTGCCTATTCGGATTTATTCTCGGCGTTGGTGGAGCTAGTGCCGCCGCTGTCGGGTTTATCTCTTTCGCAATGCTAATTGCCCTTAGCTCCGGCATCGGCATTTTAATTTTCTTTGCTGCACTTTTCTTAATTCTCGCAATGTTTTTTGCTGTTGCCCGTTTTATCCAAATTTATTTGATGGCGGTGCTTTCATTGTCTTTTATATTTTGCTTAGGCTATATAGTAGTTCCTTTCATTTTATTTCAACATACCTACCGCTATTTCGAAAAATGGATAGCACTTTGCATCGGGCACATGCTTACTCCGGTTATTATGTTTGCCTTTATGGGAATGATGTCGGTTGCGATGGATCTAACCCTAATTGACGGAGATTATTCAGTCGTAAAAACCATATTTGGTGCAAGTGGAAATGCCGACTCTTTTGCCGATGTTAATTGTCAAACCGATAACACTTATATCGAGGGGGGGGCTGCTGATCCAACCTGCGGCACTCCGATGTCGACAACGGGAGATTGTTTTAAAGATGCAGTCAGAACAGCAGAAACCGACCACATGAGCAAAGAGAATGCCGTCAAAGCAGTCAGCCCTACCGGAGCAAGGGGAATGTATCAAATGCTTAGAAGTACCGCAAAAGACGTTGCAAAAACATGTCACGGCGGCGTACAATATGACGAAGCATTGCTTAGTTGTACACCGCCAAAAAACGGCGACGTAAACGCATGTGAGGCATATCAAGGCATGCTTGCAGATTGCTACATGAAATATCTTGATAACAATTACGCTCATGGAAACCAAGACGATCTTGCTTTTGCATACAACCAAGGGCAAGGATCGTTGCTGAAGATAAAAGCTGCCGGCTGCAAATCAACCGACGCTGCTTGCATACAAGCAAAGTTCGGCAACCGTTACAATGAGGGTATAAAATACGTGCAAACGGTAAGAAAAGCGAGTGCAACATGCACGCCCTCTACGCCGTCTCCCACGCCGTCTCCTACCCCCACTCCGGCACCGACATGTCCGACTGGAGATAGTGGCAGCGTAAGCAGAACTATGATCGGAATGTTCTGTAAAGACAATTTCAAAAGCCTGTTTTACATTGATCTTAGCAACACATTCGGAGGCAACGGAACCCGTGTCGCACAAGGTCCGCTGGGGGGCGGCTCTACTGCATCGAGTCCATGGATGGATACCGGACAAAAAGCCAGCGATTATAAAAATGCCCATAAAACAGACTCTGCTTTAGTAACCAATGTCGGATTTGAGCTTGCCGGTCTTGATATAGATAAACTTGCCACACAATCATCAAAAACTCCTGCTGATTATCTCTCCGACGTTCTAATTTCCTTTATGGTTGCATTGTTAATGGCATATATAATGTTTAGCTTGCTCAGCTATATACCAAACTTGGCGAGCGATCTGGTATCGTCCGGTCAAATGGTAAAAGCACAAATGTTCGGAGAAGCAGAATCACGCAATCAACTTGAGAACTTACAAGCACTTGCTAAGAGAAAAACCGATCAAAGAAAGGAGGCAAAGAATGAAACAGCACCATAAAATAATTTTGGCGTTTTTTGCAGCCTTTCTAATAAACATAATATTTTCCGCTAATGCAGATGCTGCCATATGCAAAGACGATGTTGGCAAAGACGTAGAAGGATTCAGCGTGGCACTAGTTTATTGCGTGCAAAAATCTATTAGCGATGCGGTTCTAGGCACCAACGGTGGAATCGGATATCTGCCTAAACTACTCAAACTAATGTCTCCTTACACATATGCAGCAATTACGTTGGCTCTTTGTTTTTACGGCATAAAATTATCTACCCGTAACGTAAAAGATCTTCTTCAAGAAGGCTCAACGGTATTGTTTAAGATTGCAATCGTCTTGTTTCTTCTCCAAAGCCTAGTCGGAAATACTGTTTATAATGGAGGACTTTATCGTTGGGCATTACATGCAAGTAATGTGTTGGTAAGTCTAGTAAATACCGGCTTTATGCATGCAACCGCATCATGCACTGCAAAACCGCCGCTTCCGAGCGGGGTCGATCCGATATCTTTTCAAACCTGGCAAGCTTTTGATTGTATGTTTGCATCAATTGCAGGAGTTGCTACAAACGGCTCGGTTATAATGGGAAGCTTGCTTGCAATATTGATGGCATCTTTATTTTCAGGAGCATTGGGAGTTGCATTACTGATAGCAGGAATAACCGCTATTTTATCGATTATTTTCACTCTAATGCGGGCGATTTATCTATTCTTACTCGCTTATTTTATGATTGCATTCCTAATGATAATATCACCTGTTATAATTCCCTTAATAGTTTTTGACATAAAACTTACCAGAGAAATGTTTTGGAAATGGACTTCAATGCTCGGCTCCGCAATCATTCAACCGATGTTTATAATCGGATTCCTTTCCTTTTCAGTTATGATTGAAGCTTCTTTTATAGAAGGCTCAAACCCAAGCTGCGTATTGCCGCAATTTAATCAAACCACAGGTGAAACAATTAGTGAAGGTAGCGGGGTCTGCTCATTCAAACAACTTATTCTCGGCAAACAAAATGTCGACGGACTTAGTATTAGCAACAAAGATATCGATGACAAAATGGAACATAATTCCAAACTGGTTGAATATAACGTAAATGCCGACCCTTCATCGCACGGTTGGTGGGATAAAGCTAAACAAACTTTGCAAGAAGCAAAAGATGCGGTAGTTAATAAATGGCAGCAATTTAGTTCGGCAAGCGGATTTCTTTCATTTTTCGGCTTTACCAGAATCAAACTTCCGTTTCCGTTTAAAGAGCTTATAGTTACAATGTTTGCATATCTGATAGTTTCTGTCTGCATGCGACAATTACTCAACAAAATTCCTTCAATGGCACAATCAATCACAGCCGGATCGGCAATCCAACTCGGGGCATTGGCAAAACCGCCGCTCAACACGATTGCAACCGCAGTAAAAAGTTTCGGTGATGAAATGAAAAAACAAGCTCGCGGCAAACGCGGACTCGACGGAGTTGGTTCTATTGCCGAGGGCGGAGCAAAAGGCGTTCTTGCCTCAATAAGAAGAACCGGTGAAAATATAGAAAAAAATTGGTGAGTTTATGAAAAATTATACATCTCTATTATTTTTTACTCTTATCGGAATGCTGTTTTTTAGCTTCGGAGCTTATGCAGATGCCGACACATGCGTCAGCTCCCCCAAATATCAATCCGCCAATAATGTCGGAAATGACATCATAAAATCTATTTTTGATTCGATAAATCTTATCCTACAAGATATGACAAAAAGTTTTTATAATTCGGTAGTCCATAATAAAGATTATCAATTCTCTGTCCGTGCAGCAGTTCTGCTTTATATAACCGTTTACGGGGCAATGATTATGTTTAATCTTGCACCGGCTAATACGGCGGAAGTTACCAATCGTCTATTTAAAATAGCAATCGTCTGGAGCATTATGGGCGGCGGCTGGGGATTTTTTGATCAATGGGTCGGCACTCCTTTTATTGGTGCAATGAATGATTTAATTAAAAATTTCTCGGCAGCGGCAAGCACGGTAAATCCAAGTGTTGTAGCAGTTGCCAACCCTCTCGGCAGTGCTGCAGCACCGGTTCTCGACAACAACATAATGAATCCGCTTACCAATCCGATGAGTAACATGTTCTCGGTTAAATATTCGGTTGCAATTTTAGCACTTTTCTTCACCGGCTATACCGGCTGGATATTCGCCCTATTCCTAATCTGGGGATTAGTTCAATTCTTAATGATGCTAGTTGGAGCAATAGTAACTTACATCAAAGCAATCGTAGGTTTAGCCTTTCTTTTCGCCCTTGCCCCGATTTTCTTTGCATTTATTCTCTTTGAGCGAACCAGACAAATTTTTATGGGCTGGATCAACCAAGTGCTGGGATTCGTTTTTCAACCCGTGTTATTATTTGCTTTTCTCGGATTTTATGCAACTTTGATTGATAATGCACTAACTGGAATGTTATTTTCAAGCACCTCTCCGGATTTTTGCTGGGCAAAATGGTTTTCAATGCCAGGCAATATTTTCGATGTTTATTGGTGGAGGCCGCAAATTCTCCCCAACAACCCTGCCGGCGGAGATTGGTACGGTCCCCCTCCGATTAAGATCATTGATATATTCTATTTTATATTCTTAACCCATCTTGCTAAAAACTTCTCCGAATTCATCGAAGAACTCTCAGGCAGCCTCGCAGGCGGCTCAGGCCCGGGAGTTGTCAAAGGCAGCAGTGTCGGCAGCTTCATCAGCCATAAAACAGGCTTCCAAGGCAAAGGCTTGGGCGGTGCGGCAATCGGAGCGGTCGGCGGATTGGCAGGTGGTGCAAAATGGGGCTATGATAAAATGGTCGGCAACCGCAAAGGAGTCGGTGAAGGAGCATCAACCTCAAGCACACCGAGCAATGCCAATCAACAATATGAAAACAAGGCTTCGGTTTTAAGCAGCAAAGACAACTTTAGCAAAGGAGTGCCAAGACCGCAAACCACAAATGTCAACGTAAAGGCAGATACCGTTAACGTTAATACGGGAACTCCTCCGCAACCGCAATCAGGTACTCCGACACCTCAGCCGACACCGCCTGCTGGAGGAGGCAACAAAAAGACCTGATCTTTCGAAGATGTTAATCCACTCGCTTATAAATAAAATAACCGCAATGCTCGGGTTTTTTGGGGTGTTGAGCATCTTGCGGCTCTTCGCAATACTCAATTTTGCGGGCAAATTTATAATGCTGCCACTCTTTGGCAAAATTACCGTATTTGCTAAAATATGCAACCAAATCGACATATCCTTGATAAGCATAAAAATCGTTAGTATCGTCGACAAACATCAATTGGGGTTTATTTTTTGCCATATCCTCGGCAAACCCGTTGCTTATATATTCGAGAATCCACTTGTTTTTCTCGGTGAATTCGGGGGAAGAAATCAGAAACTTCGGCAACATCCATAAATGGTTAAAACGAGTATCCCATTTCGCACCCGTTGCATTGACAAGCTGTGGCCAGAAGTAGAAACTTATAGAAACCGTACCAAAAGACTCTAATTTTTTCCCCTCCATTGCAATATCTATCTCTTTTAATAACTCTTTTCCATTTTTACATTGAAAGTCGCTTCCGCAACTGCCGAGGAATATAAATCCGCACATAACCGCAAATGCTATATTTATTGCAAACACCAATATACAAGACCGCATTCCGAAAATAAACTTTTTGGTTGGCTCCCCCAAAAATTTAGATTGTTCGTTTAGATAAACAAATTCCCAAAATACTAATCCGGCAATTATCAATAAAACGCTATTAAGCGGGTTCCAACTATAGCTCCAGCCGTTATTTGCAAGTGCATAAATCAACAAGCCGATCGAAACGAATGAAAGATAAAAAATATCTTGGCGGTAAGGCGATTTATATCGCAAACGAAATTCCACAAAAATCACCAAGAATTGAAATAATAAGCAACTAAAAAGTAATATGTTCGCAATTCGTGCATTTGCCGCATCATAAGTTGCCGAAGCCATCGGCAGAACCGTATTTATATATTGAGGAGTAAAAACAAAAATACAGCCTAAATAAACAAGAGCAAATAAATAAATTACTATATTCTCCTGGTAAAACAAAGCCCGCAAAGAACGTTGTCGCCAAATCACCGCAAGCTGAATAAACGCAAACACGACAAAACAATGCGGTTTGATGCAAAAACCGATCGCCGCAAGAAGTCCGATAATTATCCGCAAAACAATAGGAGCCGCACCGATAGACGGCATAAAACGCAAAATGTAAGGAAATGTAAGAATTAAAAACAGATGATCACGATCAGCGAAATACATCGGGTTTGTAAGAAGAACAAAAACTGCGAACAATAATAAACAAAAATTCATTTGCTTGGACTTATCCAAAGCAAACACAGGATTAAGCTTAATCAAACGCAGAGAAATATATATTACGCCTAAAACCGTAATACAGCCGAGAAAAACCAAGGCTTGATAAGGCTCAATGCCCATATGCGAGCCGATAAATACGGGTATAGTGTAAAGCCAAAATATCAATGGCGGCTGCACGCTGAATAAATCGAGATATAATTTCTTTCCACTAAGCAATATTTTTGCATAAAGGAGCAGATGTTCCTGTTCAATAAAACCATTTACGGCGAAACTTAACCAGAATATAAAAAATAAAATAAAACTAAAGATCTTTACTAAACTTTTACGATATATTTCCATTAAAACACCTCTGTATAACACTCTTTTGGTTGCTAAGCAAAATCCCCCTGATCTTCGGAAGGCGAGGCAAGGAAAAATCATGGTTCTTTATACATACCCTGTAAAAGTTCAAACAGATGTGAGATTAAATCTGTGGATAAATGCGAAGCGAACGCACAACCCGTTATAGTGCTGTAGTGAAGCGAGCAATTATCCATAGATTTAAGAAAGAAAAAGCCCCAAGAT
>Ga0247838_1003053_pt1 | contig 19989 bp, 17 predicted proteins | sample LaCruzMarch2015__5_FD_189097 | JGI IMG/M metagenome (GOLD analysis project Ga0247838, IMG submission 189097) | Freshwater microbial communities from meromictic Lake La Cruz, Castile-La Mancha, Spain - LaCruzMarch2015_15m | ecosystem: Environmental > Aquatic > Freshwater > Lake | place: Spain... | reverse complement strand
GGTGAGTCCAGGCTCAGCACAAGCCGCTCGACCAGCTTTCTCGATGCTTGTTTAGTGAATCGAACGGAGTCGAGAGACACGGTGGATCGAGAGACACGTTAGATCGAGAGAAGCTTATCCCGACTATACGTCACATCTCAAAATCTTTTGTAGTTTTATCGAAGCAAAAAAAGCGAAATGATAGAAAAAGGCAATAAAAAAACAATTAGAGCTTGGGTGATGTATGATTGGGCCAATTCGGTTTACCCATTGATTATCAGTTCGGCTATTTTTCCAATACTTTATGAAGTAAATACGAGTATTAAGGATCCTGTTAGTGGAAAAACGACCTATGACATTATTTCTTTTTTGGGAATGGAATTTAAAAATACTGAATTTTATGCCTACCTAATTTCGCTTTCCTATATTATTGTGGCCTTGCTATCGCCGATTCTCTCTGGTATTGCCGATGCAGGCGGTAAGCGTAAATTATTCATGCAATTCTTTTGTTACATGGGTGCTATCGCTTCTGGCTTATTGTACTTTTTTAGTGCGGATAATCATGGTGTTGATGGTACGCCATTTGAACTCGGAATCACCATATTGCCACTTTTTATTGGGAGTATCGGATTTTGGGGTAGTTTGGTTTATTACAATTCCTATTTGCCTGAAATCGCTGATTATCGCGAGCACGATAAGATTAGTGCGCGGGGATTTTCAATGGGCTACTTTGGAAGTTCACTGTTATTGATAATCATATTATCGCTTACCGTTTTCACTAAGACAATTCCAATGTTTGCTTTTCCATTAGTTAGTTTATGGTGGATTCTCTTTGCAACGTATTCATTTTATCATCTTCCCAAAACAGTTGCGACCAGTGATAATGCAAAAGGAAATATTTTCCTAAAAGGATTTAAAGAACTTAGAAAAGTAGCTTGTGAAATTAAAGCGAATATTCATTTAAGACGATTTTTAGCCAGTTATTTTATGTACAACATGGCGGTGCAAACGATCATGGTAATGGCTGTAGCATTTGCGAATAAGGAAATTATAGGAATCAAATCATCAGATTTAATTATTAGCATATTAATTATTCAATTTTTAGGTATTGCCGGGGCATTTTTGATGTCAAAAGTATCTTCCGTTATTGGGAACATTAAAACAATTGGCATTTCAATCCTAATATGGATTGGGCTATGTGTGGCTGTTTTTAGTGTCGTGTACGAATCTTGGCAGTTTTATATTGCAGCGGCTGTCGTAGGATTAGTTATGGGTGGTATTCAGTCTGTATCAAGGTCCACGTATTCCAAATTATTACCACAAACAAACGATATCACGTCCTATTTTAGCTTTTTTGATCTGGCTGAAAAAATCGGATTAGCGATTGGAACGCTTACTTTTGGAATAATTGAAGGATATTTGGATATACGGTCTTCTATTTTGGCGCTGATCTTATTTTTTGTTGCTGGTTTTATCTTGTTGTTATTTGTGCCAAAATCTGATAGGCTCATGACAATTAAGCAGTAAAAAAGAATTAATCATTATTTAACGTTAAATCTATCTTTAGATATCAATGCCCCTGCTAAAAAGTTTATTTTTGCCTAAAATTTTTCTATTATGAAACAACTAATTGAAGCTGCTTGGGAGGATAGATCTCTACTACAAGATTCAAAAACGACTCAAGCGATTGAAGCTGTAATAGAAGATTTAGATAAGGGTTTGTTGCGGGTTGCAGAACCAAATACTGATGGATCTTGGACTGTAAATGATTGGATTAAAAAGGCAGTGGTGCTTTATTTCCCTATGCGTCAAATGGAAGTTTTTGAAGCAGGTCCTCTAGAATTTCACGATAAAATGGCCTTAAAGCAAGATTATAAATCACAGGGCGTTCGTGTTGTACCTGGCGCTATTGCTCGTTATGGTTCTTTTATCGCTTCGGGTGTTATCTTAATGCCTTCCTTTGTGAATATCGGATCGTATATTGATTCAGGAACGATGGTTGATACATGGGCTACCGTTGGTAGTTGTGCTCAAATTGGTAAAAATGTGCATTTAAGTGGTGGAGTAGGAATTGGGGGCGTCTTGGAACCTTTGCAGGCAGCTCCTGTCATCATTGAAGATAATGCCTTTATTGGCTCGCGTTGCATTGTAGTGGAAGGTGCCAGAGTGGGAACTGGAGCAGTTTTAGGTGCAAATGTGGTCTTAACAAGTTCCACAAAAGTGATTGATGTATCAGGCGAAAAGGCAATAGAATATAAGGGATTTGTCCCACCAGGAAGCGTGGTAATTCCCGGGACCTACAAAAAACAATTTCCAGCAGGAGAGTTTCAGGTGCCATGCGCCTTAATTATTGGCCAACGAAAAGCGTCTACCGATTTAAAAACATCGTTAAATCAAGTGCTTAGAGAGCACAATCTTGCTATTTAACAAGGATTTTTTTCTTATTCCATCCTTTCATCGTATATTTGGGCGCTTAATGACTCAACTTAACTTTAAGCGCTCATGGAATTAAATCCACTTACAGCTATTTCGCCAATAGATGGCCGCTATCATACCAAAACAAGTCCCTTACAAGCTTATTTTTCTGAGTTTGGTTTAATTAAATACCGCGTATTCGTTGAGGTTTCTTATTTTATTTCTTTGTGCGAACTACCGCTTCCTGCCTTAGCGAATTTCCCGAAAAGTGGCATAGCAGACATGCGAAAGTGGTGCGAAGATTTTTCTGAGGCAGATGCCCAGTGGATTAAAGATTCGGAGAAAATAACGAATCACGATGTGAAGGCGGTTGAATATTTTTTAAAACATAAATTTGAGGCAGAAGGATGGGTAAAGTATACTGAATTTATTCATTTTGGACTTACCTCTCAAGACATTAACAATACTGCAATTCCTTTGTCATTAAAGGAGGGCCTCGAAGAGGTTATTTTCCCTGAATATGAAAAGGTGATTGGTAAATTAAGAACTTTTGCCATTCAGTGGAAAGATGTTCCTATGTTGGCAAGAACGCATGGACAGGCAGCTTCCCCAACTAGATTGGGAAAAGAGATTCAAGTTTTTCAAGAACGATTAGCAGGTCAACTTCGTGTGGCCAAATCGATACCTTCCACAGCAAAGTTTGGTGGGGCAACTGGTAATTTCAATGCGCATCATGTCGCCTATCCAAGTACTGATTGGGTAAATTTTAGCAATACATTTTTAGATTCATTGGGTTTAAAGAGAAATCAAACGACCACCCAAATTGACCATTACGATACATTAGCGGCTCTTTTGGATGCATTAAAAAGGATGAATACCATACTGATCGATTTAAATCGCGATATGTGGACCTACATTTCCATGGATTATTTCAAACAGGAATTAAAAGAGGGTGAGATTGGGTCATCGGCAATGCCACACAAAGTTAACCCCATCGATTTTGAGAATTCAGAAGGTAATTTAGGTATAGCCAATGCCCTTTTTGAACATTTGTCTGCTAAATTACCGATCTCGCGATTACAGCGTGATTTAACAGATTCTACTGTTTTGAGAAGTATTGGTGTTCCTCTAGGCCACAGTTTGATTTCAGTTTTATCTACTTTAAAAGGCTTGGATAAGTTGGTATTGAATGAAGCCAAATTAAAAGCAGATTTGGAGGATAATTGGGCAGTAATAGCAGAAGCGATCCAAACCATTTTACGCAGAGAGCAATTCGAAAAGCCTTATGAGGCTTTAAAACAATTGACTAGGAAAAATGAAAAAGTAACCAAGGATACTGTTCATGATTTCATTGATAAGCTGGATATTTCTTCAGCGCTCAAAGAGGAACTTAAAAATATAACACCTTGGAATTATCTTGGCGTGCAACTCGTAAATGATACCTTATGAAAGTTATAATTAGTGCGATGCTATTTATGTTATCCTTGCCATTATTTTGTCAGGATTTTCCTATTGAATGGGGCCCCATTTCGAAAAGTTCGGGTGCTCTACTCGATATTATCCCAAAGAATAACACCTCTTTTTACTCATTGCGTTGGTCAGGCGGTGTGCTAGGTGGTTATCGAATTGTGGAACATGATAATATGGAAGAGGTGCAAAAGGCTAGAATTAAACCAGTTATTAATTCAAGTTATGCAACGGTCGAATCAGCTCATTATCATGGTGGAAAATTGATCGTCTTTTTGTCCGATAAAGAAAATGGTATGTTGGGCTTGTATAGCCAGGAATTGGGACCTGATTTATTACCAACTGACAATTCCAATTTAATTGCAGAATATGGTAATTCAAAAATTGGATCCAAACCTAATTTTAATATTATTAGTTCTCAGAATAGAAAATATTTGGGCGTAGTATGGGAAATTAACGGTAAAAAAGAAGAAAGTGATGTGTACGGTTATGTTATTTTAGATTCTAATTTAACAACTATTCAGCAAGGCGAATACACTTTGCCTTTTAGTGGTAACATGAGTACAATTAACGAGGATCATATTTCAAATACAGGTGATTATTTTCTGATATTAACAGAACATAACGAACGTAATGATCGCCTTCTGGTAAAATCTTATGAGAATTTCAAAGCCTTGCATATTTATAAAATTCGCGACAATGATTTGAAAGAATTTACCATTGATGTGGATGGAAAAAGAATCGATGACATCTTTATTTCATCCAATGATAAGAACACTATTTCTTTATCGGGTTTATATGGAAATGGCAAATATCAAGGAATTGAGGGTGTTTTCTCGGTGCGATTAGATGCGTCAAAAGATTCAATACTAACTATGGGAATGATTCCTTTTGGGAGTCAGATTTTTAAGGAAAATATGACCGAAAGACAAATGGATCGTTTTGAAAGAAAAAATGAATCTAGAGGCCAAGCACCACAGATTTATAATTATTCTTTACGCAGTATCTTTACCCTAGAGGATGGAACTTCAGTAGGTTCAATTGAGCAATATTTTGTACAAACAAGGACAAATTATGATTCTCGTACTGGAACTACCACCACGACTAATTATTATTATTACAATGATATTATTGCTTTCCGAATTGGATTAGACGGAAAATTTATGTGGGAAACACGCATAGACAAACGACAGGTCTCCATAAATGACGGTGGGCCTTATAGTTCATATAAAAGTTTTACGAATGAAAAAACATTGAATTTTATTTTTAATGATAATAAAAAAAATTATGATGAACTGGGGGATTTTTCACGCTACGAAAACAATGCTGCCTATTCATATAATTTGTCACCAAGAAATAATGCGGTCGCTAATTGCTCCATTGATATTGAAACGGGAGTATTGGTAAGAAAAATATTATTTTCTAGAAAAGAATTATCATCGATTGTTATTCCCAAAATGATTATGGTGAATCAAAAAGACAAGGAATTATTACTTTATGCTATTACCAAAGGTAAGGAACGTTTTGGTATTTTATCATTTAAGAAATAAATCGATGCGTTACCTACTATTTTTTATTTATTTAGGCTTACTTTTTTCTTCTTGTAGTACACGACATAAATTCATTGAAAATGAGAATACTTACAATGATACTATTGTTGATGATCATTCTTATGCTAACTTAAAAGAGATTAAAACAATTCATTTAGAACTTGAATTAGATGTTAATTTTCAAAACAAGACTATATACGGAGTCGCAAGACATGAGATGGTCAATAATAATGCCTCGGTCGCTATTTTTGATACCCGTAACTTACTTATTCAAAAGGTAACAACTGGCAAAACAGACAATGAGAAAGAAGCCGATTTTGTGATAGGCGAAATGGATAAAGATTCACTTTTAGGACAGCCTTTAAAAGTAGATGTTGATCCAAGTATTACACAAGTAAATATATATTATCAGACTACAAAAGGCTCCGAAGCATTGGATTGGCTTGATAAACTTTCAACAAGTTCTAAGACAAAACCTTTCTTGTATACACAGGGTCAGGCCATATTAACGCGCACTTGGATTCCACTACAGGATTCACCGTCAAATCGTTTTACTTATAACGCTGAAGTTAAAGTGCCAAAAGATTTACTTGCTTTGATGAGTGCAGAAAATCCCAAGAAGAAAAATGATACGGGAATTTACACTTTTGAAATGGATCAGCCGATACCCTCATATTTAGTGTCATTAGCTGTTGGTGATATTGCCTACCACGCTTTTGATGCAAAGACTGGTGTGTATGCCGAAAAAGAATTATTAGATGCTTGTAAATATGAGTTTGTTGATTTGCCTAAAATGATGAAGGCTGCTTCTTATTTATACGGTGATTATCAATGGAAGCAATACGATTTAATGGTATTACCCTATTCATTTCCTTTCGGAGGTATGGAAAATCCACGCTTGACATTTGTTAATCCTACCATCCTTGCTGGGGATAGAAGTTTAGTTTCAGTAATTGCTCATGAGCTGGCACATTCCTGGTCGGGTAATTTAGTTACCAATAATACGTGGGACGATTTTTGGCTTAATGAAGGCTTTACTGTTTATTTTGAACAGCGAATCATGGAGGTACTTTATGGTAAGGAAACAGCAGATATTCTTGCTCAGATTGAATTTCAAGAAATGCAAGAAGAAATGAAGGAGATTTTGGCAGGCAAACACCCTGAAGATACACAATTGCATTTAAATTTGAAGGGCCGAAATCCTGATGAAGGCATGACCACTATCGCCTATATCAAAGGGGCTTTCTTCCTAAGGACACTCGAGAGTAAAGTGGGAAGAGTAAAGTTTGATCGTTTTTTAAAACATTATTTTAAAGCATTTCAATTTAAAACAATTAGTACTGCTTCTTTTATTACAGAAATGGAAAACAATTTATTGTTACCTGAAAAGATGAATTTTGACTACGATGAATGGATTTATCAAAATGGTCTTCCTAAAAATTCCGTTATAATTAATTCTCCTCGCCTGAAAAAGATGGAATCTTTGGCAAAAAGATTTTCGTCCGGAGAAAATGTTTTTGAGCCAATTATCACGTATGAATGGCAGAAAATCAAAAAATCTAGAAAGAAAAAAAGAATTAAAATAGTAACTGAAATTAAGCGGGATGATTTTATTGTTCAGGAATGGCAAACATTTATCCGTGCATTAAGTGATGATATTTCGATTGAAAGACTTAATTATTTAGATGCTACGTTTCATTTTAGTACGTGGGGAAACAGCGAAGTGATGGCGGATTGGTTTGTACTAAATATTCATCAGAAGAATCGTTTAATTAGACCAGCGATTGAAAAATTTATTTCCAAAGTGGGAAGGAGAAAATACTTACTTCCTATTTATAAAGCCTTAATCAATAATCCTGACGATAAGTTGTGGGCCAAGAAAGTTTTTGATAATACGAAAGCTTATTATCATGCCGTTTCAAGAAATTCAGTTGCAGCGCTATTTGCTAATTAATTAGCCATTTCGCTCATGTAACGAATGCGCACCAAGCGAAGTTCTTCTTCTGTATAGAGGCCGTCTAATTCACGGTATGCAGTCAATAAATCATCCGAATCAGCGCCGTTAAAGTAATCGAAGATTTCTTCTTGGTTATCTGCATCAAGTAGGTTGTTTATATAATAATTGATATTAACACGTGTACCTGACGAGACAATTGACTCAATTTCATCTAATAATTCATTAAAACTTTTTCCTTGGCTATCCGCGATATCATCCAATGGAAGTTTGCGATCTATGTTTTGAATCAATTGTACTTTTAGTCCAGATTTGTTGATGAGTGATTTAACCACCATGTCTTGAGGTCTCTCAATCTCATTATCCTCCACATAGTTAGCTATTAGCGCGATGAATGGTTCCCCATAGCGTTGTGCCTTGCCGATTCCCACCCCTTGGATATTCGTCAACTCATCTAAATCAATTGGATATTGAAAACACATATCCCTCAATGATGGCTCCTGAAAAACAACGAATGGTGGCACGCCCATTTCTTTAGCTATTGATTTTCTTAAATCAATTAGTGCATCGTATAATTGTTCGTCAAAAACACCGCCTTTACTGCCTAAAACAATAGAATCATCGTCGTCGGTATTCGAAAAATCATGCTGTTTTAATAATTTGAAAGAGCGCGGATTCTTTAGAAATTCCTTTCCAGCTGCTGTCAATTTTAGGATGCCAAAGGATTCAATATCCTTGCTTAAAAAGCCTGCTAAGGTTACTTGACGAATTACAGCATTCCAATAATGCTCATCATTCTCTTTTCCTATACCAAATAAAGGAAGTATGTTGTGTTTGTAAGCTTTAATATCGGAGGTGATGTTCCCAGAAAGAAAGGCACAATAATGCTTTGCTTTCTGTGTCTCTTCCAATATTGCAACTGCTTTTAATAAGTTTAGGACACTCTCTTCCCCCTCTGTTTTTTCCCGTGGGTTTCTGCAGTTGTCGCAATGTTCATTGCAATTTTTTTCCTCAAACGTTTCGCCAAAATAGTGTAAAATAAATTTTCTACGACACACGGATGTTTCGGCATAGGAAACAATTTCATTTAATAATTGCCGCCCGATTTCAAGTTCGGTTATTGGTTTTCCTTGGAGAAACTTTTCTAATTTCTCAATGTCTTTATAACTATAAAATGCAATGCATTCTCCCGTTCCGCCATCTCGACCAGCACGCCCAGTTTCTTGGTAATAACTTTCTATGGATTTCGGAATGTCGTGATGAATTACAAATCGTACATCTGGCTTGTCTATTCCCATTCCAAAAGCAATGGTTGCAACGATTACCTCAGCATCTTCCATCAAAAACATGTCTTGGTGCTTTGCACGTGTACCCGAATCTAATCCGGCATGGTATGCAAGGGCATTGATTCCATTAACTTGTAGTAATTCAGTTATTTCTTCTACTTTTTTTCGTGATAAACAGTAGATGATCCCACTTTTTCCTGCGTGTCTTTTTATGTATTTGATGATTTCTTTTTCGACATCGCGCTTTGGTCTTATCTCATAATAAAGGTTGTCCCTATTGAAGGATGATTGAAATAGATTCGCATCCAGCATGTTTAAGTTTTTCTGGATGTCATATTGTACTTTAGGAGTAGCAGTGGCCGTTAAAGCAATGATCGGCACATTTGAAATCTTTTCAAAAATCTCTCTTAAACGGCGGTACTCAGGACGAAAATCATGTCCCCACTCAGAAATACAATGGGCCTCGTCTATTGCGAAAAAAGATATGTTTACAGATATTAGAAAATCAATGTTTTCTTTCTTTGTCAATGATTCGGGTGCAACATAAAGCATTTTTGTTTTTCCATCTTGAATATCCTTTTTTACCTTCAAAATATCACCTTTTGATAAAGAGGAATTCAGGAAGTGAGCAATTTCATCGTTGTTACTAACACTGCGCATCGCATCTACTTGATTTTTCATTAAGGCAATCAATGGAGAAACAATAACAGCTGTACCTTCAGAAACTAACGCAGGTAACTGATAACACAATGATTTACCCCCACCTGTAGGCATTATTACAAAGGTATTTCTACCCGACAAAACATTCTGAATGATTAATTCCTGCTCACCCTTGAATTTGCTAAATCCAAAATACTTTTGCAATGAATCTTTCAAATTAGTATCTATTCCATTCATTGTATTTTCTTCTTCTGTAATCAATTTTTCTTTTTTCTTTTTGCTACTTAAATAGTTAATTATTGATAGCCGTTACGTTGGTAACTTCAGGTAAATGTTGTTTTAATAAAGTTTCAATACCACCTTTTAAAGTGGCTGTTGATGAAGGACATCCTGCACATGCTCCCTTCATTCTAACGCTAACGACACCGTCTTTAAATCCTAAAAAATCGATAGCTCCACCATCATTTTCTACAGCTGGACGGACGTATTCATCTAACAAGGCACGAATCGCATCATCAATTTCGCTCGGTTCAAAATTCGGGTCATTTTCATTATCTGATGCTGTTTCGTTCTCTTTTCTTGCGGGTTTCGCTTGTGGCATTTGAATCAGGACATCTTTGCCACTTGAAATCCATTCTTTTACGAATTCACGCAGTTCCATGGTAATAAAATCCCAAGGCACATTGTCCGTCTTTGTAATCGTTACAAAATTTGCAGCGATAAACACACTTTTTACAAATGGAAAATCAAACAGGGCCTCAACCATGGGTGAAAATCCTTTTGCTTCTTTTTTCGAAATAAATTCAACTGAGTCTCCAGTTATTAATAGGTATTTATTAGCAACAAATTTCATTGTCGCAGGGTTGGGAGTCATTTCAGTGTAAATTGTTACAGGCACATTCATTAACTACGATTTAGTTGTAAATATTTTTAAAAAAAAAGGTTTTTAGATGACTTTAACTTTCTTTTAGTTAAAAGTACATATACTTTCTTTTGGGTAGCAAATTTATTGTCAATTTAGTTCAATTTAGTTCATTTTAATTTTTTATTGAATTGAACTTAAATTTACATAAAAAATATGGATTAAAATTAGTTACCTTTCAAATCTAAAGCCTTAAGTGTATTCATCATCAATGAGGCTATAGTCATTGGGCCAACGCCTCCCGGAACTGGGGTGATAAAACTGCAAATTGGAGAAACATTTTCAAAATCGACGTCACCAACTAATCTCCAGCCTCTCTCACGGGAAGAATCTTTCACTCTTGTAGTTCCTACATCAATAACTACGGCTCCTTTTTTTACCATATCTGCTTTGATAAAGTTGGGTCGCCCAATTGCCGCGATGAGTATGTCTGCATTTTTACAAATTTCCGCTAGATTTTTTGTTTTTGAATGCGCCAAAGTAACGGTGCAATTTCCAGGATACGTATTGCGTCCAAGCATTACGCTTATTGGCATCCCTACGATATTGCTTCTTCCAATAATTACGCAATTTTTGCCTTCCGTTTCTATTTTCATGCGCTTAATTAATTCTAATATTCCCATTGGGGTAGCGGGCAAGAAACCGGGTAGATTTAGCATCATATTGCCCAAGTTTTGTGGGTGAAAACCATCCACATCTTTTAAAGGATCGATCGCTTGGGTAATTTTCAATTCATCGATATGTGCAGGTAGTGGAAGTTGTACAATAAATCCATCAATCTCATTATCTTCATTTAAGGCTTTTACTTTGTTAAGCAAAGTCTCTTCTGTAACGGATTCTTCAAAGCGAATAAGTGTGCTTTCAAAACCTATTTCTTCACAGGCTTTTACTTTGGCATTCACGTATGATAAAGAGGCGCCAAAATTGCCAACAAGAATCGCTACAAGATGGGGCGTTTTTTTACCTTTCGCTTTTCTTTCCTTTACTTTTGCTTCTAATTCTTTTTGTATTTCTGAAGAAATTACTTTTCCATCAATGCGTTGCATAAAGCTTCTTTTACACAAAGATAGAAACTCCTAAAGAAATAAGTCCGAACTATTTATTTACACCTTATCTTTGTTGAAAATATAATAATATGAGATTCTCTTTGTTTTTTGCCATTACTTCTTTATTGGCATTTTCTTATCATTCTCAGGTAGCATTTGATGGTTCAGAAATAGGACTTGAAATCGTTGCTGGTGGCTCTAATTTAGGGGGTTCTGTTGGGGGTGATTTAAAATATGCTGCAGTTCTTAATGAGAACTTTGCAGTAGGGCCATCTTTTCGTTTACAGCGAACATGGTCAAATAATTTAGGTCAGAAGTTTGGTTTTTCGGTTTATGGTGCTGGTGTTTTTGCCCATTATCGCTTGAAGAATGTTGTTTTTGGTGGATTGGAATTTGAAGTGTTGCATTGCCCAGTAAATTATGTAAATGTAAATTCCTCCAAATCATGGCTGTCTACTCTATTCATTGGTGGTGGTTTTTCTAGGGATTTTAATCACAAAATTAGAATTAATGCAGGTGTTTTTTATGATGTTATCAATGCCGCTAACAGCCCATTTAGAAGTAGTTACAATTTCAATATAAAAGATGTAAATGGTCAAATTGTCAAAATTTTGCCGATGATTTATCGTATTTCTTTCTTTTTTCCCATTGGTGGCGGCGGAGATAAAAAAAATAACAACCATTAATTTATTGTTTTATAATGAAAATTGGAATTGTTTTATATCCCACATTTGGGGGAAGTGGTGTTGTAGCAACAGAACTTGGGAAGGCTTTGGCGTTAAAAGGTCACCAGATTCATTTTATTACCTATTCTCAGCCGGTAAGATTGGGCTCATTTAGGGAAAATATTTTCTATCACGAAGTTTCTGTTTCGGATTATCCATTGTTTGATTTCCAACCCTACGAGACTGAACTAGCGTCTAAAATGGTGGATGTAGTTCGAAATGAAAAGCTTGATATTCTCCATGTCCATTATGCCATTCCTCATGCCTCAGCTGCTTTTATGGCGAAAATGATTTTGAGGTCTCAGGGTATTGAAATTCCGTATGTGACGACTTTACATGGTACGGATATTACCTTGGTTGGTAAAGATCCATCTTTCGAGCCAGTGATTACTTTTTGTATCAATGAATCAGATGCGGTAACAGCAGTTTCTCAGAGCTTGAAAGATGCTACTTACGAGCATTTTAATGTTACTCGTCAAATTGATGTCATTCATAATTTTATCGCTCCTTCCATACAAAAACGCGAAGGCTTAGATCATGTCCGTTTAAAATATGCTGCCATCGATGAACCGATTCTTTGTCATATTTCTAACTTCAGAAAAGTAAAAAGGGTGGAAGATGTCATTCGAATTTTTGAAAAAGTGAATGCCAAAATCCCTTCTAAATTAATTATGGTCGGCGACGGCCCTGAACGTTATAGTTGTGAGCAACTTGCTCGAAAGTTAACTATCTGTGATAAGGTTGTATTCTTGGGTAAATTAAGAGATACAGCGCATGTGTTAGAAATTTCTGATGTGTTTTTACTTCCATCTGAAACGGAAAGTTTTGGTTTGGCAGCCTTGGAAGCAATGGCGGAGTCTGTTCCTGTTATTTCTTCTAATACGGGCGGTATTTCGGAGGTAAATAAGCATGGCTTTTCAGGGTTTTTATCGGATGTTGGTGATATTGATGACATGGCAAAAAACACGATTCAACTCTTGGACAAAGAGACCTTGGCTCAGTTTAAAGTGAATGCCTTGGCTCAAGCCAACTTATTTTCTTTGGAGGTAATCCTTCCTCAATATGAAAATATTTATCGTAATTTAGTCCCAAATAGTTGATTGTGAAAATAGGTGTTCTTCTCTCAGGATGTGGCGTTTATGATGGTGCTGAAATTCAAGAAACAGTGCTTACCTTGTTGGCTATTGAAGAAATGGGCTATGAGGCAATTTGTATAGCTGTCGATGCTCCTCAATATCATGTTGTGAATCATATTACAGGAGAAGAAATGCCTGAGCAACGAAATATGATGATTGAAGCTTCCCGTATATCTCGTGGCGCTATTCAAGAAATTAGAACTGTTCAACCTGTAGATCTTGATGCTTTAGTTATTCCTGGTGGCTTTGGAAGTGCGAAGAATTTTTCGTCTTGGGCCTTTGATGGAGCAAATGCTTCCATTTTACCGGAAGTTAAATTGTTGATCGTAAATTTACTTAACGTTGGTAAGCCGATTGTAGCTCTTTGTGTAAGCCCTGTGGTGTTAGCTTTGGCAATGAAAGATGTAGCGATGTCACTTAATTTATCGCTTGGGACATCAAAAGAAACATCACCATATGATATTGCTTCTTTTCACGAAGGTGTTTTGCTTACAGGTTCGACATCTGAAGAAAAAACAATTAAAGAAATTTTGATAGATTACGATAATAAGATTATCTGCGCTCCTTGCTATATGATGGAGGCTTCTATTTTGGATGTCCGCTTAAATATTCAAGCTGCTTTACTGGCCCTTAAGGAATTAGTTTAATGACGGATAAATCGTTTATCGATGATTGGCAAAAAAGCAGAAAGGAAAGGCTTGATGGCTTAACTTGTGCCAACTTGTCCCCCTTACTTTTGGCAAAAGATCGTGCTGCTTTGGCATCTGCCATTACGCTGATTGAAAGTGATTCGCCTGAACTTCGTGATGAAGCAAATGCATTGATTAAATCTATTTTGCATCGAACTGGTGGTGCATGGCGCATTGGAATTACAGGCGTGCCGGGAGTAGGAAAAAGTACTTTTATTGAAGCATTTGGAAAAGTGCTTTTAGAGAATGGACATCGTGTCGCGGTTTTAGCCATTGATCCATCCTCATCTATTGGTGGTGGAAGTATTTTGGGTGATAAAACGAGAATGAATTGGTTGGCCGTGCAGGAAAATGTTTTTATTCGGCCTACCCCAACCGGTGATGTACTAGGTGGGGTGGCTCGTCATACACGGGAGTCAATTCTATTATGTGAAGCTGCTGGTTTTGATGTGATTATCGTTGAAACGGTTGGTGTTGGTCAATCGGAAACGGAGGTTCATTCTATGGTGGATTTCTTTTTGTTATTAATGCTTGCAGGAGCGGGGGATGAATTGCAAGGAATTAAGCGTGGAATAATCGAAATGGCTGATGCTATTGTGATTACAAAAGCGGATGGCGATAATAAGGTCAAGGCGGAAGAAGCGCTTAGGTCGTATCAAAATGCATTGCATTTATATGCGCAAAGAGAAGATGGATGGATGCCAAAAGTTCAAACGTGTAGTAGTCTCGAAGGATGGAAGATTGACACTGTTTATCAGTTAATAAGAAGCTATTTTGAGCTAACACAAAAGAATGGCGCTCAAGATCTGCAACGAAGTGAGCAAAACAGTTCTTTTTTTAATGACAATATTGCGAATTTAATTCAACAAGATTTCTTTGGTAACCCAACGTGGAAAGAGGAATCAATAAAATACCAAGAAAAAGTCAAGAAGGGACTTCTTTCTCCTTTTCAAGCAGCGGAAGAAATGTATGCTAAATTTAAAGCGAATCGATGAAAACAAATTTCAAAATAGAAGGGGAATACATTGAGTTAATGGCCTTGTTAAAAGCCTTGGGAATTGCTTCCACAGGAGGGCATGCCAAGCACCTTATTGATGCAGAGATGGTGATCAGAAATGGGGAAATTGAGGTAAGAAGACGTGCCAAAATTATCGTTGGTGATGTCATTGAAATCGAAAATAATGTAGTTGTCTTGATCTAGCAGATCAAATGAAAAAAACATTCACTTCTTTGGTGGAATATGTTCGTTGATGCATACAAATTGATGACGTTAAAATCGCCTATAACTTGAGGTAGCCAATATGTAATTCATCGTCGAGCATCTCACTGGATTTAGTGATTTTTATCGCAAATTCTTCTGTTAAATTGGATGCAAGAATATCAGTAACATTAAACACTTCATCTATATCAATTCCAAATTTGTCGTCTATGTGCGACTTCGCGCCCTTAAAATCATAATGTTTGTAAAAGCTAGCTGCTTTTGCTTTTGTTGTCGCCTCTGCTAAGGTAGCGCCAGTGCATATTATTTTGTAGTGGTATTCTTCGAATTCATTTTCTTTGTATCCGCCTAGATTGATGAAAAATAATTGCGTTTCATTGGAGGTCTCTTGTCCTTTGGGAACGATTTCTATTTTGTGTTGATCGACATAGTTCACTTCTCGCCATGCGTCAATGTGAATTTTTCCTTTTGCCTCAGGCCAGAATGCATTAAGTTGGGGAATTAGTTCGGTAATAGAGCTTCCAATTCCGAAAAATATATCATGCTGTTCGGTGTTTCTGCCTGCTGGACGGCAACCTAACATGATCATGTATAATTTTAATTGATTCATTAAGATAACTACCTAATCAAATGAAAAAATCCATGCCCCTCTTTGGTGGTTTGATTGATGCCTATTACCTTATATAAAATAAAATAAACGCCTTCCGTGCAATCTTTTTCTTGGAATTTACCATTCCAACTTGGACTTAGCTCCGTTAATTCTTTAACTTGTTCTCCCCATCTATTCAATATTACGGCATTAAAGGTGCTATCACCTTGCAGAACTAATTGATAAACATCATTCTCATTATCACCATTTGGCGTAAAGAAATTCGGGATGACAACGTCGAGAGGAATTTCGGGTTCTGGTGGTTCTGGTGGAATGACTGGAAGGATGGTAATGCTGATATAGGTGGTGTCTAAACAGCCATTGTTATTTGCAATGAGTTCCACTTGGTAGGTTCCAGGTGAGGTATACGTATGATTAATGCCTGCTAATGTTCCCGATGTAGTGGTGTTCCCATCTCCAAAGTCCCAAAAATAATTCGTGCCATTGGTCGTAGTATTTGTAAATTGAGCGCTATTTCCTGTGATATTTCCAGAAACTGAAGCTGATGGAGTGGGTATGACCGTAATTAATACGTCATCCGTATCTTGGCAAGTGCCTGTATTGCCTGTTAAGGTATAACTTGTAGTTGTATTGGCGATAAAAACAACGCTGTCTTGAATCCCATTTGACCAAGAGTAGGTAGTGGCACCACTTCCTGCTAATAAAATTGGACTTCCAGCGCAAACGGTAGTGTCGTTTCCTGCATCTACATCGATAGAGGATGCTACTACAATATCCATCGTTCCTATGGTTGTGCATGCCATCTGAATAGAGGTAAAGATAAAACTGTAGGTGCCGGCAATTGAGGTATTAATTGGACTTGGATACCAACTTCCCGAAATGCCTTGATTAGATTGGGTTGTCATTGCCGGAGCAACATCACCAACACAATACGGTCCTAACTGGTTAAATGCAGGAACAATAGAGTCCGTAACAACTATGTTTATGGTAAGATTTGATACGCAATTATTAATCTGATTAAGTGGGGTAAAAGTGTAAAATGAGACGCCTTGTATGCTCGTATTAATGGAATTCGGACTCCAGGTTCCATTATATCCATTACTTGACTGTATCGAGAGCGCTAAGGGAGTTTCATTGATGCAGTAAGTTCCAAAATAAAAAAATGACGGCTGAATACTATCTTGTACACTTATTGAAATGGTTGTCCCGTTGCCGCACTGTCCGGCTAGTGGGGTAAAAGTGTAGTTAGTTTGACCGGCGGTATTGGTATTTATTACTGCAGGATTCCATGTTCCTGTAATGCCATTAGTCGACGTGATAGGCAGTGTTGCGGCGTTTGCAAACACACAGTAGCTTGTATCGATATTAAAGGTTGCCAAGGCACCATTGTTTACAAAAAGTAGGAAGCTTGCTGTGTCGGCACATTGTCCGGGATTTGGTGTGAAAACATAGTTTGTGCTGCCCACGACATTAGTGGAGATAAAAGGAGGATTCCAGGTACCCGTAATGCCATTTGTGGAAGTGTTAGGCAGGGGAGGTGCTGGAGCATTCTGACAAATGGCGCCACTGTTTACGAACACTGGTTCCACGACTGCGCCGTTATTGGGTATTTGAATGCTGTCTAAAACAAGACAGCCATTTGCTGAGGTAACTTGGCAATAATACCAACCGGCACATAGATTATTCGCCGTCGCATTCGTTTGACCAATCGGAACCTGAGAACTGTTGAGCCAAACATAGCTATAAGCACTTCCTCCAGTAGGCGTGGCGGTTACTGATGCATTACAAGCACAATTGGCAGGGACTACTAAACTTAGATTGGCTTGAATTGGCTGAATAGCCATACAACTATTCGTTAAGGAATTTATGTAAGATTGATTAGCAGCATTATTGGCGACTCCTGGAGTTTGATTGTTTGGAGCACTACATGAACCGATCGACCAATTTCCTTGCGTAGCTGGATTATTTGAAAAATTGTTGGTGAAGCTATAAACGCTGTTGGTTGCAGGTCCAATAAAATAAATTATTACGGAGCTGTTGTTGTTTCCCCAACTTACTGAATGTACAGGAACGAAATAATTACTGGCACTATAAATTTGAAAAGAATCATCGGTATTCGACATGCCAATGTTACTCCAATTCCCCCCAGCGACGAATCCAGCTAGTGGATAATTTTGGCCTGTTCCTGTCGATGGTGAGCTGAGGTGTTTGTCAAATAGGGAAGAGGATACTGGAATTACTAAGCGACAATTATTATCCAACATACTTAAATCTTGTGCAGGTAATGATGCATTAAGGTCTGCATCGTTGTAGATAACAATTAAGGTTCCGACAGGGATACAATTCCAAAAGCTATTGTTAGCAAACCGAATACAACCTGGCGCTACTCCTTCACCAACACTTGGTCCATTTGAAAAATAGCCATTATTATCGTCTAGGATCCAATTCTTTAAGTCTAGGCAGCTTGTTCCTGCAGAGCACGGATTATAATTTACCCCAGGAACAACTAATAATTCAACGTATTCTTTTGATCCGGAAGGGCCTTGGGAGACTTCATTGACGATTAGGGATTGAGAAAATAAGCGCGTAGGAATGACAATTCCAAAAAATAACAAGCAACTAAAAATTATGCGCATCAATAATTTTTAATCAAAGGTAAATTTAATTTATCGATTCGCTTATAATACGCTTGTAATTTCTGTTATCATTCCATTAAATATTACCTTCTCACCAGCTATTTTACCTCTCATCATTTGACCAAGGGGCGCTTCCAAACTCAGTGCGAAAAAACTATTGTTTTGACAAATCAATTGCCCCAAACTGATTGAAAAATAGTACCATCCTTTGTTGGTTTGTACCAAACTTCCAATGGTGATTTTCTGGTGTTTCAAGGCAGGATCAATACCTGTCATAATGGCCTCTTGAAGGAGTAATATATTCAATTGATTGGTTAGTTTTTCTTGTTCTAATTGGGCCATGGCATGAGCCGTTTCATGCTTATCTCCCGCTGAACTTTTTGCGTCATCAAACTCGGAGGGATAGCTATCTTGTAGAATCAATCTTAAGCCGTTGATTTTATTTTTTAACGTCTCTAAGGTTAATTGATAAACCACTACCTTATCCATGGTATTTATTTTTTTGTAGCGTAGTTCATTTCAGGGTTATAGTGCAGCGCTGTGAAGGTGTTGGTCCAGGCCATAACGACATGAACCAAGAAAGCGATGATTATATTTCCCGACATTAGGGTTAGAATACAAAGAACAAAGCCAAGTGGAATGGCTCCGATAGTTTCGTCTAAGCCTTTTGGAATGTGTGTGGCAGAATAAAGCGCCACATTTACTGCAATTGCCGGCCATATCCCGATGGCATCTACAACCGGAAAAAGTAGTACGCCTCTAAATAGTAATTCGTAGCCAAATAAATATAAAAACCAAGCTAAGGCCTCTAAAAGCATCATTTTTTTTGTCCAAACTTTCGATCTAGCTTGTGGGTAGTTGACTAAATTTTTAGGTTTTTTCGCGCTAAAGTAAGCGATTGGAATCACTAAAATACTAAGACCTACTGTCCATGCTAAGCTGAAAATAAAGGTTTGGCTATTAAAAGAAATCCCATAATCCGACAGATTGGTACCTTTAAACCATAACAGGCATATAATCACGGGGAAAATTCCCATGCTTACAAATCCAATAATCTTTGTGAAAAACAGGTGATTAAATAGTGCGGCATCGCGCTCATATTTAGTTGTAAAAAGCAACTTAATACGCTCAGACTTTGAGACAAACCAATACAAAGAGAAAAAAGCAAGTGCAAGAATAATGGGTAAAAATGACGCTAAGTCAGAAGTATTCCAGGAGAAGTCGAGTTGGTCTGTATTCATTTATTTTTTATATAATTATTTTCAATAAACCAAGTTAATGCCTCACTTATAGCGTCCTCTATTGGTGTTTGAGGCATTTCGAGTTCTTTAATTGCTTTGGCAGAGGTGTAATAGTGTTCCTCTGAAGCAAGGATAGCTAATTCATGGGAAACTGCAGGCGAAAATTTAAATAAGTGACCAATCTGGGAATTGAACCTGCCATATAATCGGACCATTGGTGTAGATAACTTAAATCGAGGTGCTGACACTTTGGCAATTGCGGCTATTTTTTCAAAGGCCATTTTATAGGTTAAGTTAGCATTCCCAAGAAGGTAACATTCGCCTTTTTCCCCCATGGTAATCGCATTCGCTATTGCCACAGCGACATCTTTTACAGCTACAAAGTTTTTTCCTCCCAAGGTGTAGCCGGGTACTTTTTTATTGTAAATCCCGATTAACATCGTTCCTGAACTTG
>Ga0247838_1003037_pt1 | contig 20111 bp, 18 predicted proteins | sample LaCruzMarch2015__5_FD_189097 | JGI IMG/M metagenome (GOLD analysis project Ga0247838, IMG submission 189097) | Freshwater microbial communities from meromictic Lake La Cruz, Castile-La Mancha, Spain - LaCruzMarch2015_15m | ecosystem: Environmental > Aquatic > Freshwater > Lake | place: Spain... | reverse complement strand
CGCTGGCTGGCCGCCCTAGCCCTGCTGTTCGGCTTGCTGCTCTTGTTTGCCAGGCTCGGCATTGAGAGGCTCTGGTTTGCCCAGTTCGGGGCTGAGATGGTGGTGATGCGCCGCTGGCTGCTCCAGCTGCTGGGCTTCGCCGTTGTGATGGGCCTGGGTGTTCCTCTCCAGCTGCAACAGCTGAATCGCTGCTGGCGTCTGCGTCAGCAGGCTGCCAGCAAAGACCTGCCCAAATCCCCCCTAGTCGTGCTCGGGCAGAGGCGGCTGCTGCTCGTTCTTGGAGTCTTGCTTTTGCTGCTGGCGGCAGGACTCACCTATCTGATGGTGCAGGCCAGGGACCTTATTGCCGCTCCCTTCAGTGGCCAGGTGATCACAGGAATTCCCGTGTTGGCCGATCTCAGGCCTCTGGTCGTGGTGGCCCTGGCGGCGGGGCTGCTGGTGCCGTTGCTGCTTTGGCCCCTCACCACGCTGCGGATCAGCTTGGCCACGGCCCTGGCCGGCTCTGCCACGGCGCTGGCTCGGGGTTGGAGCCTTTGGCTGCCTGCTCTCCTGGCGGTGCCTTTCCACGAGGTCGACCCAGTTACGGGATTTGATCTGCGCTTCACCGTGCTGCAGCTGCCGGCGTTGCATCTGCTGATCAGTGTGGTGATGGCCCAGGCCGTTGTTGGCCTGGCTGGCTGTCTCTGGCTGACCTGCACAGAGGGCACGAGCCTCTCGGAGCTCCGCTTTCCAGGACTCAGCTCCCTGCAGCAGCGAGTGCTGCAGCCCCAGTTTGCGGTGCTGGCTCTGATAGCGGCCTTCAGCAATGCTCTCTCGCCCTTCGATCTGATGGTGCAGGGCAGCGGGGTGGCCTCGGGAGCGGGATTTGTGGATCTGCATGTGCGCCTGCCCCTGCGTCTGCTGTTCAGCGGGCTGCTCCTACTCACGGCCCTGGGGCTGCTGGTGCCGCTGCCCAAGGGGTGGCTGCGTCGTGGTGCCCTAATTCCTCTGGCGTTAACGGCCCTGGCCGTGCCGATCACCGAGTGGATTGTGGCTCCCCTGGTGCAGAGGTTCTTGGTGCAGCCGCGGGAGTTGGTCCTTGAATCCCCCTATCTGGCGCGGTCCATTGCGGCTACGCGGCAGGCGTTCGGCCTTGAATCCGTTCAGACGCTTACCCTCCAGCCCCGCCAAAACCTCACCGCCGCCGATCTGGCGCAAGCGCCGGGCACCCTGGCCAACATCCGCTTGTGGGACAGCAAGCCCCTGCTGGAGGCCAACCGCCAACTCCAACAGCTACGCCTCTACTACCGCTTTCCCTCCGCGGCCGTCGATCGCTATCCCCTGGGCAGCGATCCGGCCCGCCAGGGCTCCCAGATGGTGTTTATCGCTGCCCGTGAACTCGATACTGGAGCCCTACCTAAGGACTCCCGCACCTGGTTGAACCGCCATCTGGTTTTCACCCATGGCTACGGCTTCACCGTCAGTCCTGTGAATGCCTTCGGTCCCGACGGGCTGCCGCTGTATTTCGTCAAGGACCTGGGGCGGAGCGGCAGGGTGCAGGGCATCCCCCAACTGGGCCTGCCTGACTCCACCGTGCGCCAGGCTCTGCCTGTGGGACGGCCCCGCCTGTATTTCGGCTCGGCCAAGGCGCCCTATGTGATTGCCCCCACCAAGGTGCGGGAGTTCGACTACTCCGAGGGGGAGCTGAACATCTATTCCCACTACGGCGGTGCCGGGGGCGTGGCCATTTACGGTCCCCTGGAGCGTCTGATGGCAGCGGCCTATCTGCCAGAGCCGCGGCTGTTGTTCACGGGGTCCTTGCAGCCAAATTCGCGGCTGCTGCTCCGCCGCCAGGTAAGTGAGCGCCTTGCAGCCCTGGCGCCGTTTCTGCGCTTCGAGAGCCAGCCTTACCTCGTCACGGCCAGGGTGCCGTCCACCCCCGGCTACGACCCCGATCAGCACCAGTACTGGCTGCTCGATGGTTTCACCAACAGTCGCAGCTACCCCTACAGCGATGCCAACCCCTCCGGTATCCGTTATTTACGCAATCCGGTGAAGGCCGTGGTTGACGCCCATAGCGGCAAGGTTTGGCTCTATGTGAATGATCCCAGTGATCCGATCCAGCGCACCTGGCAGAAAGCGTTCCCTGAGCTGTTCAGACCGCTCTCAGCCATGCCGAAGTCGCTGCTGGCCCACATTCAGGTGCCTCAAAGCCAGTTTCAGGTGCAGGCCGAACGGCTGCTGCGTTACCACGTAACCGATGTGCGCACCTTCTACAGCGGAGATGACGTCTGGTCGGTGCCGCTGGAGATCTACGGATCCTCGAATACGCCGGTGCGCCCGTATCACGTGACGGTGCAGCTGCCGGGAGAAAGCAAGCCGGAATTCGTTTTGCTGCTCCCCTTCTCGCCCTTGAAGCGTCCCAACATGGTGGGTTGGTTGGCTGTCCGCAACGATCCCCCCAACTACGGCCAGCAGCTGCTGGTTCGCTTCCCCCAGCAGCGCCTACTTCTGGGGCCGCAGCAGATCTCCTCACTGATCGAGCAGGATCCCGCCATCAGCTATCAGTTCGGCCTTTGGAACCGGGCTGGCTCCAGCGTGATCCACGGCAATCTGCTCGTGCTGCCGGTGGGTCGGGGGCTGTTGTATGTGGAGCCCATCTACCTGCAGAGCAAGAACAACAACCTGCCCACGCTGGTGCGGGTGGTGGTGACGGACGGCACCAACTTCGTGATGGAGCGCAATCTTCAGGATGCCCTGGCCAAGCTCGTGAGCAGCAAGAATGGGGTGGTAACTGGCCGCTCACTGACCCTGGCCGGTACTGCTGGCCGGAGCCAATAAAAAAGGGGGCCCCGTGTGGGGCCCCTGGAATCCGATCGCTGGCCAGATCAGGCTGCGACTGCTGCCTTGGGGTCAAGGGCGCCCTTGGCGTAGAGGCCGGCGTAGTAGTTGATGTCGCGCTGCTTGATCTTGCTGGCGTTGCCTGCACACCAGAACTGCTGATAACGATCCAGGCAAACCTGCTTCATGTACTGGCGGGCAGGCTTGTTGAAGTGGCGGGGATCGAAGTTGGCGGGATCCTTGAAGGCCGCTTCCCGAACAGCTGCGGTGAAGGCCAGGCGGTTATCGGTGTCGATGTTGACCTTGCGCACGCCATTGCGGATGCCCTCCTGGATCTCTTCGACGGGCACGCCGTAGGTCTCGGGGATGGCGCCGCCAAACTTGTTGATCATGTCCAGCCACTCCTGGGGAACCGAGGAGGAGCCGTGCATCACCAAGTGGGTGTTGGGGATCGCTTTGTGGATCTCGGCGATGCGGCTGATGGCCAGCACTTCACCGGTGGGTTTGCGGGTGAACTTGTAGGCGCCGTGGCTGGTGCCGATGGCGATTGCCAGGGCGTCAACTTTGGTTTTGGCGACGAAATCGGCCGCCTCGGCGGGGTCGGTGAGCAACTGGCTGTGGTCGAGCTTGCCCTCAAAGCCGTGGCCGTCCTCGGCCTCACCCATGCCGGTTTCCAGGGAACCCAGGCAACCCAGCTCGCCTTCCACACTCACGCCGATGGCGTGGGCCACGTCGACCACCTCTTTGGTGACAGCCACGTTGTACTCGTAGCTGGCGGGGCTTTTGGCGTCTGCCATTAGCGAGCCATCCATCATCACCGAGGTGAAACCGTTGGCGGCAGCACCAAAGCAGGTGGCAGGGCTGTTGCCGTGGTCCTGGTGCATCACCACCGGGATGTCGGGATAGGTTTCGACTGCGGCCAGGATCAGGTGGCGCAGGAAATTTTCACCGGCGTACTGGCGGGCACCGCGGGAGGCCTGCAGAATCACCGGAGAGTCGGTCTCACTGGCCGCCTCCATGATCGACTGCACCTGCTCCAGGTTGTTTACGTTGAAGGCAGGGATGCCATAGCCGTTCTCAGCGGCATGGTCGAGCAGCAGCCGAAGCGGAACGAGCGCCATGGGAAAACCTCTCGGGGGCGGGAGTTGAACTGGCGCCGACTCTAGGTGATGCCCCTTGGAGTGCTCTGGCCAGCTCCCAGGCGGGCCCAGTCGCAGCAGCGCTGACTCAGCACTGCCTCGCCCAAGCCAGGCAGCATCGGTCGGCCCTCGCGCACCGCCGCACTCCACCAGCTGTGGATGCGCTGCACCGGCGCAATCCGGCCATCGGCCCAGGTGCGAGCAAAGCTCCAGCGGTCATCAGCCTCAACCGGCCGCAATGGCTCTCCCGCCTGGGAGTGCCACAGCCCAAAGCCATGCACGTAGTCGGCTTGGTTGTCGGAGCCCAGCACGGCGGTGCCGTCGCGGCCGTACAGCTCCAGCCAGCAGCCCCGGCCCCTGCGGGCCACGGAGGCCAGGTTGAGCTGGGCCGGCACCCTCTGCCCCAGTGGTGTTTCCAGCTCCAGCTGCACCAAGGCGATGTCTTCGGCATCCACCCTGGCCAGGCGACCACTGCCATCGGCTAGGGGCCGTTGGGTAATTGCCGTGCTCAATTGGGCACTAAGGGAGTGGCTTGGACCCACCAGCCAGTGCAGGGTGTCAAAGGCATGGGTGCCCAGCGCTCCCAGCACCCCGCCACCTTCGGCTGCCTGGGAATACCAGCTCCAGGGGCGCGAGGGGTCAGCTCGGCTGCCCATCAGCCAGTCGTATTTCACCAGCACCAATTTACCGAGGACGCCGCTGGCCAGCAGGTCGGCGAGCTGCTGAAACAGGGGAACGGCCCGGTATTCAAAGTCGACCGCCACGGTTAGCCCCCGCTGCAGGGCCAGCCGTTGCAGGCTCTCGATCTGCTCGGCGTTGAGGGCAACTGGCTTCTCCAGCAGCAGGTGCTTGCCCGCTTCCAGGGCGCGCCTGGCTAGATCAAAACGCGGCCCCGGCGGGGTGGCGATCACGATCGCCTCGACGGCCGGATTGGCCAGCAGCCCATCGAAGTCGCTGTGGCCAGGCAGTTCGGCGCTGCGGCAGGCGGCTTCCAGTCGCTCGGGGCGCGGGTGCCAGAGGGCCACCGGCTCGGTGCCGGGGCAGGCGCGCAATGCCGGTAGGTGCACGGCCTCGCCAAAGCCCAGGCCAGCAATGGCGACCTTCAGCGGGGGAGCGCTCATGAGAGGCCCTCGGCTGCGGTGGCACAAACTTCGCCGATCACGCTGCTGATCAGGTTGTCCCCCGATGCCGGCTGCCATTCAGCTCGGAACTGGGGTAGGCCGTTGATAGATGTGTCGCGGAACAGCTCCTGGCCGCAGTCGATTTCCATCACGTAGAGATCGGCGAGGGGCCTGGGTTGCTCCTCGCTGACAGGTTTTTGGAAGCGTGTCAGCACCGAAATATTGCCGCCGCGGCTGGTGCGCAGGCTGCCACCGTCCCACCATTGGCGTCCCTCGCTGGTGCTGGCCACCTCATGCCAGTCGACCGGGCCAGCCAGGGCCCTTCCAGGCGTGGCGGCCAGGATCCCCACGACCAGCAACATCAGCAGCAGGGAGTGGGCTGCCCGGCGCAGGCCGCTCATGCCGCCACCGCTTCACGGCAGCCGTGCATGGTGAGCAGGCTGGCCAGGGTTGCCTTGAATTCAGTGCGATCCACGATCGCGTCAACGAAGCCGTGGTCGCGCAGGTATTCGGCGGTTTGGAAGCCCTCGGGCAGCTTTTCGCGCAGGGTCTGCTCGATCACCCGGCGGCCGGCGAAGCCGATCAGGGCCTTGGGCTCGGCCAGGATTAAGTCGCCCAACATGGCGAAGCTGGCAGTTACACCCCCTGTGGTGGGGTAGGTGAGCAGGGGCAGGTAAAGCAGCTCTGCCTGGCGGTGCCGCTCCAGGGCGCCGGAGATCTTGGCCATCTGCATCAAGCTCAACATCCCCTCCTGCATGCGGGCACCACCGGAGGCGCAGACAATCAGCACCGGTATGCGCCGGGCGGTGGCGGTTTCGATCAGGCGGGTGAGCTTCTCTCCCACCACCGAACCCATCGACCCGCCCATGAAGCGGAAATCCATCACTCCGAGGGCCAGGGGTAAGCCACTGGTGCGGCAGATACCGGTAACCACGGCGTCGCGCAGGCCCGTGCTCTGCTGGCTATCGCGGATGCGATCGGCGTAGCTACGCCGGTCCTTGAAGGCGAGGGGGTCGGTGGGCGAGAGCCCGGTATCCATGGGCTCGAAGCTGCCCGGGTCGGCGATCAGGGCGATGCGCTCAGGGCTGTCGATGCGGTTGTGGTGGCCACATCCCTTGCAAACGCTGGCGTTAGCCACCAGGTCTTTGCGATACACCACCAAACTGCATTCCGGGCACTTGCTCCAGAGCCCATCGCCCTCCTCCGGCTCCTGGGTGACCCGCACGGTTGGGGCATTTTTCTGGCGATCCGCAAACCAGTCGAACAGCGACATGCGGCGTTTACCAACAGCTCAACCTATTTAAGGCGCTTCACCACACCAGCCCCAGCACGGTCAGCCATAGGTCGTTGCCGAGTAGCCACACGGCGGCTCCTCCAGCTGCAAGGAAGGGGCCAAAGGGAAAGGGCTGGTGCTTGCCCAGCAGGCCGCTGAGCCGGCCGATGCTGCCCAGCACCGCCCCAGCAAACACCGCCAGGATCACGGTGATGCCAAGCCCGGTGAGGCCAAGCCAAGCCCCCAGCAGGGCAGCCAGTTTGGCGTCTCCCAGGCCGAGGGCTGGACGGCCGATTGCCTTGTGGGCCAAGGCACTGACCGTTTCAAAGCCAACCAGGCCAACTCCAGCGGCCACCAGATGGTGAAACAGCAGCTCTCGGCCGATTTCGTCGCCCTGCTGGAAGCCGATCACTGCGGTCACCGCCAGGCCTAGTAACAGGCCAATTCGGCACAGGGGTTCGGGCAACCAGAGGCGATCGAGATCGATCAACACCAGCGGCAGCAGCCAGCTCAACAGCAGCCAGCCTGCGGCTACCAGCAGCCAGGGGTGGGGCTGGCTGCCCATGGCGCTCGGCTGGGCCAGCAGGGCCGCTATCCAAAGCCCGGCGCTAAGCAGCTCCACAAGGGGGTAGCGGCAGGAGATCGGAGCACCGCAGTGGCCACAGCGTCCCCGCAACAGCAACCAGCCCAGTAGGGGCACATTTTCAAACCAGCGCAGCCGGCTGCCGCAACGGGGGCAGTGGCTGGGTGGCAGCACGATCGATTCCTCCCGAGGCAGGCGCCAGGCCACCACATTGAGAAAGCTGCCTACGCAGGCCCCAAGTAGCGCCACAACAACGGGCACGGCTGGCGAGCTGGCAAGCAGCGGAGCAAGGGCGCTCAAACGGGCCTCAGGCGAGAGGGGGAGAGGACGGTTTGCGGGGTAGACGCAGCCTGGCTGCACCGCTCCGTGCCAGGCGGCCACGGATCAAATCAATGGGCACAAATTGCTCATCGGGCAGCAGCACCGGCTGGTCGAAAACAATCCTGCCCTGCAATATTTGCTTGCCATTGAGCACCACGCCGGAGGGTTCGTGGCCGGCGTTGCCGAGCTCCAAAGACTGAAACAAGATGCGGCGAGCTGCCTGAATCACCAGGCTGCTGTTGATCTGGTCGAGACGCAATAGATCTGCGGCCTTGGTTTTGGCAGCCCCCGGAATCAAAAACGACGGGGAAGGATTCTTCGTGGGTGTGGCGAAGGAGATCGGCCTCACCAAAACCAATGGCAACCCCAGAATAGGGGTTGCCATTGCAATCAGGACAGCTTCTTCTTCTCTTCGATCATGCGATGGATGATCGGCGTAAGGATCAGCTCCATGGCGAAGCCCATTTTGCCGCCATCTACCACGATCGAGGTGGGGCTCGACATGAACGAGTCGTGGATCATGTCGAGGAGGTAGGCAAAGTCGATGCCCCACTTTTCGCGGGCCCCCTTGCGGAAGTGGATGATCACGAAGGATTCATCCGGCGTGGGGATCTCCCGGATCATGAAGGGGTTGGAGGTGTCCACCGTGGAAACCCGCTGGAAGTTGATATCGGTGAGGCTGAACTGGGGGCAGATGTGGTTGATGTAATCCGGCATGCGGCGCAGGATCGTGTCCACCGTGGCCTCGGCCGGATAGCCGCGCTCCTTGTTGTCACGAGCGATCTTCTGGATCCACTCCAGGTTCACGACCGGCACCACGCCGACGAGTAGATCAGCCAATCCGGCTACGTCGTAACCCTCGCCCTTGACGCCACCGTGCAGACCTTCGTAGAAAAGCAGGTCGGTGCCGTTGGGGATGGCTTCCCAGGGGGTGAACTGGCCGGGATCCAGGTTGGTGCCGAGGCGGGCGTTGTGCTCGGCGGCTTCATCAAGGGAGTGAAGGTAGTAGCGCTTCTGGCCACTGCCGGTTTCGCCGTAGGTCTTGAACAGCTCCTCGAGCTTCTCAAACAGGTTTGCTTCGGGGCCGAAGTGGGAGAAGTTTTCACCATTGGCCAAGGCGGTAGCCATGGCTTCCTTCATCGGCCCACGCTCGTAGCGGTGGTAGCTGTCGCCCTCCACCACTGCAGGGGTGATTCCTTCGCGCTTAAAAATGTGCTCGAAGGCGCGCTTGACAGTGCTGGTGCCTGCGCCGGAGGAACCGGTGACAGAAACAACCGGGTGACGCTTCGACATGCGCAGGAATCAACGAAACTGACCGAGAGTTTGGCAGGTCGCCGGCGCCTACCCCGCCAGGGCAGCTAGCAGCTGCTCTCCCATGGCGCGGCAGCCCAGCTGGGTGCAGCCCTCGCTCATCAGGTCGCCGGTGCGGTAGCCAGCGGCCAGCACCCGGTCGACGGCGGTTTCTAGGACGGTGGCCGCGGCGTCTTGCTGCAGGCCGACCCGCAGCATCATGGCGGCGCTGAGCACCATTGCCATCGGGTTTGCCTTGTCCTGGCGGGCGATGTCGGGGGCGGAGCCATGGATCGGCTCAAACAGGCCAGGCCCGCTGGACCCCAGGGAGGCGGAGGGCAGCATGCCGATCGAGCCGCTCAACATGGCTGCCTCATCACTGAGGATATCGCCGAAGAGGTTGCTGGTGAGCAGCACGTCGAATTGGCGGGGATTGCGCACCAGCTGCATGGCGGCGTTATCAACGTACATATGGCTGAGTTCCACCGCCGGGTAGTCGGCCGCCATGGCGGTGACCTGGTCGCGCCAGAGCTGGCTCACATCGAGCACGTTGGCCTTGTCAACGCTGCAAAGCCGGCCGCTCCTGGCCACGGCCAACTCGAATGCCACCTTGGCGATGCGCTCGATCTCGTCGTCGAAGTAGGCCATGGTGTTGAAGGCCCGCACCCGCCCCTCAGCCTCGACGCGTCCCTTGGGGGTGCCGAAATAGACGCCGCCGGTTAGCTCGCGCACCACCATCAGATCCACCCCTTCGATCACCTCGCGCTTGAGGGTGGAGGCATCGATCAGGGCCGGGATGATCTTCACCGGCCGCAGGTTGGCGAACAGGCCCAGCGCTGATCTCAGCCCCAGCAGGCCCGATTCAGGGCGCTGCTCCCGGGGCAGGCTGTCGTATTGGGGCGAGCCGATGGCGGCGAGCAGCACCGCATCGGCGGACTTGCAGGCCTCGAGGGTGCTGATGGGCAGGGGCTCGCCGGTGGCGTCAATGGCAACGCCGCCCATGGGTTGCACGTCGTAGACGAGGCTGAAGCCATGGCTGCTGCTGACCTCATCCAGCAGCTGGCGGGCTACCGCCATGATTTCCGGGCCGATGCCGTCGCCGGGAAGCAGGGTGATTCGGTAGCTGGTCGTCATTGGGGGGTGGGGCGCCGCCGGCGAGGCTAGGGCTTGGCCTGCTTCTCCAGCTGCCGCAGGGCTTTAGCTAGCTCAGGCAGCTTGTTGAATATGGCCGAGCTGCGCAGCCAGAGGCGGTTGGAGATGGCCGGATAGCCGCTCACCACCTCGCCGGCGGCTACCTCGCCATGCACCCCAGATTTTGAGCTGGCGATGGCTCGGTCGCCCATCACGGCCTTGTTTGCCAGCCCCACCTGGCCCGCCAAAATCACGCCATTGCCGAGGCGGGCCCCGCCGGCGATGCCCACCTGGGCCGCCAGGGCGCAGCCCTTGCCGGTGCTGACGCCATGGCCGATATGCACCAGGTTGTCGATCTTGGTGCCGGCGCCGATGCGGGTTTCACCTACTGAGGGTCGGTCGATGGTGCTGCCGCAACCCACCTCAACCCCCTCCTCCAGAACTACCTGGCCGGTCTGGGGCATCTTGCGCCAGCCATTGGCGGTGGGCACGAAGCCAAAGCCCTCGCTGCCCACCACGGCATTGGAGTGCACGACGCAGCCCCGGCCCAGGCGGCTGCCGGGGTGCAGAACGGCACCGGCGTGCAGCTCGCAGTCGTCACCGATCTGCACGTCTTCGTAGAGCACCACCTGGGGGTGGATTACGCAGCTGGCGCCGATCTGCACGTTGGCGCCGATCACGACCAGGGGGCCTAGGTGGGATCCCATGCCAACTACCGCGCTTGGATCGACCACTGCACTGGGGTGGATGCCAGCGGCGGGCTGGCGGCGGGGGTGGAGAGCAGCGAGGGCTTCGGCAAATGCCAGGCGTGGATCAGCAAGGGCGATCCAGGCCAGGCCCCGCTCCTGGGCCAGCTGCTGCAGGGCTGCGGCCTCCTCGCCGCGGGCTGGCAGCAGGATGGCTCCGGCGTTGCTGCCGGCCAGGGCAGCAGCTAGGGCGTTGCCTGGTTCCAGAAAAGTGAGCTGATCAGCCTGGGCCTGATCTAGGGCTGCCGCCCCGTGTAGCTCGGGGTCGTCAGAGAGATGCCGCAGGCTGGCATCCGTAACTTCGCTGAGCTGGCTGAGCAGTTCGCTGAAGCGCATGCCAGGGAAGAGAAGCGGGGCGAATCGTAGGTCCGGCCTTAACAGCTGGTGAGCACCAGCTGGTCGCGGTGCACCACCTCAACGCCGGAGCTGCCCATCAGCTCTCGCAGCTCGGTGCTGCTAAGGCTGGCCAGACCCCGACCCAGTTCGCGCCCATCACTGGCCAGCAGGCGCACCGCCTCGCGGCGCTCGAAATCGCCAACCACCGCTTGTACTCCCACGGCCAGCAGGGAGGCTCCCTGCTGGGTTAGGGCCCTCTCGGCGCCGGTGTCTAGCTGCAGGCTGCCCTTGGGCAGGAGCGCGTGGGCCAGCCAGCCCTTGCGGTCGGGAAGGGGGGTGGGGCTGGGCTGGAACAGGGTGCCGACCCGCTCGCCGGCCAGTAGGGCATCGAGCACTGCGGGGTCACGGCCGTCAGCCAGGCGCACCCGGATGCCGCTGGAGGTGGCGATGCGGGCTGCAGTGAGTTTGGTGGTCATGCCGCCAGTGCCCCACTGCCCTCCACCGCTGGCCACCGATTGCAGGTTGTCGAGCTCGGCCAGGCTGGCCACCTCCTCGATCGGCCGGGCCTCGGCGTCGCTGCGGGGGTCGCCTGAATAAAGACTGTCCACGTCGGTGAGCAGCACCAGCTCATCGGCGCCTATCGCCACTGCCACCAGGGCCGAGAGGGTGTCGTTGTCGCCGAAGCGCAGTTCGTCGGTGGCCAGGGTGTCGTTTTCGTTGACCACCGGCACCACTCCCCAGGCAAGCAGCTGCTCGAGGGTGCGGCAGGCGTTCTGGTAGCGGCGGCGGGAGGCCAGATCGCCGCGGGTCAGCAGCACCTGGGCTACCGCCAGCCCACGCACGGCGAAAGCGTCTTGGTAAAGGGCCATCAGCCGGCCCTGGCCCACGGCGGCGGCGGCCTGGAGGGCCACCACTTCGCTGGGGCGCTGCCCCAGGCCAAGGGCTTCGCAGCCCAGACCCACGGCCCCACTGGTAACCAGGGCGATGGTCTCGCCCTGGCGCCGTTGGCGGCTGAGACTGGCAGCCAGATCGGAGATCACCACTGCCGTTGGACGGCCGGCGCTGCCCCGTAGCAGGCTGGTGCCCACCTTGATCACTCGGCGCATGGAGTGGGATGGGGTTGCCATCAGCCCAGGCTGGTGCCCACCAAGTTGGCCAGGCGCAGCTCCAGTTTTTGGAGCCGATCCCGCTTGCAGGGGTGGCCTTGGGGATCGATCGGTTTCACCAGCACTGTGAACAAGCCAAGCCGGTTGCCGGCGATTACGTCCGTAAACAGGCGGTCACCGATCAGGGCGACCTCCTGGTGGGGCAGGTTTAGCTCGGCCAGCACCCGACGCAGGGCGCTGCGGCGTGGTTTGCCGGCGGAAATTGTGTAGGGCAGGTCGAGCTGGGCCGCCACAGCTCCGATCCGCTGGCGGGAGGGGTTGTTGCTGAATAGGTGGATAGGCACCTGCTGCCGCGCCTGCTGCAGCCAGCGCATGGCGCTGGCGGGCAGCTCCGCCTGGCGGCGGGGCAGCAAGGTGCGATCGACATCGAGCACCAGGGCCCGGATCGGTTGGTCGAGCAGCTCCTGCAGGGGCAGCTCGGCCAGGGTGCACTCCCGCAGCCAATTAGGGCGCAGCAGCTGGCGCAGCATCAGTCGTCGCCCTCGCGCTCTTCCAATTCAGCCTCGATTCGGGGCTGTACCCGTTCAAACTCCTCGCCTTCCACCAGCAAGGCGCCGTCGCCATTCATGCGGGCCACCACGAAGAAGGGATCTAGGGGGATGTACAACCCGTATTCCAGATCGTCTACGAGGAAGCTCACCAGCAATTCGTAGGTCTCGGAGTCGTCGTCAGCGTCTTCGTCGTCATCGAGCTCATCGGGTTCGGGCTCGTCCAGTTCGCCGCTGACGGTGAGGGTGACGGCAGAGCGCACCAGGGTGAGGTCGTGCTCTTGCAGCACCACATCGGCAACCGACAGGATCGGCTCGGTGGCATCGATGGTGTCGATCAGTTCTGGGTCTTCGTCGCCGTCGAGGCGGAACAGGCAGACAGGGGTGTCGACCGGGGTGAGCAGCACGTAGTCGTGGCCATCAAGGGGGATCAGCTGCTCGAGGAAGCAGAGCAGCTGGCGGCCGCGGCTGTCGTGCACGAGCACGGTGGGAACATCGGCGGGGATCTCCGAGCTGGACTGGGAAGGGGGTTCGGAACTCATGGGCTGGAATTGGATCTCTTCAGGATGCTGCAGCGTCGGCCGTCTGGCACCGTTCGATGGTCGCCGGGAGCACCGGATCGGGGCCGTCTTGCAGCCATTGTTCGAGCAGCAGGGCCGCGGCGGCGCTGTCGAGGGCACCGCTGCGGTCGCCGTGAAGCCCGTGGCGCTCGCCGGCGGCCCAGGTGCTGGCATGCTCATTTACCCAGGCCAGGGGTAGCTGCAGCCGGCGGGCCAGGCGCTCGCCGTAACGCTGGCAGTGCAGGGCCTGGGCGGTGAGCTGCCCAGCCGCATCTAGCGGCAGGCCCACCACCAGGGCCAGCACCCGCCGCTGCTGCACCAGGGTGTTCAGATGCTCTAGGTCGCTGGCGAAGGAGCCCCGGGCCAGGGCCCGCAGGGGGGTAACGGTGAGGCCGAGGGGGTCACAGCCCGCCAGGCCGATGCGCCGTCGCCCAACGTCGAGGGCCAGCACTGAGCGGGGCTGCGGGGCGCTTCTTGATCGGGTCGCGCTCACAACGGCGGGGCCAGGGGGGTTGGGGTGGGCAGGGGGCGGCGGCGGGGTTGCCACTGCTCAAGCAAGGCATCGATTCGCTGGGCGGCCCGTGCCGGGGCCTGCAGCCCTTGACGCCGCCAGACGCTGCGCGCCATCAGCACCCGCTCGCCTTGCTCCTGAGCTCCCAGGTCAGCCAGCCAGCGCTGGCGAGCTTCATCGCGCAGGTCACAGCGGAGCCAGAGGGGTTCGCCGGCGCCGAGGCCGGCTTGGGCCTGGTGCAGCAGCAATTCGGTGGCAGCGCCCACCAGGTGTTCCCAGCCGGGATGGACACTCAGCTCCACATCGTGACCGCCGCCTGGGTGCTCGCCGATCCAGCGCACGGCTGCCACCGCCTGCTCCCGGGTGGGATCCACCAGCATCCAGCCACGGCCGTGGCTCTGGTCGAGCAGATCTTCGACGCGGCGATCGAGCAGCTGACGCAATTGGGCCGGGCAGGCGGCCTGCTCCAGGTGCCAAAGCAGGGTGGCGCTGCGGCGGTTGAGGGGTGTGAGCTGCAGCTCTGCCGGTGCGGGGCTGCTGGCCGAGATAGGGCCGCCGCCGGCAGGGGCGCCAGGCCAACACCAGAGCCGGTCGCTGCGCAAGGGCTGAAAGCCCTGCTCGCGCAGCATCACCAGGCGGGTGTCATCGAGGGTTGAGGCCGCAGCAATCCAGCTGGCCGCTCCCCGGGCCCGCTGGATTGCTGCTCGCAGCAAGGTGCTGGCCAGTTCATGGCGGGCGGCGCTCGGGGCCAGGCGCAGGTGCTGCATCTGCCAGCAACTGCCACTGCGGTTGAGCCGGCGGCAGATGATCAGCCCGAGCGGCTTCTGGCCGCTGAGAGCCACCAGCACCTGGGGTGCGAGCGAGGGCCTAGCCAGTAGCGCCTGCATAAGCCGCTCGGGCAGGCCCAGCAGCACGGCCCGCTGCAGCACCGGTTGCAGGGGCAGAAAGGCGGTATCGGTGAGTAGGGGTAGGTGCCAGCCAGCCAGGGTTTCGAGCCGCCAGCTATCTGGCCCCGGAGGCTCGGGTGGTGCTGGAAGGGCAGAGGGCGGCTGCAGGATCCCGAGCATGGGGGCGTTACCAGTCAGCCGGGTAGCCCAACTGTATCGGCGCCAGAGTTGGCTGCGGCTTGGCTGGGATTTAGCCGTGCTGGGGGTCAGCTGGGGCGCACCAGCACCAATGGGGTGCGCTCGTTGGCATTACCAGCCGGGTTGGGACGCAGGGCCCGCTCCAGCAGGGCTTCATCGCAGCCGGGGCTGGAGGCCAGCACCTTGACCCTGCCCAGATCGTTGACATCTACCACCGCCACGGCCACGCCCAAGGAGCGGGCCATGGCGGCGCAGAAGGCGGCGGGCTGTAGGGGCCCGAGCACAATCGTTTGGTCGTAGGGGGGCGTGGTGCCGGTGATGTCGTCGATCAGGCGGGCTTGGTCGCCGGCAAGGCGATAAAACCAGCCCTTACTGCCCACCAGTTTCAGGGCCAGGCCAATCAGCCAGGCGCCCAGCACCTGGGCCGGACCGACCACATCGATCAAGGACTGCAGGCCGCAGGCGGTGGCCAGGGAGCTGGTGGGGTGGAACCCACGACAGAGCAGCCGGGCCAGGGCGCTGGGTTGAACGGTGGCCGGGTGGTGATAGCGACCCTGCATCACCGCCAGGGGGGTTTCGCCGATGGTGAGCACATCGCCGGGCTGGATCAGCTCGCCGGCGTAGCGGCGCAGCACGGCTTCTGGGTCGTCGAGCACGCCGAGCAGGTGGGTGCCAACTGGCAGCACGCGGCAGCGATCGCCCTCCCGCCAGTGGGCTGCCTCCGGCGAGATTGGAGTGGGTTGCTGCAGCGGCACCAGCACGCCATCGCGGCGATGGAGGCGGCCGAAGGGGCCGTAGTTGACCCAGAGAATTTCTAGCCAGAGGGTGTCGAGCAGCTGGTCTAGGGACTGGCCCGGGGCGCCGTTCAGGCTGATCTGGATGCGGGCGCTGGTGCTCTTGCGTCCCTTGACTATGTAGGCGGCCCAGTAGCCATCAGGGCGGGATTCCTCATCCGGATGCAGGGCCTCGATCCGACTCGACACCGTGACGCCTGCCAGGTCGCCCCGACCCAGCAAGGTGGGCTGCAGCTCGATCTCCGGCACCATCACCTCCATGCGCTGGTGGGGGTTGTGGATCGTCACCATGCCGGAGACGGTGAGGCCATCGCTGCCGGCTTCGACGCGGAAGTCTTCAGCGCGCAGCCGCAGCGGCGAGGCGGGGCGCAGGCGATGGCGAAGCTCCAGCACTACCAGGGTGAGGCCCAGCAGCAGGGCCAGCACCAGCAAGAGCTTGAGCAGAACCAGGGCAGCAAGCGAGGAGGCCATGGACGAAGGCGCCAATTGCGACGAGGCACGAATCGACGGAGCGTAAATGGCCTAGTGGTCTTAATTTCGCGCCATCACGGAATTGGTGATCGGCATGCGCAAGACCTTCGTGCTCGACACCAACGTGCTGCTGCACGATCCGGCAGCCCTGACCCGCTTTGAAGACAACAACATCCTGATCCCGATCGAGGTGGTCGAGGAGATCGACCGCTTTAAGCGGGATCCAGCTGAAAAGGGACGCAATGCCCGCCAGGTGTCGCGGCTGCTCGACTCTCTGCGCGCCCATGGCAACTTGGCCGATGGGGTGCCCAATGGCGAACAGGGCGGCACGCTCAAGGTGGTGTTTTGCCGGGCCGAAACCCTCAGCCAGCTGCCGCCCGAGCTCAAGGGCGGCAGCGGCGACAACAACATCCTGGCGGTGGCCCTAGAGGAGCAGCGCCTGCAGGCGGTGCTGGGTAGCCAGCCGCCGGTGGTGCTCGTTACCAAGGACACCAACCTGCGCATCAAGGCTGATGCGGTGGGCTTGATCGCCCAGGACTACACCAGCGATCGGGTTGACATCGGCGACCTATACCCCGGCTTCTGTGAGGTGTGGGTGGATGCGGAGCAGATGGATCGGGTCAAGCTGCCGCCAGGATTGGCGGTGGAGGGCCTGGTGCTGGAGGCGCCGCTGCAGGCCAACGAGGGCGTAACCCTGATCGATCGGGCCCAGCCGCCCCACACCCTGCTGGCTCGCTACAACGCCGCCACCGCCAGCCTGCAGCCGCTGCAGCGAGCGCCCAAGGCCAAGCTCGGCCGCATCCAGCCCCGCAACCGGGAGCAGACATTTGCCCTTGATCTGCTGCTGGATCCCAGCATCCAGCTGATCACCCTGGTGGGCAAGGCCGGCACCGGTAAAACCCTGCTCGCCCTGGCCGCTGGGCTGCACCAGGTGGCCGATGAGCGGCTCTACGAGCGCCTGCTGGTGACCCGCCCGGTGATTTCCCTCGGCAAGGAGATCGGCTTTCTCCCAGGCGATCTGGATGAAAAAATGGGTCCCTGGATGCAACCAATCATCGACAACCTCGACTTTCTGCTCGGTGGCAGTGAGGAGGAGGGGCGGGGTACTGCTCGGGCTGGCGGCAGTCACCGCGGGCCGCGCAGCAATTGGACCGACCTCAAGGGCATGGGCCTGCTTGAGGTGGAGGCGATCAGCTACATCCGCGGTCGTTCGATTCCGCGCCAATTCATGGTGGTGGACGAGGCCCAGAACCTCACCCCCCACGAGGTGAAGACGATTGTGACTCGGGTGGGCGAGGGCACCAAAATTGTGCTTACCGGGGATCCCTACCAGATCGACAATCCCTATGTGGATGCTGAAAGCAACGGCCTCACTTGGCTGGTGGAGCGCTTCAAGGGCCAGCGGCTCGCCGGCCACGTGACCCTGCTGCGGGGTGAACGCAGTGAACTGGCCGAGCTGGCTGCAAATTTGCTGTAGCGCGGCCAGTTTCTTTTACTGGGGCTGGAAGACGACGTTCCAATCCTGCTTCATATCCACCACTAGCCAGCCCTGCTGGGGCGCCTCTTTTAGGGCTTCTACAAGTTTGCCGGTGCTGTTCGTCTTGGCGTCGTAGGCGTACTCGCGTTCAGCGTCGGTGTGATGGACGATCAGCCCTAAACTGGGGCGAGGATTATTGATCGTGGTGTACTGCAACATGGCGTGATCGCCATCGCTGTTGCCGCAACAAATCACAGGCCTGCGGCCGATAAACTGATGGATGCCGACTGGCTTGCCGGCCTTATCGTTTACGAACAGGTAATCGAGGGTTTTGGTGATTACTGGTTTGCCGTCCCGCAGTTCGAATACGGCCCGCGATGTTGAGCCAACAACTTGCTCTGGTGGTATGCCATAAACCTGTTCCACCCAGGCCCGCATAAAGTCGGCGCCGCCACCTGAAACAATGAAGTTCTTAAAGCCATTATCGCTTAGGTAGCGAAGGAGCTCCTGCATGGGTTGATAGGTGAGCTCGCCATAGGCCTTGCCATAGCGCGGATGGTTGGCCGACCTAAACCATGCCTGCACGGCATCTCGAAATTCTTCTACCGTCATGCCTGCATGGGTGATCGCCAGGATCTGCATCAGGCCATCGAAGTGTTTGCCTTCCAGGAGTTTTGCAAGGTCGCCGTCCAAGGCAGCTTGCACCATGGGGTTTGAGGAGAGGCTCGGCTCTGTGAGGATGCGCAGCTTCAGTTCATCGATGGCAAAAGCCACCTGAAAAGGCAGCGGATTTTCCGGCCAGAGCGTGCCGTCATTGTCATGCACTGCAATGCGTTCGGCTGAAGGCAGATATGCGGGTGAGTCTTTATTTGTGACTTTGGCGATGAATGCAACAATGGCTCGTTTGACATGCCCTTCATTCCAGGATGGCAGCGGATCTGCTTGGCAAGAGAGGTCGTATAGCTTTGTTTGGGCCACACCGAAATCGCCTATTTGGTAAAGGCTCACGGAGGCTGTTTTGAAGCTAAAGGTCTCAAATGGCTCTGCTACTAAAGCTTCAACAAAATCACTTGTGCCAATGCCCAGGGTCAGATGGGGCTGGTAGTTCGGGCCAGTTCGCGTATCGCTGAAGTTGTTCACGTAGTCAATAGTCGCTTGGCTGATTGCGCCGCCGTCAAGGCGAGGTGCAAAGGCATCATTTGTGCCGTGTTTCACGGCAAATGGCGCGATGGCAGCGATGATTTTTTGCTGGAGTCGGAGCTGCTCGGGAGTCGCCTCGATGTTGAATCCCACTAATTTTAGATTCTCGCTGGCTAATGCAAAGTAGCCAGTTGCTTTGCCTTCAATATTGATCGGGGGCTCTGTACGCAGCACGTTGGCCACGGCATCTGCTACTTGGCCTAGATCTACAGCTTTTATAAATAACTGTAGAATGGTGATATGAGGGGCGTGGTTGGCATCTAGGGGGAAGCTGGCTGGGTGGTTTTCTCGCAGCCGCGCGTTTATCGTCTTTGCTTTCTCAACCGTGGCAGCATCTGGTTCCAGCAGGACGTTGATTGCAATCAGGGGCATCGGCGCAGTGCTGCGAGTAGCAGGCAGTTTGAGCCTATTTTCGCCGGCCGCTCGCCTGGCTCAACAATCCAGGCAAGCGCGGCGCTCAGTGTCGCTGATATCTCCGCGCTCGCGCTGCCATTGGCGCCGGCGTAGCTTTTCGTAGGCCTGGCAAAACTCTTCGCCCAGGGCCTGGCGTATGGCCGAGTCGGCCTTGAAGGCATCGAGGGCCTCGCCGAGGTTCACCGGCAGCCTGCCGCAGCTGGCGGGCTCTAGGGGTGCTGGGCCCACACCAGGCCGCCCGCGAAAGTCATAAGCACGCAGCTGGTTGAGGCTGGCGAGCGCATCGCGCTCCAGCAGGGGTGGGTGGGATTGGGCCATGGGGCCTATCCCACCAGGCCGGTGGCCCCGGCTTCGGTAGGCGATGTGACTGTTTGAGGGTCTTGCTGGGCGCCCTGGGGCTGGAGGCTTTCAATCTCCCTGACGTCCCGGGAGGGGCCGAGGAAGGCCCCCTGGCCCAGGCGCACCCCCATCGATAGCAGTTCCTGACGGGTCTCCTGGTCGCCCACGAACTCAGCCACCACCAGGGTGCCGAGTCCCTTGGCCAGCTTCACCACCGCCTCGATGATCAGGCGGTCGGCGGGGTCCTCTGCCGTGCCAAGGCCGCGAACGTATTCGCCAGCGATTTTGAGCAGGTCTACGGGTAGGTGCTTCAGGTAGAAGAAGCTGCCGAAGGCGGCGCCGAAGTCGTCGAGCGCCAGCCGGCAGCCGAGTTTGGTGAGCACCCGGCCCAACTGGCGGGCCCGTTCGAGGTTGGCCATCGCCACCGATTCCGTGAGCTCAAAGATCAGCAGCTCGCGGGGGAAGCTGGTTCCTGCCAGCTGGGTTTCGAGGAACTGGGCGAAACGATCCCCCTGCAGGGACGCGCCACTGATGTTCACCCCCAGGGCGATGGGTTGGGCCTGGTTCATCTCCTCCAGCAGGGTGATGGCCCGCCCGATGACCCACTCATCGATGTCGATGGCCATGCCGAAGCGTTCGGCCGTGTAGAGGAACACCGCCGGGGGAATCAGGATGCCTCCGGGGGCCCGCAGCCGGATCGCCAGCTCGTAGAAGGCCACCGCATTTGTTTGCAGATCGATCACCGGTTTGGCGTGCAGCACGAAGCCGTCGTGGTCGAGGGCTTCTCGGATCCGCTCTGACCACATCAAACGAGCAGTCACCTTTTCGTGCAGGCCGCTGTCGGTG
>Ga0247838_1003030_pt1 | contig 20134 bp, 20 predicted proteins | sample LaCruzMarch2015__5_FD_189097 | JGI IMG/M metagenome (GOLD analysis project Ga0247838, IMG submission 189097) | Freshwater microbial communities from meromictic Lake La Cruz, Castile-La Mancha, Spain - LaCruzMarch2015_15m | ecosystem: Environmental > Aquatic > Freshwater > Lake | place: Spain... | reverse complement strand
TGATTCCTGAGAATTAGTCGCAATTCGATAAACATCATTGATTATTGGTGTATTTAAAGGAGTGACAAATATATCTACCCCGTTAACATAGCCAATAAAATTGGTGTAATAGTTAAAATAGTAATTGACGTCTAAATAGAATTTATTGAAAAAAGAACCTTTATAGCCGATTTCAAAAGACTTTACTTTTTCTGGCGCAATGGGATCTAAATTGAAATAACTTAAGGTATCGGGATTTTGCGTGTAGTAGAAATCTCGAAGCGATTCTATGGTGACCAGTGAATCGTAACCGCTAATGTTTCCAACAAGTTTGGCTCTTCCCACATTGTAATACATGTATTGATTGAGCAAGGTCGGATTTCGGATGGCTGAGGTTAGGGTTCCTTTTACTGAATGTTGTTTGTTAGGTTGCCAAATTAGCGATGCTGCAGGAGATGGCAAAAAATCAAAATTTTGATTTTTATCTACACGAATACTCGCTTTTATTAACCATTTGTCTTCAGCAAAATGTTTTTCTATGCCGGCATAGATTCCAAATTCTTTATTCAATATACGAACACCATTTGTATCGCTAAAGAGCGAGCCTTGTGATCTTGGGTTGTATATTCGGCCATTGCCACCAAAGGTAAAGGTTCCAAATTTCGATGGGATTATTTTCTCAGCGTGTAAATGATACAGTCCCGATTGATCTTGAATTCTAGAACCTCCTTCTAAAAAAGAGGTCTTCATGGTGATATCAGCCATTAAAGAATCAAATCGATACGTGCCTGGTTTGAAATAATCCAACATGTCCCAATTTCCATAGGAGCTATTTGCGAAATCACTCGCTTCAGCATGCCAACTATACATCGAATCTTGATTAGCATCAATGACGGCTCCGATGGCTGCAAGATCAAATGGAACACCAATTTGCGGCGTCCAGGTAACATTGGGGTCTAAGTTTCTGACACGATCAACAATCTGACTCGACCAATATTGTCGGTATCGCTCGCTCCAATCCCAATCTTTTGCCGCAGCATCTTGCAGTAAAAAAGCAGTTAGCACCGCATCGTATGACTTTCCAGCATCTTCATTTGTTGCGTATGCACGAATAAAGAAATCATCTTTTTTGCGAATTTCTATTCGATTTTGAAAAAATAATATGTCTTTCAAGCAGAATCGATTGTCACCTTGATAAACGGTAGTCCCTGTTCCAAAATTAGAGGCTAAAATGAATTCAACTTTTGGATTTAGCATGTAGTGCAAGGCAAACGAAGCTTTTAGGTTTTCTGTTTTATAATCGGCAATATCTTTCTCCCAATAGCCAGTGCGATGCCATCGTAATAATCCAGGTGTATTAATTATTGCACTTGGATCCAAGGCATTATTAATATTTTGGTATAAATTCTCATCCCCATACCGATTTACCGCATCATAACCTCCTGGGTTATTTTCATCCGTATCTAATCCTTCGACTGAATTGGTGTTATTCGCTTCCCAATCATTTGCATTTAGGTAGGCTATGTTTATTTTGAAGGCAAATTTATCTTCGCCCGCTTTATTTTTGAATGCTTTGGCGTATCGAACTGCGTATTCATTTAGCATTCGCTCACCCCCTTTAACACTCGCACTAAATCCTTGGAATTTAAAGGGGCTTTTTGTTTGCATACTTATAACCCCATTGAATGCGTTGGGGCCATAAAAAGCAGAGCTTGCTCCGGACACAATATCAACTGAGAGTAAGTCTAATTCAGAAGCGCCTAAAAAATTACCAAGAGCGAAATTGAGTCCGGGAGAAGCATTGTCTACTCCGTCAATAATTTGTAATGTTCGGACAGGCGACGTAGAATTAAATCCCCTTGTATTTACTACTTTGAAACCAATACTGGCAGAGGTTAAATCTACCCCCTTCATATGGCTTAAACCATCATAAAAATCTAAGGCTGGCGTTGCTTTTATTTCCTTTAAGGTCATGGTTTCAACCGTCAAGGCTGATTCTTTTTCTTTTTCACTGGCAAAACTTCGAATGTTAACCGTATTAAATTGCTTGATATTTTCAGGTTTCATTCGAATCACCAAGGTATCTTGATTGGATGCAAGAATAGTTTCTACGTTAGCGTAGCCCACAACTGAACTTTGTAAAGTGATAGGAAAAACCACGTCTGCGCTAATCGAAAAAGATCCTTTTTGATCCGTAATAGCCCCTGTATTCAAACCTTTTATTTTTACTTTCACATTTTCCAATGCTACCCCAGTAAACCCATCAATAACCTTTCCTGCGAAATTGGTTTGAGCGTTAAGGCAGCTGAAATTAATTAAAAAGAAGGCAAGAATCCCTATTCTTAATTTTATACTAGTTTTTAAATATGTTGTAATAATTAGGTGGTTTTAATAGGTAAATAGTACAATTAACAACTATATATTGTTTCAAATTTAACTAAATAAAATTTAATTGTTTGGGCTCTCAATTATTTTTATAAAAGATTAGCCTTGGTTTTAATTGATTGTATATTTATATCCGACCGACTTTAAATGTAATTGTTTTATTACCTGAATTATCTTCATATTTTATGATTTTGAAATCTTTTTTTACTGCATCATATTTCATTTCTAAATCTCCATATTGTCCCATACTACCATTATCTGAAAATAGTGTAAGTGTTCCATTTTCATAATTTAAAGAATGCATCATAAAAGTCCAATCACAATATTTATATGTTTTAGAAGCTTTAAAATTTGAACTAAGATAAATGCAGAAAATAGGAAGGTTTTCTTCCATGTCGAATAGAATAATTGCTAAATCTTTAATTCCGTCTTTATCAAAATCATTGTTTGATACTGGTCCTAAATCTCCATTGGAATCTTTTAATTGATAACCTTTAGGCAAGAATTGATAATAATTAATTGAATTTTGTGATTTCACAAAACTGCTTAAAAATAAAATTGGCACTAAAATCAATATTTTTTTCATTTGTATTTTTTTATTTTACCTACTCTTTTCGATTTTCGGTATACTCGGTTTTTTTTAAGTTATTGCATTTGAATTTAGGGACAACTTTCAATTCAAATTAAGAACCGAAGTTAAATTAATTTATCTAATAGTTACTGTTTTTTCGAAGTTATATTTAAAGGATGTTGCTTATTCTTTTGCTGCGGATCACTGATTGTTAATGAAAGATTCTTATTAGATAAATCAAAATAAATTTTACCCATCTCGATTATTTAAATTGAATTCATCCAATCGAAGTATTTAAATATTGATGTTTTTCGTCTACTTATATATTCAGCTTTATCGATTCAATTCAACTAATTGTTAAGGCTTTAAAACATACCTCTTCGATGTCTTCTTTGGTAATTTGTAAATGGGTAACCATTCTGATTAGTCCTGGACCAAAGGCCATAACTTTAATTTCATTTTTGGCTAATTGTAAAATAAGTTCGTCTCTTCTTTCCATTTCAGTCAACTGAATGATGACAATATTGGTTTCAACGGGAACAATATCCGCCACCCAAGCACATTTTTTCAAGCCAATTTCTAAAAGTTTAGCATGGCTATGATCGTGAATTAGTCGGTCAACATTGTACTTAAGTGCAAATAGTCCTGCAGCCGCGATAAATCCTGCTTGTCGCATTCCGCCACCAAAAACTTTCCGAACCCTGCGCGCTTTCAAGATGAAATCTGCTGAACCAAGTAACAAAGAGCCAATTGGTGCACCTAGTCCTTTGGATAAACAAATTGAAATAGAATCAAACGGCGCACAATAGGTATGTGTATCAACTCCATTAACAGCCAATGCGTTCATTAGTCGCGCTCCATCCAAATGCAAAGGGAGATTATTTGCTTGGCAAACAGCTTTAATTTTTAGTATTTCTTCGAAATCATAAATGGCTCCACCACCTCTGTTTGCGCTATCTTCAATTGAAACCAATTGAGTAATTGGGAAATGCACGTCGTGAATCGGATTTATATATTTTTCAATTTCAGTGGCGGTAATTCTTCCTCGATCTCCGCGTAAAAGTCGCACTGAAGCACCTGAATTTCTGGCAATTCCACCGCCTTCGTATTTATATATATGGCTTTCTTCGTGACAGATTACTTCACCACCTGGTTTAACGTGAACATTAATGGCTATTTGATTTGTTTGGGTTCCCGATACACAAAAAAGGGCCGCTTCTTTTCCAAAGTATTGAGCGGCAAAAGCTTCCAATTCATTCACGGTAGGATCTTCGCCAAAAACATCATCTCCAACAACTGCTAAAGCCATTGCTTTTATCATTTCTGGACAAGGTTTTGTAACTGTGTCGCTGCGTAAATCAATCATCTTGTGTATTTTTGATTCAAAGTTAAAAACATTTGGCTGATTTAATTCCATACTTTATAATCTCCCTAGTTGCTTTTGGTGCCGCTATCCTGACTTTTTTCTCAGGTTTTGGTTTAGGAACCTTATTATTTCCAGCTTTTGCCCTTTTTGTTGAACTAGAAATAGCCATTGCTATGACGGCAATCGTTCATTTGGCAAATAACTTGTTAAAGTTCGGATTGGTTTTTCGTGGAATTAATTTACAAATCCTATTGTATTTTGGGGTAGGGGCAATTCTGGGCTCAGGAATAGGTGCTTATATTTTAAGCATCATTAGTGGTTTTGGCACTTTTTACCAAACAACACTTTGGGGAGGTTCAAGCAATGTTAATTATGTTGAATTTGTACTTGGAATAGTGATACTTTCTTTTGCCATCCTAGAATTTAACCCTAAAATCAGCATCAGCAAAATCCCATTAGCAGTGGGTGGTTTTATTGCTGGCTTTTTCGGAGGCTTATCAGGACATCAAGGTGCATTGCGCACCGCATTTTTAGCACACCGTTCGCTAAAGAAAGAAGTTTTTATTGCTACGGGCGTTTGTGTTTCATTATTTGTTGATCTTACACGGCTTATTTTTTATCGGGTGCAACTTTCTGATGTTTCAATCCCTTATTTATTATTGGTAGTAGGTATTTTAGCTGCTTTTCTAGGTTCTGTTATTGGGAAAATACTCTTTGCTAAAACTACTATGAAGTCCATTCAAAAGGTAGTTTGTTTTGCATTATTACTTTTGGGATTCAGTATTTTATCTGGTTTGATTTAAGGCTTTTTTTTCTTGCCTTTTTTATCTTTTTCGTTAATCACATCTTGAATGTCATCATCTTCTGTCCCTTCTTTAGCTTTCTTTTTATCTTCCTTTTCTTTTGCTTTATTCAATGCTTTATCAAAGGTGTAGGTTATTTTTCCGTAGTCATCTATTTTTTGTTCGCGAATAACTTCACCTGCTTTATAGATAATCTGATGTTTTAATTTTCCGTTAGGATAATTTTCAATGAATTCACCCTCGGGAATATTTTTCTTGTAGGATTCTTTTTTGAGCAATCCACCCTTATCGTCGTTTAGAATAAAAAGCCCATCCTTTAAACCGTTATTCCACGTTTCTACTTTCGCTTCTTTACCATTCAAATGGAAATACTTCCAAACACCGTGATTTTTTCCTTCTCTGTAATTGAGATCGATTTCAATTTTCCCTTCTTTATCAAATGTTTTGTGTGCTCCATGAAGCAAGCCATTTTGATAATGCACCACCTTTCCCAATTTTCCTCCAGGATAATATTCTCTTTGTTCACCGCTCTTCACATCATTGATGTAATTTTCGCTGGTTAGGCTATCCCCATTTGCTTCAAACCATAAAAATTGGCCGTTCTTTTTGCCATTCAAATAATTACTTTCACTGACAATTCTTCCTGTACTATCATAGTAGATTAAAAATTTCCCATTTTTCACTCCCAATGTATGATTTTGAATTGATTGTATGCATCCTGATTTAAAAAAAGAGGTGTCGGATCCATCTCGCTTTCCGTTTTTTATCGTGATTCTTTCCATCAATACATTGTTTCGGTAACATGACTCGCAGGTTCCTTCAAAGCGCGTTCTATAATCTGATTTTAAGAAATAGGTTTGTGTTTCCTCATCAAATGCTAATTTATCATACGCATCTACATATTGTCTGCGATCACACATTCTCTTTTTTGAAAAACAAGCATTTTTTTGTGCATTTGTCCCTGTTGAATAAAACACACAAAGTAGGATAATTATCTTAGTTTTCATCTTTCATAAGTTTGGTTAAGCCTTCTCTCATTATTCTTGGGATTTCAATAGATTGCTGTTTGGCACTATTAAAACATACCAGTGTTGATCCACCGCTTGTATGTTTTTTCCCATCAATTTCTATTGAATAAGTTAATGAAAAACTTTTGTTACCAATTTCTTCAACAAAAAGATGAATGGTAGGTTGATCGTGTAATAAAATTGGGATATGATATTCCACATTATTCTTAACTAAAAGTACCCCTTCATTAAACCAATCCCATTTTGTACCAACCAATGCCGTAAAGTAATGAATTCTGGCCATCTCAAAATAACTTAGATAAATTACATTATTAACGTGTCCGAGCATATCGAGATCAGAAAAGCGTACCTGAATTTTCAATGGTTCTATTTTCATGCATCTAATTTTTCGAAGGTTGAATTTTGGCTAATAAATTCAGGAACCATATCCTTCATTTTTTGCACAATTTCTTCGTTGTTTTGTTGATCGAATAAGTAAATTAACTCTTCTATTTTATCTGACAGGTCCACAGGATTTTCTCGTGTATTGGCAATTAATATCTTCGGATGGTGGGTTGGTTTTGTATTCTCCTCATCGGCTAATAATTCTTCGTAAAGTTTTTCCCCTGGACGAAGACCGGTGATTTCTATAGTGATGTCTTTGTTTAATTCAAGGCCACTTAATTGGATCATTTTTTTTGCTAAATCAATAATTTTAACCGATTCTCCCATGTCAAACACAAATATTTCTCCCCCATCACCAATAACAAATGCTTCTAATACTAATTGACACGCTTCTGGGATGGTCATAAAAAAGCGTGTTATTCGCTCATCAGTTACTGTTATTGGTCCTCCATTTTCAATTTGTTTTTGAAACAATGGAATAACGGATCCATTTGAACCCAATACATTTCCAAAACGTGTTGTAATAAATTTAGTAGTTCCAATTGCATTTTTTTGCTGCGCGTACATCTCAGCAATTCGTTTACTTGCCCCCATGACATTCGTTGGATTTACAGCTTTGTCTGTTGAAATAAGTATAAATTTCTCTACGCTATGTATCAGGGATAAATCAACTAAGCATTTTGTTCCTAAAATATTGGTATTTATCGCTTCAGATGGATTAGACTCCATCAATGGGACGTGTTTATATGCCGCAGCATGAAAAACGATTTCAGGTTTATAGGAGTTAAATACATTTTTCATTCGATGTTGTGAACGAACGTCCCCGATGACAAATTCAAGAATGGTGCTGGTTTCTATCAATCTCAGCTGATTTTCCAAATCATACAGAGGCGACTCTGCTTGATCTAAAAGAATCATTTTTGTTGGGTTGAATCTTAACAATTGGACGACAAGTCCGCTTCCAATGGACCCTGCTGCACCGGTTATTAATACTGTTTTGTCGTGGAGGGCAGCATGTAATCCTTTTTGATTTAAGGCAATAGGAGTTCGTCCTAATAAATCTTCGATGCGAATTTTCGAGATTTGTAAGGCACTTAACTCACCATTTACCCATGTTTTTGGGTCTGGTACTTTTTGAACTCCGATGTTTACTTCAATACAACTTTCTATTAGTTTTTTCAGCGCAATGGGACTTGGATTTCGAATAGAAATGATTAGCTTATTAATAGCTAATTTTTGATGGAGTTCATGTATTTGACTGCTTGAATATACCGTAATCCCGTCGATTCTATTTCCCACCAACTTTTCGTTGCCGTCGATAAATCCAACCACTTCTTGGTTGTTCCTAGTGTCGTTTTCGATCGTTCTTTTGGTAAGCATCCCCATTGTTCCAGCGCCATAAATCAACACATTTTCTTTCGTTTGTTTGGACTTTATAGATTCTATGTATAATAGTTTTATAACAAATCTGCTGCCTACAACAAAAGAAAGGCTAAAAATAAATTCCATTATTAAAATGGACGTTGGAAAAAGATAAAATCCGTCTAAAAAATACTTGCGAAAAATCCCGGAGAATAAGAAAATTAAACTGCAACATACGTTAGCAATTAATATCCGTTGTAAATCCTGTGTAGACGTATATCTTACTAATCCTTTGTGAATTTTAAGTAGGTAGAAAACGAGAAATTTTAGAAGGAAGTAAAAAAGTATGGATTTTGATAATACTTCCAATTCAGTTTTAACAGTTGTAAAATCAGTATTTAAATCAAAACGTATTAAGTACGATAGAGCTAAGGAAAAACCAGCAATTAGTATATCAATTAGCTGAATTATCCACCTTGGTGTTCGTGCTTTAAATTGAATCATATACAAAAGTATAAATTCTTTGCTCGAATAGTAAAATTAAAATAAAAGATGTTCAATGGAGTAATAAGCGTTTGGAAACTCAAATTAGTTAAAAACGAACCACTTGTAATTTATAATCGGTTAACACTTGTTTGTATAAACCATTTACTTGGTGATCCCAAATCTTTACAGATGGATGAGAATCCACATCACAAGTACCTTCTAATTTTTCGTTGGCTTCTATTTCGTAACTGAAATTATACTCTTCATTAGGACAAGTAACACAGATGTTATCGTAGTATAATTCGTGTTTAGCCTTTAGATTCACTTTTGTGGCAGTTTCATTTTCAAAAACCAATAATTGATAAACCGTGTTTTCGTTTCTTTTTGCGTCAAAGCAGTTAACTTCTTTCGAAGAAATCTTAACGCCACTTTCATTATAAATCACTTTTGGTGCAGATAAAGTAGTGGTAATTATTTTTTGAGCGTAGTTAGTTAATCCAAAAAATATTACGAAGAAACTAAGAATTGAGATTTTGTACATAAAACGTTTTTTAAAGATTAGGTCACAAGGACGGATAAAATTAATTATTTGTTGCGTTGATTTCATAAAATTATTGAATAAATTTGATAAAATTGATGAATTGAAAGAAATAGAGCGAAAATTTAAAGTTAACGTCACATTAATGGGTTTTATTGGAGAGATTATTCCGATAAACATTGTTCAGGGTTATATTTTTAGTACAACAAGCCTGAGTACACGAGTTAGACGAATGGATGAAAAAGCTTTTTTAACCATAAAAGGTGGCGCCGATCTGCTTTCACGTGATGAATTTGAATTTGAAATTCCAGTTGCTGAGGCCGACGAAATGTTGGTGTTATTTTGCAAAAAAATACTAAAGAAAAAAAGATACGTCCTTGTTCAAGATAAATTATGCTGGGAAATTGATGTTTTTGAAGGGAAATTGGATGGCTTAATTCTTGCAGAAATTGAACTTCCAGCTGTAGACACTTCTTTTTCATTACCCTATTGGATAGGAGAGGAAGTGACAGAAGACCCTCAATACCTCAATGCGAATTTAATAGAGCGTTGTTAATCTTCCTCACTTATAATTGGCTCATTTAATAAATCAAATACCATATTCCCTGAGACTACTGTAAAATACTCGTTAAATTCCGCTACGGTTGAAATAATCGGCCAAATTTCTTTTGTTGGATTAATAGTTTCAAACTCACTTTGCACTATTTTTGAAAAATAGCTTGTAATTATGGTTTCCTCTTCCCAGAAATCTTCTTCAATTAGGTAGATAGAAGGCTCATCGTTTTGAAATAATAAGTTATCTGCGGCGCAATTTAATTTTGCCCAATCCCAAAATTTCAATCCAGGGAGAACTGAAATATATCCTCTGTTTACAATTTTCATTTTTCTATTATATTAAATTTATTTTTTTGAAAGCGATACCAAAGTGCATTTTTTCCAGGTTGTTGCACAATTAAAAGTTGCATTGAATCTTTTGAGAAAGTTGATTTCTCAAAATTCATCCATAAGTCCTTTGACAAACTGTTTTTGCTACTTATAAATGATATTGATTTTTGATTAATAAAGATAAGAGAGTTTTGTTTTTCAGATTTAAATGACTCATACATTTTAATCGAATTACAATTATTTCCAAAACAATCTAGCCAATTGTATAATGCATTTTTTTTCGTGATTGAATCCTTAAAACTCCAACGAAAATGTAAAATGCTATCGTTATCAAGATATAATTTATTCTTAATAAAACTTTTCGCGTTGAATCGATCAATGAAGTGGTGAGTGAAAGATGGTGATATACTATCGAATTTAATCATAACACTATCACTTTGGTAGCGCTCTTTCCAAAATAATAAAGAATCTGGCAAGGCAACCACGTCTACATTTTTGACGCTACTTCTTTTTTTTGACGGGGCGAATTCTTTTGTTTTTTCAGTGTCTTTAGATTTGCACGCCATTAATAAATGCAAAGCGAAAGCGATCGTAAAAAAACTTAATTGTTTCATAGATACAAATTTAATCATTTGCTTGTCTAAGGATGAATTATTCAAAGAGTTTTACTAATTTTGATAAAAAAATAGTTGCTATGAAATTCATTCTTATCATTAGTTCCATAATTCTAGTTCTTTCTTCTTGTGGTATGAAGGTACCATATACTACCTTAATTAAAGAAGAATTTGGTTTAGATTCAGAAGAGAAAATGGCAAAAGTTCAGTTTTTTACTTCGGCGACTATCATATTAAATCAAGAACTAAATACTAATAGTCAAGGGACTACAGAAAATGGCTCACTTGTTTCGACTTCTAAAAGTGAAAAAGAAATTATTATTATTCCAGGGAGTACGCGATGTCTTTTTGATCATTTCGGTGCTAATGATGAAATATTTGTTCGTTTTGAAACGGGTGCAGGAAAAGTAATCAGCTTTAATACTAAGTCATCTGCTTCAAAAAATTATACTCTTAATGTGGATTGGACTCAAAAAGGTGGCCCAAAAATTAATTATGGTGATAATGTATATAAAATAGACATGTCGAAGGGGTCTCCTCGAGCAGCAATTTTACAGGTTGTTAAAAAGAAACTTGATAGGGTTAAACGAAAGGAACGCGTAGCAAAAGGCTTAAAAGTTTAAGTATCTTTAAAATGAAACAAATCAACTACCTTTTTATTCTATTTTTGATTTGTTATACTCAAGTATACGGACAAGCAGGTTCTTTATGTCCCTCACTCCAAGCGGGTGGTAATCAGACTTTATCTTGCAATCAATCTTGTACTTTATTAGATGCATCCTTTATTGATCTTCGCGAAACTACCAGTTACAATGTTGAATCAATCCCTCACACACCACCCATACTTTACAATGAACCCTTAGGAAATGCATTATCGGTTAATGCGGGAGATGTTTGGAGTTCTGCTATCAACTTACCTTTTAATTTTTGTTTTTATGGAGTGAATTACAATTCAATTTTAGTGGGTTCAAATGGCAACTTAAATTTTGATTTATCCAATGCCAGTGGGATTTCGTCTGGACAATTTTTAAGTAATTGCCCTTCTCCAGCCTTGGTTCCAGCAGGAAACATCTTCGGAGTTTACCATGATATCGCTCCTTCTGTTTGTGGCAACATTGCTTACTATTTTGTTGGAGCTGCACCTTGTCGTAAATTCATTGTCTCGTACGATTTTGTTTGTCATTTTTCGTGTGGGAACTTGACTAGTAGACACATGATTGTGTTAAACGAAACTTCCAATAATATCGAAGTTTATGTGGCAAGTAAGCCAACTTGCTCGAATTGGAATAGTGGAAATGCAATCATTGGTATTCAAAATCCAACTGGAAATGTCGGCATTTCAGCACCAGGTAGGAATACTTCGCCTTCATGGAATGTAACATCACCAGAAGCATGGCGATTTAAACCAGCGGGCTTACCGCAATATTCTTTCAATTGGTCGGTGAATGGTGCAGTTATCGGAACGAACGACACTCTTTTAGTATGCCCAAATGTTCCCACCAATTACGTTGCGAATATTAACTACACGCTTTGCAATGGAACGTTATTAAATTATGTAGATTCGGTACTAATTTCCCCTTCTCCTAATGCTTTAAACGTTATTGAAATTGCCAATAACAGTTCAGTTTGTGGTCAAGCAACTGGTAGTTTAACTGTTCTTGGAATTGGCGGATCAGGAAATTATACCTATTCAATGGATGGGATTAATTATTCTCCGATCAATTCCTTTCCTAATTTAGCAGCGGGTTCGTATACGATATTTGTTAATGATTCCAGTGGCTGTAGTGGATTGATTAATGCTGTCATTACTGATTCGCTTTCTTTTACTGCGAATTTAGTACCTACAGCCCCAAGTTGTGTGGGATTAGCAAATGGTGAAATAAATATTCAGGTACTAGGTAACACAGGTCCCTATTCCTATTCATTAAACAATGGAATGGCACAAAATAGTAGCCAATTCGATAGTCTTAGTCCTGGGCCTTATTCAGTTACTATTACAGATCAAATGGGCTGTTTTCTTACTTTGTCGACTTTCTTAGCAGCGCCAAACACGTTATTTCTACAAGAAGACACGACTTTTACCACCACATGTTATGGCTCAAATGGAGGTTTGCAAGTGAACGCATTTGGTGGAGCTGGGGGCTTTTCATATGCCTTGGATTCGTTGGCTATACCGCAAAACAGTGGTTTATTCATGAATTTAAGTGCCGGTAATTATTTGGTAAATGTAACTGACACTCTCGGTTGTCTTGCACAATTGAATGTGTCGATTGACGCAAAACCACCCATCTACTTGACCTTTGATTCTGTTTTTAGTGTTAGTTGTTTTGGGATGCTGGATGGAAGAATTTATATCAAAAGGCGATTCGGTGAAGGTCCTTTTTCTTATACGATAAACGGAGGCGCTCCCCAAGCATCCAATGATTTTTTTAATCTAATACCAGGCGATTATACGATCATAGGAACGGATGGCGATGGGTGTACCTATTTGATTGACACAACGGTCATTGAGCCAGGTATTTTATATGCGAATGAAATGCCTGATATTGTCGCTTGTCAAGGGTATGAAACAATGCTACAAGGAAGTGGCTATGGTGGAACTAAACCCTATTCCTATTTTTGGAGCAATGGAATCAATGGAAATGGGGTATTCGTGGTAGGAGATGATGATACTACTTTTTATCTTACGATTGTTGATTTATATGGCTGCACGGCAACAAGTTCGGTCTTTATCGATGTGATTCCTGAGCCTATCGCTTTGGCAATTCCTGATGTGATTTATGGATATGCCAATTTATTCGTCGCAGTAAACAATGAGAGTTTATACGCTAATCATTACACCTGGGACTTCGGGAATAATTACATTACAACTATTAATACTGCCGCTTATGTCAATACCACTTATACAGATACCGGGACATTTACAATTACTTTAACGGCAACGAATGGCTATTGTGAAGATGTATGGCAAGGAAATATTACGGTTATTCATTTGGATTCAATAGAGGCGAATATTCCAAATATTTTTTCGCCCAATGGTGATGGCGATAATGACACTTATTTTTTTGAAATGAAAAATGTAATGTCTATCGAAGGGGCAATTTATAATCGATGGGGAGTAAAAATAGCAGATTACAATGATTTGAACTATAGTTGGGATGGCAAAGTTGATGGCATTGATGCAGTTGAAGGCGTGTATTATGTCCAATTTACTATGATAGGTATTGATTGGGATATTCGAAAGGATATCACTTATTTTCACTTAGTGAGGTAATTATAATCACTTGCCAAAAATTGGGTTAACATTATTTTGTGATACTGGGCTTAATTATTTTGGTATAAATCGAATAAAGTGATAGTGGAGGAACAATTCATCGCGCTAAGTGCTTCACTAAGCGATATGAGCAAACGCATTCAAGTACTACAAGATAGATTAGCGCTTGTTCCGATTCCTTTTACTAAATCGTTAAGTCACTTCTGGAAATAGGCGTATTGTAAGCTTAGATTGTTTTCCCAACAACTTTTTTTTTCTGCCAATACGGCATTCCTATATTTTTCACTGAACGATTGACGACGTGTTGGTTATATAACATAATTATTCTTTGGTTAAATTATATATAAAAATCAGTGATGATTTAACGCCTTTTTTATTATATTCTAAAACGGTGGAGGATTTTTTGTTTAAAAAGAATTAAATTCCTTAAATTTGATCATGCCAACTATTTTATTCATTTTTGGATGGAGATTATTTTTTTATTCCAACGAAGGCACTGAACCAATTCATGTTCATGCCGAGAAAGGAGATATGGAATGTAAATTTTGGCTTGTGGTAGATGAAGTGGAAATTATGGAGGCATTTTCATACAATCTCAATCCATCAGCTAAAAGAGAAATAAAAAAAATAATCTATCAACATTTTGACATTATTGTTGACTCTTGGAATTCTTATTTTAAAAAAGATTAACATGCAAGAAAAACGCGAAATACAAGAAATAAATTTTGAAAACGATTATCTTTTATTGAAGTTTGATGGACGCCTTTTCAAAATTGCACTTGAAAAGATTTCAAAGAAACTTCAAGAGGCAACTATAACTCAACGTAATTTCTTCAAAATATCTCCTTCAGGATACGGAATTCATTGGCCACTTATTGACGAGGATATTTCCATAACTGCGTTATTAAATGAAGAATCTTGACAAGAAAACGCGACGGGAATATGTTTAACAAGCGTCAACAATAAATTATGAATTTTATTACCTATCGAAGAGTAGGTTTACGCCCTACTTAAACACCTGTATCTTATAAGTCTCATATACTTTTTTCAATCCCAATGCTTTTGCAATCAGCATTTCAGACTCAAATTGCGCATTTTTCCAATAGTTGTTGTGTAAGAAGGCTAAACTCAATTTTAATTTCGGATCATTTTTCAGAACGGCATAGATGGGTGCTTGAAATTCAAGTTCTAGGGCATTTGAATCGATTACCTCCACACAAAATTGCTTGGTTTCAGTATCCAGAAGTATTTTTTTATCGATTCCTGTATGACAGGCAGCACGAAACAACCTTCCCAAAACAATAATTTTATCGTATTCGTGGCGATTTTTCAATAAGCGAACGGTTTGGTCGAGGCGTTCTTGATAAAACTCCAACAAGTTTTTAGGTTGGGTTGCCGCCATTTGCAAGACTTCGATTTCCAATATTCTTGCATACAAATGAACGGATTGATTGATATTTTGGATAGGTAGCGATTTTTCATCTGTGGCCTTTCCTCTCAATAATTCTTTTCGTTTTGAAAATAGTATCTTGAAATTTTGAAAATCTTGACTTTGTTTTTGAGCACCAGAGGCATGTTGTATAAACCATTCGTAATGACCAAATGGATCGTCTTCGTAGATGAAAAAATCCATGAAATTTACTTCTGTAATCCCTTTGGCTACAAGGTGTTCCAGTTCGTTTTTTGGCAGATCATGTGTATTAAATAACTGCAGGGCAAGTTCCTGCGAAAGCAAGTCGGATAAATCACCAAACTTTTTACGGATAGCAATAAATAGTTCGAGTCCTTTGAGGCGATTGCCAAAAAACAGTTCTGATTTCATTTCCAGGACCTTACGTGTGTAGGCTTCCAGTTCTTCGGCTGAATTATCATTAAATTGGTTAAAATGCTCATACGATTGATATCCTAGGAAAACACAAAGTTCGTTGAGCGTGGAAAGTCTAGGTTCTGTGGTTTTGTTCCCTACCGAAAACATACGCGCCAAACTGCTGTAGGAAATGTAGCACCCATTTTGGTGAAGTAGGTTTTCTAGCCGTCGACAATTCTTAAACGTATCGAGCGCAAATCCTATTTTCTTTTCTAATTCAAGTTTAAGCTTTTTGAACATGATCAAAAATAAGCGTATTTCTATATGAATGACAAATGAAGCGCAGAATGAAGTAATAATGAAGCAAGAAGTTTATTTTGAGTAGTCTACTTTTGAGATTCAAATTCAGATTGATGAAGTGTCTTTTTTTACCGAGTTGGCAAAACGCTGTAAATAATACATTGGTTGATAGTATCATCAATCATTTAGAAAGTGATGATAGTGTAGTTTTAAAAGATTTTAATTTTTTAGACTACACAAAAGGAATCACTTTTGGGGGTGAACTTCGTGAAAACGGCATGTATATCTTTCGTTTCACAGATGGAAAATATTACCTGGGCAAAGCGAGTAGTTGTACAATGTTGGAGCGCATTGCCAAACATATTGATGGGAGAAACTGGGGAGGATTTAATGCTGTTCTTAAGGGGCTAGGACAAAAAGAGGTAAATCTAGATTATCACATTAGAAACCAACAAGAATTTTTAAAAGCAAAAGTGGTTTTGATTCCAATATCTAAGCCGATACTTTTGCAAAACAGTGTAATTAAAACTGATGAAAAACCAATACATCATTTAGAAAACGATTTGATTTTCTTGTTTAAGAATACTTCACCTCACATACAAATCATAAACAAAACAAATCCGAAAAAGCTTTCTGGGTTGTTTGAATTTAGTTAAATCAAAAAAAAGAAATTATGAAAAAAAGAAGTTTACTGTTATCCGCAATGGCAACGTTCACTTTTGCAATTGTTAGTTTTGCTCAAGTACCTAGTTACGTCCCTACAAATGGTTTAGTTGGTTGGTGGCCATTTAATGGAAATGCGAATGATGAAAGTGGGAATGGGAATAATGGGACTGTTAATGGCGCGACCTTGACAACGGATCGCTTTGGAGCAGTGGACAAAGCCTATGACTTTGATGGTGTTGATGATTTCATTCAAATTTTAGATACACCCTCATTAAGATTACAACAAGCAACGATAAATTGTTGGGTGAAATATTCAAGTATGAATAAGATGCAATTATTCGTTAAACAAAACATCAATAATGCATGGGACTCAAATTATGGCATTGAAATTAATGATTATAATCAAATTCTTGGTCCTGGACCACGTATACACGGTATGTACGTTGTCGGTTGTGGACTGCAAACAGCATGGACCACGTTTACACCAGGAAATGATCTATCAGGAACGGTTTGGCATCAATTAACAGCAGTTTTCGATGTTGGGATTATGAAAATTTACATTGACGGAATATTAATGGGCAGTTTGAATACACCAATTTCATCGATGAACGCGTGCGCTGGAAGTGATTTATTGTTGGGCAGAGGATGGCAAAATTTTCCACTCTGGTATTCAGGTCGCATCGATGACCTTGCAATTTGGAACCTCGCTTTGACACAACAAGAAATTACAGCTTTGTATAATAGCACTCTTGGCCTGCCAGTTTCGATTAATGAAAATTCAGTTAAACTCTATCCAAACCCAACAAACGGCACCATTACGCTTGAGGTTTCATCAGAATTAGTTGGGAAAAGGTATTCAATTCGTGATTTTTCAGGTAGAATTATTTTAAACGGAAAAATTACTTCCACCCAAGAGCAAATTGATTTACAAGGTGTTGCGCGAGGTGTTTATTACTTGTCTATTGAAAATGGATCATCTGTAATAAAGCTCGTTAAACAATAAAGATTAATAATACCGCTTTATTCCCTCATCGTTTTCAAAACGGTGGGGGATTTTTTATTTAAGAAGGTTTCAATCAGGCAATTCGTTTCAATTTTATTTTCTCCTATTTTTTTGCTATCTTAATAATAAAATTAAGGAATGTTAGAGGAAATGGAAAGTTATTCAAACTGGATAAAACAATTAAAGGAGAAAACAAATCTGGAGATTACATTGGAAAACAACTATTAGATTCCATTAAATAACTAAGCTCTACGACCCCTTTTTTATTTCAACACATTCAGCACCCAACTATTTCCGGTTTTTTGGGCAAATGGCTTGAGGTTTTTTTTAATACGGCTTCTTGTGGGTTCTTGAACATACAATAAAGACGTGGCCGACTCAATGGCTATTCGGCTAAATGTTTCATTGAAATGGGATGCAGAAATAGATTTTGGATTACTCAATAGTTGTTGTGTATCAACATAGGCGTGGCAAACAAATTGAACAATCAAATCTCCTATCGAAGAAACACGTCCATCCATGGCAATAAATACATTATAAATGCGATCTTTCATTTCTATAATACTTAGTACTTCATTCAATAAACCCGTGTGAGCTAGGGCTTTCAATGGTCTGGCAATAATCCAACATTGATCACCATTGTTATAATTAGGTAAAATTTCAAACAATTCCTCAATAATCTTTTGGATTTTTTGCATGGGATTTATTTCCAGTGAAGCAAAGAGTATTTTTAATTCAAACCAGCGCGAAATTTGATGAAAGTGTAATTCTTTCAAATTCAGTCGCATTTGTTCAAAGGATCTCCATTCGGCAACGTTAAATTTATTTTCTTGGTAAATCTGTTTGGCTAATTGAAAACAGACCTTAAAAATTTGACTGCCAATATCTCTTCGGTAATTCGAACAAAATGATGTTAGCGCATGGGAAAAATAGCCATCCGGGTCATCTTCATCCACAAAACGTTCAAAGAAATAGACTCTTCCCACTTCCACATCCATAAGTGCTTTAATAAAATCGCTGCGCTCTGGGTGGTTTCTAACCATATTTCCCAAAAACATGGGGAATTCATAGTCGTCTTTGTGCGGATTAATTACATCTAGAATCGTTTTCACCATTTTCCAATCGGATTGTTGACAGGCGAGTTCCAAGGCTTGAAATGATCCATTTACGATTTCAAACGAGGGGTTGTACAAGCGAGTACCTACCAACTCGGAAGTGTCTACGCAAAACGAAGAAAAGGATTCGTAACCCAAAAAACCGCTAAGTAAATCTAAGGTAGAGTTGTAGGGGCGTTTTGTGTCTTTAAAAACAGCGAATAAACGACCAATGGTAAGGGGAGAAATTGAAATTTTATCGAGTTTAAGCCGCGCGGATGATTTTTTACAGTCATGGTAAGTCAAGACAGCAAACCCCAACTTGAACTCAAGGTTTTTCTTTAACTTCTGAATATTCTTATCAAAACTAGCATCTAAGGCCATAAAAACAAAGAAAGGTATTTAAAGTTAACTGTTTTTTAGCCTAGAGCAACTTGGAACAAGCTGAAATAGTTTTGAGTCTGTTTTTCGTCTTTTCATGATTAGTTTTGAAGTTAATATTGCAGCTATGTTGAAATAAAGTTCACCAATTTTTAAACAATTAAATACAAAGAAAATGAAAACTCAAAATTTATTAATGGTTGCAATTGCTGTCTTTGGAATGGCAACGATTGCAAGTGCGCAAGTGCCAAATTACGTCCCTACAAATGGTTTAGTTGGTTGGTGGCCATTTAATGGAAATGCTAACGATGATAGTGGGAATGGGAATAATGGAACCGTTTATGGCGCGACCTTGACAACGGATCGCTTTGGAGCAGTGGACAAAGCCTATGACTTTGATGGTGTTGATGATTTCATTGAAATTTTGCATCATCCTTCTTTAAATCTCCCGAATGGTACGATCAATCTTTGGTACAAAACCAATTCAAATAATAGGATGTCTTTAATGAATAAATCAAACTACCAAGATGCAAATAATGAAAACTATTTGATAATGATTGGATATCTATTTACCGTCAATGGACCAACTGGCTTAGCATATTTTAGTAAATATAATAGTAATTGTAATCCCTCTCAAGGTTGGATGGGGCCAACAAATTCTTTGAATTTTTCAGATGGATCATATCATATGTTGACCTGTATTACTGGTTCATCTGAAATTAAAATATTTGTGGATGCAATTCAACAAGCGGCAATTCAGGCACCTTCTGCATATGCTGACACTTGTTCTGGATCTAGCTTAAGATTTGGTGTAAATTGGGGTGGGGACATGAATCCTTATTTAGGTGATTTAGATGATATTGGGATTTGGAACCTCGCGTTAACACAACAAGAAATTACAGATTTGTATAACAGCACTCTTGGCTTGCCAGTTTCGATTAATGAAAATTCAATTAACCTTTACCCAAACCCTACCAACAGCAACATTACGCTGGAGGTATCTATAGAAAAGATTGGAAAAACGTATTCAATCCAAGATTTTTCGGGAAGAACAATTCGTGATGGAAAAATAAGCTCAGCACAAGAGCAAATTGATTTACAAGGTGTTGCGCGAGGTGTTTATTACTTGTCTATTGAAAATGGATCATCTGTAATAAAGCTCGTTAAACAATAAAGATTAATAATACCGCTTTATTCCCTCATCGTTT
>Ga0247838_1003028_pt1 | contig 20143 bp, 16 predicted proteins | sample LaCruzMarch2015__5_FD_189097 | JGI IMG/M metagenome (GOLD analysis project Ga0247838, IMG submission 189097) | Freshwater microbial communities from meromictic Lake La Cruz, Castile-La Mancha, Spain - LaCruzMarch2015_15m | ecosystem: Environmental > Aquatic > Freshwater > Lake | place: Spain... | reverse complement strand
TGATCGGCGTGGCAACATTCTCTTCTGGAAGCAAAGAGGATAGCTATTTGCAGCCGGAGCGAGTGAGTGCCATGTTTGCGGTACTTTCTCAGGAGAAGCAACTCGCCAAAGACTGGCACTTTCCGCACGAAGCATACGATTACGCCAAAATGGTTGAACCAGAGTTAGGTGTGCCCCCCAAAATAGACTTGGGCCAGTCAGTCGAAATCCCGCTCTTCGTCAATGGGGTGCGTTCATACGGAAACCTGGGGCAGAAGCTGGATAACCCCAGTCGCCTCGGAAAGGAAACGGTGTCCGGGTCAACACTTCAACGCTACGAAGGCCGAACCAGTCAAGGCAAGCCGCTCCCTGATGTTGTATGGGTGAGTTTCAGCCGTAACTCGACTCGTGATCCAAACAGTGTGGTGGGCTCCGTTCAGATGATCGGCTACAATAGGAAAACGGGCGCAACCGCGTTTTTCGAGAGTTCTGACAAGATTCATCCGTGGGTAACGCTCGATGAAAAGACACTTCGGATGAGGGGTGTCATGCCCTGGATCGATCAGCCCTCAGAGTTCAACAAGGCGTTCGTTCCGCCAAGGCCAGACAGACCGCAATGCGTCCAATGCCATCAAGCTGATCCCTTCATAACAAATTCTTTCATCAACGCTGCAAAGCTTCCTGGAAAGGACGAAACTGTGGTTCCTGTGTTGGGTCAAGATGCCCCTTTCTACGTCATCGGAGGCAAGAATTGGGACATGCGAACTATCCATATCAAGGGCAACGGCTGCCTAAGCTGTCACCGGGTCGGAATGAGCACTGTCGATATGTTTAGTACTACAGGTTGGGACGTAAACAAGCACATGCCTCCTCAAAACCCTGGTTCAATGGCATCTGATTTCAAGCGCCTTCAGGAAGCTTGGGTCAAAGGACCCGATGGTGTCAATTCGTTTTGGATTGTTCCGCCCATGCAAGGTCGAGAAGCGAAAATAGTTGGGGACGACTATCCGTACAAGGCTCCATTCAACCGGCCGGTCCTCAAGAACAAGGATTGACAGTACGTCATTCTGCGGGGCCAACCGATATGCTAGCTGGGTGCAGGTTGGTTGAGTTGATGCTCGCTTCTTGCCGATCCTCGCCCCTATTGAGGCAAAGTCTGCAGGAGAGTATTGAGATGTAAGGTCTCTCACTTGGTCTCTCTTAGCCCCTGGATTTCGTGAGACGCTCTGAGATGCCCGTAGACTTAAACCAGAAGTTTTTTAGCTTAATTTTCTTCAGTCCTAAGGAGGGCGCCGGGGGTTCGAGTCCCTCCGGGGCCGCCAGTTTGAATCTTTCCGTAGCGAACTCACCACTTGAAAAACTCGAGTTCCTCGCCCAGTGGTTGCCGGTACCTTTCGTCCACTTAACACCACCAAGGTCTTGCTGACAGTCCCTCTGCAAACCGGCGGAAGCCAGGGCCGAATGGTAACCTCCGTGCGTGATGTGCCTACTTGTGGCTCAGACTCTCGCCCAGCCTGCGCGAATTGATCTTGACGGCCTAGCGGCAATGCAAACGGTTCTTGACCGGGAGCCGGGGCAGTACCTGGGGCACCCAACAACCGTTTTGCTTCGCGATGGGCGAACGATTCTTGCGGTGTATCCCAAAGGCCATGGTAAGGGCGCGATCGTTTTGAAGCGAAGTACGGACGGAGGCAAGTCTTGGAGCGATAGACTTCCAACCCCGAAGAGTTGGGAGACCAGTCTTGAGACTCCGACGATCCACCGGCTGGTTGATCCGAAGACGAAAAGGGACCGGCTGATCCTCTGGTCGGGGCTCAACCCTGCGCGCTATGCCTCCAGCGACGACGAGGGGAAAACTTGGACGGAACTGCAGCCCGCTGGCACGTGGGGCGGGATCGTGGTGATGTCTGCCTTGGAAAGGCTGAAGGACGGACGCTACATGGCGCTCTTTCACGACGATGGCCGATTCTTCTACTCAACCCCACGGACGGCTGGCACCTTCACCCTTTTCAAGACTTTGAGTGCCGACGGGGGCCGCACTTGGAGCTTCCCCGAGGCGGTGCTATCTCGTTCCGATATGCAGCTTTGCGAGCCGGGCCTTATCCGGTCTCCCGACGGTAAGGCGATGGCCATGCTGCTTCGAGAGAACGCGCGCAAGTTCAACTCTCAGGTGGTGTTTTCGCACGATGAAGGTCGCACTTGGTCGGTGCCGCGCGCCTTGCCTCTGGCGCTCACGGGAGACCGCCACGTTGCCAAGTACGGCCCAGATGGCCGCCTACTCATATCATTTCGAGACATGCCGCCGGTCGGAGACTGGAAAGGAGATTGGGTCGCTTGGGTTGGGACGTGGGACGATCTCTTGAACGGCCGCGATGGTCAGTACAAGGTCCGGCTCAAGGACAACAAGAACTCGTGGGATTCGGGCTATTCGGGGGTCGAGCTACTTCCGGACGGCACGTTCTTCATGACGAGTTACGGACATTGGGCCGGAGCGGACGAGTCTCCATACGTGATCTCAGTGCGGCTGAAACTCTCCGACCTTGACCGGCAGTAGCTTCGAGGATCGAACCGCAATCGGCTGAATCCACGACGGTAAGAAGTATTGGAATGCGTCTTACCGCGCGGCACGAACCCAATGTGTTCCTTAAGAACGGGCCGACCAAAGGTGTTCTTCGTGAAAGTCTGATCGGTCAAGCGTCGCGTTTCAGTCTCTGGAGCGAACGATAGTTGTCAAATCACGGAGTTCGACCCCAAGGGCGCGCAATGACGTCGACGCTAAAGGCAGGCAACGCACCGCCACCCACGCGATAGGTGGAATTTGGTTTGGCCTCCACCTGACCAAATTTGATCAAACCAGTCCGGCCCTGATCGTTTTCGTTCCAACCTGAGTAAACAGTAGACCCAGCTGCCGCCTTCGCTTCGATCCAGTATTTACGACCACCGATGAGCCGGACTCCTCGGTCGTTGTTTGTAAAGGTCTTCACCCCGGCTGTCCTTAGGTCAACGGTAAATGTGGCCATCAAGGTGCCGATATCATTGCCGTTATCCTCGAAGAGGGAAATCGTAGCAAAATGCCTCTTTCCGTCACCGCTCTTTTGCATTTTCATCTTGATGAAGTTCAAGACTCCAGTTTTGCTCGCAGTGAATTGGGCGGCAATCCGCGTATCTTTAATGTCGCCGAAGCCCCATCCCTGGACTTTTGCGGATTCCCCTGCGCCGAATGTGTTGAATGCTAGATACGCTTGACTAGAGGCAACAACGAGGGACAGGCAAAGAAGAGAGGACAGTTTCTTCATTTTGGTTCTTCCAATGGGGCAAAGATCTCTATAGCCAGATCGTTCCGAGACCATATGACTTAGACCGAATTTCAATTGTTCCGAACCGTTTTGGAAAATATTGAACGCATCTACAATTTGTAAAAACTACCGGTACAAGACGGGCCAGGTTGGGGGTGCCGACTCAAGTCTCGGCTAACATATCGCCATGACCGGCGAGGCCGCTCCATCTGGATCGAACGCTAAGATCGTTCTCGCACTTTCCTCCGTCATCATCGCCCTCAGCTTCGCTTTCCCGCTCACCTTGGTGCCATCTTCCAAGTACGGCGCCATCTCCAACGAAGCCATGAACCTTTACGCCTGCACCGCGTGGGCTGGTTGGGCGCATTTTGTGTTCGCATACGTGGGTCAGCTGCGTTCCATCGTGCCGATGCCAGGGATCTACCAAGCCAAGAAGCTTGGTCTGTTTGTGGGTTCTCTGGTGGTTTCGCTCGTGTTCCTTTTTGCCCTCTGGCTATGGGTTGGTCCAGATGCGTTCGGCGCGCTCGTATGGGTCTATTTCATTGATCATTTCCTGAAAGCGGAGCAGTTCTTTGCGTTGGGAAAAGTTGAGAAAGAGCCATTGATCGCGCGGTGGATTCGCTCGTACCAGCCCATCCTATGTTTCGGTTGGCTCAGTGTGGTCTTGCTGGATTTTGGCAATATTTCCGCCTTTCGCTGGATCATTTGGGGAGTCTCCGCGGCAATGGCTGCCATGGTCCTGCTGTTGGGTGGTTGGCAGGACCTTCGCGCTGGGGATAAACGCGGCACGCTCATCTCGCTTTTCTTTGTTGCCGAAGCCGCGGTTTGGGGCACGCTAAGCGGCTTCACCGTTCCCGAGTTTCTGGTTGGGGTGTACATATTTCACGTTGCACTGGGCAGTTTTTATCACTACCTCGGGGCGTATTTTGTGGCAGTAGCGCGCAGGAAGCCAGGTGATCGGTGGCTGCTTCCAATCACGATTGTGCTGGTCAATCTCGGCATTGGTGCGCTTGGCTATTTCACGGTCAATCACTCGGCGCTATCCGGATTGCAGGTGTTGCTGAATCCAGATTGGTTCACCCTGTGGGTCGGTCTGCACCTGGTTGCTAGCGATGTGTTTCCCCTGGTGCGCAATGCGAAGGTTTAGGCAAGAAGATTCAAGCTCCCGCTGCACTTCGAGTATGGGAAAGCTGGGTGCCGCGGCCATGAGTTCTGGTCTCGGAAGCAACCCGCACCCTGCGTGGATTTTCTTCTGCGGCTCAATGATTTGTTTTTTGGTGGGGCCTTTGGCCGTTGCTCGAGTGCGTCACTAAAGTGAGGGCGGAACGACGACCACTCCACGATTTTTACGGGGAACCAGCTAGTTGCTGACGTATCCTAATGACCGAACGGAATTTCCATGACCCACCAAGCGCTGCGTAACTTTCTTTTTGTTTCTACTGTCCTGGGATGCGCCGCAGGGTTGACCCTTCAGGGTTTCGCGCTGAGTCAAGAGTCAAAGAAACCTTCGCCGAAGCCGAATCCTGATTTTCTCATGGATAAGATGACCGGCAAGTGGGTGATGCGGGGAACCATTGGTGGCGACAAGGTGACCCACGACGTTACCGTCGACCGAATTCTGAATCGACAATATGTCCGAATCCATGAGATCGCACGCGAAAAGGATGCTAGCGGGCAGCCAGCCTACGAAGCTTGGATTCACATTGCCTGGGACAAAGCAAACGAGGAATTTGTGGTGATGTGGCTGGACAATACGGGCGTTACCAACTTTTCCGCCGACGGCGTCGGACACGGAAAGCCAAAGGGCGATCGGATTCCATTTATCTGGAAACTGGCCGACGGGAGTGGTATTCACAACACGTTTGCGTACGACCGCGCCAGCAATTCGTGGTCCTGGAAAATCGACAACTTAGAGAAGTCTGGGAAATCCTCGCCTTTTGGAAGGGTGACATTGAAGCGAAAGTAGACGTTCGACGTATCTGACTACGACAAAGCTATTTCGACATCGCCTTTCTGAGCGCCTGCTCCGACTCTGCTGACCAGTACGAGCAATCGAGTTGAAAGAAGACCGAAGTGTACGGTTGGGTATGCGGCGTTTTGATCAGCAGGATGCGGAAGGACTTACCTGCTTCATCCAGTTTTGCAATGATTTTCTCGTGAAGCATCCGTTCGACTTTTTGTCCGACAAGCAGCTGGTTTAGGCTTTTCCGATAGCTTGAAATGCCGGGAGCGCGATCTTCGGGAACGAACTTCAGTTCTGAATCGACGTAAACGATCGGACGAACGTGGCGGCTTTGGCGTAGCGCTGCAAAAACTTTTTTCACGACGGACAACTGACCATCCGTAACCGTGATGGTCTCGATCCCCGGAGCGGTCTGGTAGGGGTACGCCGAATCCGCCACCACAATCCAGTTTCGATGCCCAAGGCCCGGCAGTCGGCGGGCCAGAAGTTGCTGAACGGAAGGTGTTTTTTCCCCTCCTGGCGTGGCTAGCCCAGTCACACTCACGGCGAAACAAATGACACTTACAATCAGCTTCATTGCTTTTCGTTCACTCGGTATTGGTAGGTGACGGTCTCTTTCCCGCCAGCAGATCGATCGAACGTTCCCCATCCTTGCTCATTGATGAAAGCGCATCGGAAAGCGCCGGCACCAGTCTTGGGTCGGAAACTCATTCGATGGTTTGATCCGTTGATGGAGAACCCGGTCAGGCTGACGTAGGCACCATAAGATGCCATAGCGCGACCGTAGTGGTCGCTACATTCCACTTCATTGTACGGGTTACGGCGTTTGGCCGAGTATCGAGAATGAATGGCTTTCACAATCGAGAGACCCTCACGCACCATCCCTTCGGCGATCATGTGCGCCGCGACCTGATGCTCAAAGCCAGACATGCATTCGTTGAAGTACCCGACCGCCCAAGCGTCCGATCCCTTAGCGATAGATTCCTTCGCGCCTCCCCTTGGGAAGCTACACATGATCAGTCCTGCTTCCCCGGGTGTGGCATACCAGCGGCCACCCGGTATTGCTTTCATCTTTCGCCGGTATTCCCAAACATCGTCAAAGAAGTTGTGTCGATAGAGCGCTTGCAATGCGCTCTGGGTTTCAGCAACGGGAACCACTCGCGGCAGGCCAAGTTGTAGTGCCCATGCTTGCCCGAGAAGTTGATCAATGTGGCAGCCGACGTTTGTGTTGTTCGCCTCCGGATGCGCGGGGTCCGTAAGGTTTATAAAGTACTCGCCGTTATAGAGCTCGCGCACTAGATTCTGCGCGCCCCGTTCTGCGAGCGCGCGACAGCGAGCGGCGAAGATTTCATCCTTCATCACAAGCGCCATCCCTTCGGATGCCAGAAGCGCGGCAACATACAGACCCGAAATCCAGGCGATCTTGCCATACCAGGCAGTGTCGAGCGTGTTGAACTGAGCGTTTTCCAGTACGCCGTCCTGGTTGCTGTCTTGCGAGATCAGATACTCCATCGCCCGTTTCACGCTCGGCCAAATTCGACTTAGAAACTCTGCATCGGGACTCATCTGATGCTCACGATAAGCCCGCAGAATGCACATGCACTGGCCATCGTGAAACACCATCGTCCCATACTCGCCGCGATAGTCGATTGCTCCGGTGTCGGAATGGAATGAGCGACCGAAATCAACCTTTTCCCGAAGGTAGCGCTCAACTTCGGGAAACACCCGTCCGATCGCTTGGGCGTAACCCCACACGTGCGTGCAAGTGCCGGCGCAGCAGCCAACGCCCTCCCAGAAGTAGAACCGACCACTCGCAAAGCGGTGGCAAGTTGACGTTGCGAGCGTGCTCAGATTGAGGAATGTACGATCCAAGAACCAGTGAGACAGCGTCGAGTCGTACCAAGTTCGATTCCAAGCTTGAGTGATCTCTCGCAAAGACTTCCATCTTCGGGCGATCTCGTTCGCCACGGCCTCGGAATCCTGCCAACGCGAAGCGCACCAATTACGTCGCTCGGGCATTTGCGGTGATGTATTTGGGAAGTGCCAGGCGACAATGAAAGTGACTTCTGCAGTGTCCCCAGGGGCGAGGGTAAGTTGCCGTGAGATTCTGGCTTCCTTACCATCGGTCGCTTCTACATCCGCCCCGCCCGGTATGGACACGGAGAAGGTGCCGAAGTCATTCTCTTGTGTCAGCGGCCGGAGACTCGCGGGCTGATCCGCGAAGATCACTTCTCCGAGGCTGATGTTGCCCCAGGCTCCGGTCTCCTCATCCACCACCACGAGCCGCGCCGTTTTGTCTCGGAAGCGAGCGACCGACATCGTCTGCCAAGACATCACGTTAGATGCTTTGCCCGTAACGGAAAGAACCACTTCACCGTTGATTTCCAGGTTGATGCATGTCTTCCTGGCGTGAGGTCCGCCGCCTACTCGCAGATTGATGTACGAGTGCGAGATTCGAAATTCTGGTGAGGTCAGCCTTCCCCGGTGGCCATCTCCGGCGAGTAGATCTTCGCCGTTACGCGTTTGGTGCGAGTTCACGACAAAAGCAGTTTCTGCCTGAACGTTGCCCATATAGCCGGGGAGCTCGGTCACCCGCCGTGGTGTCATACCGAACGCGGAACCCGTCGGTGTCCATCCGCCGTAGGTCCCGTCGGACCAATCCGCAAATCGAATCTCCGGCTGCGCCGCCTTTTCGGCGGGGGCGGTTTCTGCGATGAATTGCAACGAATCCGTACGTTTGATCGACTTGAGAACGAAGTCATTCCGACGAGACTTCGAGTGCGTGAGAACAGGATTTTCTAGCGCATATGCGATGCGATAGCGGGCGGTCGCCGTTCCGGTGTTCCGCACACGGAAGGTCATTGTTGTTGCTGGGAACGACGAGTCATCGACGTTGAGTGGGCAGAACGGAGAAAATGCTTCGAGGGACATCTCGACGTCGGCATCTGCCTGCCCATAACTCACCCGCGCTATTGGGTACTCGCCACGAAAGAGGATCTCGCCAAATCGCACTCGGCGTGGCGTTTCATTCTCTTCCCACAAACTGAACTCCTGTCGAAACGGAGAGATGGCCCGGGACGGCTCTACGTAGTTCGCGCCCGACATTGCATTGAGGGAATCGCCCATAAATGTGGCGTTCGGTCGAGTGACTGCCCCGAGCACATCTTGATTGAAAATGTCCCAGTTCCAGAGTTGGCCATCGCCCGCAAGATAAACAGTTCCAGCGAAGAAGCCGCCGATGGGCATCCCGATGAATCGCAACTCGTCGCCTCGGTAAACCTCTCCCTGCGTTCTCTTGAGTAATTCCGCTTGCTTCATTGCTCTTGCCTTCACCAGTGGAACGTCCTGTTCACGCGAGAGAACCGGTAGGAGTGAGGAGCCAGCTACGCTCGCCGCCGTAGTGACGAAGGAGCGTCTTGACAAGGGCTCGGCCATTTCGTGAAACTACCCCATCAAGCGGCAACCGAGCCGCGACGTATCTATCGCAACATAAACCCGGTCTAATGAACAGGCGATTTCATTTTTTTGAAGCCAATAGGGGGAATTTGAAGCGAGTGAGCCGTGATTGAGATGATTTTCGCCATGCTTGGCAAGCACGCTTACTCCTCAGCGGATTGCTTGTGGCTAGTACCCTTTTCTTGACCAGCCTAGGGTGTTAGAGCTTCCGCCTCATGGTTGTTCGTAAGACGTACGGGACAATGACCATCGATTACATTATGGTTTAGGTGTCTGAAATTCAATGCTCTTTTGCGGCTGAGCATTGTAAGCTCAAGGGCCTAATCTGAAGCGAAGACTTTCTCGAGTTCTGCGGCGACAACGAGATGGCCCGCGCGGTTGGGGTGATTGTTTTGCGACATGTACGGCTTCAGGTCCGTCCCCTTAGCCTTCAGATCCAGAAACATTTGGTAGGAATCGACGAGCTTCACGTCCAACTCCTTGGCCAGTTCTCGAACTTGCTTTGCGTGGGCCGCCAGAGGCGCGTTTGGATCGAGAATATCTTCGTTCAGATCAGGAGTTGGGGTCAGCAGGACAACGAGTATTCCCGCCTTCTTGGCCAAAACAACCATCGACTTCCAAGCAGATCGGACGGCTGGGGCGCCTAGACCACGATCATTGAGCGAATAATCGATCGTAAGAACGTCGGGCTTCAGAGGCAAGACATCGCTTTCAAATCTCTTAGCACCCTGCACTGCGTTTTCCCCACCGATGGCGGTGGTCATTACGTTGATGACAGCGTTGGGATACGTCCGGTTGAGAGCGACATGAAGCAAGTGCGGATAGGCATTAAACGTCTCAACCTTGCCATCGAGGAAGTAACCCGCTGGAACGCTGTGCCCATGGCAAACGATCCTAACCTCGTGGTTGTTCGGCCACTTCTTCTCGAGTTTGCCTCTCAGCTCGGTCCACGAGGTAGCGCTCAGCGCACTTGCTGCCAGAATTGCCGACGCAATCATGCTCGCATCGTACCTAGTGCCGCGCTTTATTGCAGTGAGCTGGCTTTGCGATTTCAGCGCAGCTCGGTTTGCCTGAGCAGTTCTGAAATCCGTTTGCCCCAAACTTCATAGCCGCCTTGGCGCAGGTGTAGGGCATCGCCGGACATTCGATCCCAGTTCACGCTTCCATCGGGAAGCGTAAAGTCGGTCGTAAGGTCCAGCCAAAGTAACTTGTGCCTTTTAGCAATTGCGGCGAGGCCCTCGTTCACTTCCCTCACCAGCGCTCGGCGGGGATCGCTGGGCGTTGCCCCGACGGGGAAAAGGGCGTGCAGGACCACTTTGGCTTGCGGTTGTTTGCGCCGAACTTTGAGCGCCACCGCCTCAACTCCCCGAACGATGGCCATCGGCGAATCTGAGTTAAGGTTGTTGACTCCGATCAAGATTGCGACTGCCTCGGGGCGACTGTGGTCTAGCGCGCCGTGATCGATCCGCCAAAGAGCCTGCTGGGTTCGGTCGCCGCTCATTCCCATATTCACGGCGCGAAACGGGGCGAGATATCTGCCGTAGGCGTCGCCCGCTACTGATCCGACATTTCTGCCCGGCCCTCCCCAGCCTTGGGTGATCGAATCGCCGATGAGCACCAGCCGCGGATTCGCGCGGGAGGCTTCGATGGCGTCGGCGTGCTGTTGCATCCAACTTGAGCGCCAACCGGCGCTCAGATAGCGGGACTCTGGGTTGGGTGCTGGGATAAGGGTTGCGGGTAAGGATTTGCGTGAGTTGCCTTGATTCTTCAGGATGAATTCCACGATCGGGCGAGGATCCTCCAGGCTATGAGGGTGGTGACCCACTCCGGGCTTTCGAATCACTTTGATCTCACCGCCGAGTCGCCGATAAGCTTGCTCCAGGAGATCAGTGTTCTCCGACACCGGTACGACATCATCTGCGGTGCCGACAACGTGGATCAAGGGGACGCGAGCTTTGGCTAGCACTTCTAGCTTGCCGATGGGGCCGAACGGGTAGTCAAGAGCATCTTGTTCACTCGGGAAACCATAAGAGGCTTTGAGCTGGGTCCAGTCTTGGGCGGAGCTTTTGCGGGGCCATGATCGAAAATCGCAAACCGGCGCGTCGGCGTAGATCGCCATCATTTTGTCTGGATTCGCGGCCGCCCAGTTGTAGGCGCTCAGCCCGCCTCGGCTAAAGCCTTCCAGCACGACTCTTGGCGAAAGCTTGTGCTCGTTTACTAGGAGCCGATAGAAACGGTCGTATTGATAAATGGCCCCTGGGGACCCGTACTCGTTCTGGATATCCACGTATGCCAGGTGGAAACCTTTGTTCAGCAGGGCAAGATCAAGTTCCGGGCGATGGTCGAAGAACTCCGTGCGCCAAATCCATGGCTTGCCTTTTGCCGGGGTCTTCGGGGCGACCAAAATGGCGTCGAAGCGATCGAGCTTGAAGTCGGTGCGCGCAAAGCCGTGATAATCGCTCGACATGCAGATCGCGGTGGCAAGCAATGAGCACACGGTAAGCATGTTGCGAACCTTACCTAGGCACCGGCGAGTTTAGACTTATCGGGCAGATTCGAATCTGCGCTGAGTCTTGGGCCGCCTCAAGTATTCTCGGAGCGGACTTAAGATGACATCCGTCGTTGTTCTCGCTGCAATCGCTCACTCAGCGATACCGTCGCCCCTGGCTTCAGATGCGGACTGGGCATATGTCGGTGGCGATTCGGGCGGCGCTCGGTACTCAACTCTCGATCAGATTGACACTTCGAATGTTGCGAAGCTGAAGCAAGCCTGGGTTTTTCACACCGGGGACGCTAAGGGCGATACGCCGATTCAGTGCACGCCGATCGTTGTGGAAGGAACGATGTACCTGGTGACATCGGGGCACCGGGTGGTGGCGTTGAATCCGGTTACCGGGCGCCGAAAGTGGACGTTTGATTCGAAGAACAACGACTCAAAAAGCGGGCATTCGCGGTCGAGCAGGGGCGTGGTGTATTGGAGCGACGGCAAAGCGGGTGGAAAACGACGGATCCTTTATGGCTCTCCGGATGGGCGAATTCTATGTCTTGATGCAAAAACTGGGGATGTAGATAGTGCGTTCAAAACCGTGGATCTTCGAACCGAACTCGGGTCGGAGTGGACCGGCACTTATGTCGGGATTTCGGCGGCGCCGACGGTTCATCGAGATCTCGTGCTTGTTGGGATTGCTGGGGGGGAAGACTCCGGTGCGGCGCCGGGGACGATCATGGCTTTCTCGGTTCAAACGGGAAAGCGGGTGTGGAGCTTTGACGTTCTTCCAGCTTCCCAGAATTCTCAAGCGAAATCGAAGCTAGGTGCGGGGGGTGCTTGGAGCGGATACGTTTCGGATCCGAAGCGGGATGTTCTTTATGCCGCCACCGGTTCCGCGGCTTCCGATTTCGACGGATCGGGACGGCCCGGCGACAATTTGTATGCTAACAGCGTTCTCGCCCTGGATGCTAAAACCGGACGCCGACTCTGGCATTTTCAGACTGTTCATCACGACTTGTGGGACCACGACAACGCCTCTGCCCCTGTACTGTGCAAGGTGAGCCGGGGCTCGAAATCTATTGATGCCGTTGCCGTTGTTACCAAGACCGGCTTCTGCTACGTGCTGAACCGAGTAACCGGGAAGCCGTTGTTTGATGTTCGGGAAGTCAATGTTCCTGCTTCCGTGATCGAAGGTGAGGTTGCCGCGAAAACTCAGCCCGAGCCGGTTTTGCCGCCAGCGCTTTCCCGCACTGTATTCACCGACAATGACGTTACGGACATTTCTGCCGAAGCTCGTTTGGACGTGCTTAAGAAGCTGAAGGGCTTGAGCTACGGTCGGGCCTACTTGCCGCCCACCCGACAAGGCACGGTTGTGGTGCCGGGCTACTTTGGCGGGTCGCCTTGGTCGGGAGCATCGTTCGATCCTCGATCAAACACGCTCTTTGTCAACACGAATGACCTTCCGGGCATCATGTCGAATCCGGCGAACTATCTTCACTTGACCGATCGGGAGGGGTACCCGGGCATTAAGCCGCCTTGGGGTGCTTTGACCGCAATCGATTTGAATACCGGGAAGTTTCGTTGGCGAAAGACCTTGGGTGAGTATCGAGAACTGACCCGGAGAGGCGTTCCGCAGACCGGGACTCCGAACCTTGGCGGGACCCTGGTGACGAAAGGAAATCTGGTCTTTGTCGGAGCCACTTGCGACCAGACTCTTCGCGCCTTTGACAGCCGCACCGGGAAGACGCTGCTGGAATACCGGCTTCCCGCTTCGGCCTTTGCGGCTCCGTCTACGTTCTCCGTGCGGGGCAAGCAGTATTTGGTGATTGCGGCCAGCGGTGGCGGGTATGCGAAGCTTTTCGGGTTCGACCGGGGGCCGACTTCGGATACGTTTGTTTGCTTGACTTTGCCTTAGGTGCGGCAGGGCAATCCATTGTTGAGATCACTCTGGTCGGTGGAATTAATTAACGTTCCCCCCCAGATGGTATGTCGTTCTGTCAACCCGTTTTAGCTTCTAGAACCCATCCGGTGCGTCTTTTAAGAACCGCAACGGCGCGGATCAGGAGTCTTCGCATTACGGCCACGGTTGCCGTTTGATGAGATTTCTTGTTGCTTCTTAGTCTTTGGTAGAGGTCTTTTGCCCATGCTTCATGTCGAATCGCGCAGAGCGCTGGCATGTAGAAGGCGGCCTTCAGTCTTGCGTTACCGTGCCCTAAACGAGATCGACCAGTTCGCTTGCCCGAGCTGTTGTCAATCGGGGCGAGTCCGGCGTAGCTGGCAATTTGGCCCGTGCTTCGCTCCATGACGTCTTCTGGAAGTTCGCAAACGCACCGACGTGCGGTGAGCTTTCCTAATGACGGAACGGTCTGAATGAGTTGGTAGGTTTCGGCACAGTCGCTCGCTTTCACGCGTGCTTCAAATGCCTTTTCGGCTGCATCGATTTGTTGCTGAAGGGCAAGGATTGCCTCCGCATAGAGCTGCTTTGCCGCTGAGTCTAGCTCTGGCATGACCTGGCTCTGCTTGAGAGACATCACCATATCTTTAAGCGCATCAATCGCTCTGGAGTGGTCGGCCAGTTGCTGCCGTTCGGTGCGCTTGACCGTTTCTTGAGGCAACAAGTGCCCTGAACGTGAGAGGAGTTTTGCATCGACGGGGTCGGTTTTCGCGCGAACCCCTTGAGCCTGCGCAATTCGGCGCGACTTCAAAGGGTTGTGCACCACTACTTTGAACCCGTGTTCGCTCAGCAACCGGCGGACGAGGCGCTCATATCCACCGCTGGCTTCCAGGTGCACCTCTGCGCCTGCAGGGAACTTCTCGATGATTTCGAGGCAGCCCTTGGCCGTGTTGGGGCACGCAAAAGGCTTTCCTTGGTCAATGCAGACCACAAGCTCATCTTTGCCAACGTCGATTCCGATTTGAGAGACTACAATATTCATGGGCTTTTCCAAGAACCTTGCGCTCGCGGATCACCCTAGTCACGAAAACGGAACGTTCCCGTCGCTCTGCTTCAATTAGAAACGGCGGGACTTCCACGATGGTATGCGAACCTGCGAACGCAAGCCAGGGCCGCACTCTAGGGGACGAGGACAAAGCCTCAGGCATATGCGCGGACTGATCCTGGCTGGTTCACCGTTTAACTTACTAGGCTTTTTAATTAATTACAGGCCAAATGGGGGCCGCTTTGCGTTGCTTTGTGTGGCCTTGCGTGGCTTTGGATGGCTTCGTAATTGCTGCGGCACATACTTTCGCCAACGAGCGGTGGATTTGTAAACCGCTTTATTTTTGGGATATCAACGGAGTCGTGCTGAGACGAAATGAGAGTGGAGCGGTCGGATTTAAGTTGGATTCACCTTGGCTGGGATGGCCGGGTCGCGGATTATGTGAGCGAGTATCCGGTCGACATTCGGCTGTCGATGGCGGCGAAGCGGATGCTTTCCGTGGACAAGATGATCTGGCCGAGATCGGCGGCTTTCTTGCAGCTGTTGAAGACCAATGAGGACCCCGGCCGGAACTGGACGCTCAATCTTTATCCTCACTCCTCAGTCGTTTCTGAACTGCCCTCGACCACGGCGGTTCGAATCAGCTGCCTCGCGAGTCAAACGGAGATCGATCCGGAGCGGTTTTATCCCGCTTCAGGTGGCGAGGAAGAGGTGACCGTTCTCGGCTATGACGTGGCGGATATCTGGCTTTTGAGCGGGGTGATGAATATTGTGTACTCAGAGGAAGATCGTGCGGCGTGGCCCCAATTTGTTTCGGCACTGAACGAGAATCAACTCTTCGATGATCCAAGAATCGCGATCGAGTTCGCGGAAGTTCTGGATGATCGGGCGACGGAACACGCGCCGTTTGTGGTTTGTCAGGTCGCCGTTTTGGCGATCTGAACCTAATTTTGGATGCCAATTTGTCGTTTCGGACGCGTCGACCATCGGCTTTCTTCCTGCACGCTTCAGAGTGCCTTCGCTGATGTACTGGGATTCCAACTGCTCACCCTCCGGCTGTAGCAATATCGACTGGGGAACGCCGAATTTGGTTCTGCGAGTCCAAGCAGCGAAGAGTGCACCAGACATTTCGACGAGAAAGATCGTCTACGATGTACGTATGAGGCAGTTCCATGGAAGTGCAATTGACCTATTTGCTGGCGCAGGAGGCTTGTCACTAGGACTGAAGCGCGCGGGGTGGCAAGTTGAGGCAGCGATTGAGTTTGATACTCATGCTTTGGCAACGCACCAGGCGAACATGCCAGAGGTATTGCATATCAGCGATGATGTCCGTACGATTGATTTTGAAAGGTTCTGGGGCGTTGATCTTGTGGCAGGTGGCCCACCGTGCCAACCTTTCTCGGTATCTGGGCGTCAACGTGGAAGTGAAGACGAGCGTGACATGGTTCCGCAGTTCGTCCGGGCTGTACGAGAAGCGAAGCCGTCATGCTTTTTGATGGAGAACGTACACGGCCTCGCGACCAGCCGCTTTCGACCGTATTTGAACTCGAAAATCGCTGAGCTTGTCGGCCTAGGCTACGATGTCCATTCCGACGTTCTTGATGCTGCCGACTATGGCGTGCCACAACACCGTCGCCGTCTGTTCGTTGTGGGGGTGCCGAAAGGTGTGCCCTTTGCTTTTCCGAAGCCCACACATGGACCGCGACGGCCAAGGAATTACAAGACCGTTCGAAGCGCCTTGGAGGGACTCGACAACGAGATGTTCAACCGTGCAAAGGTCGTCTACTGCAAGAATCCGATCCTACGGCCCAGCCCATACGCTGGGATGCTGCTTAACGGGAAAGGGCGCCCATTAAACCTCGACGCTCCGAGTCACACTATTCCAGCAACTGCTGGTGGCAATCGCACTCACGTCCTCGATCCTCACGGTGTGCTGCTCGAATACCATCGGCATCTACGCGCTGGCGGTGAGCCACGTGTCGGAATTGTTCCTGATTGCCGACGATTGACGGTTCGGGAATCTGCGATTCTGCAAACGTTTCCGACTGACTTCGTCTTCGCTGGGACTCCTAGCAGACAGTACAGTCAAGTTGGAAATGCAGTTCCAGTGCTGCTTGCTCAGGCAGTCGGCGATGCCTTAATGAAAAGCATGACCGGCTTTGCGTCCTTAGATCAAATGTTAAATCAGGCAGCGCTACTATGAGTCAAGATCCGACGCCAACATTCTCTCCAGAGACTTTGAGAGATATTCGCGAAGTGCTAAGAGCGGGCCTGTTTCCCATCAATCCCATAAAGGAGCCAGATTGTATTGAGTGCGCGGCAGTCGCGCTGCAAAAGTCGGGATTATCTCCAGACGACTTTTCGGAGTATCTTCAGCTTGAGTTACGAAATTGGGTTGACAAGGGTGTCGCCTCAAAAGCCCTTCGAAAAGTCATGTCAACCGCTCTGGCCCCGAACAATACGATGTTCGGGGCCACGCTCAGTTCTAAATACTTCGACATCCACAAGTCCTTACAAGAAAAGCATAGGCTATCGCACGAGCAGGCAACGATTTTTCTCAGCCACGCGATCCTAATGCTTAGGCTTGCATATCACGAGCGAATGTCTTCTTCCCAGATCGCTAGACTCCTGAGTGCCAGAGACTCACGTATGGAATTCTACTGGAGGGCTGTTCAGACCTTCTTGTCCGGGTTCAGCATTAGCGGCACAACCGCACTTCAGCCAACGCTATCTGAGACACAAGTCAAGGACTTGTATGACTCTGATCGAATCCTCGAAGAAGACAGCTTTGCGGACGCGACCCCAGACGATGCCGCAGAGCAAGTTTTGGAGATTGCCCAACGCGCAGGCATGTCTGATGACATTCATGAGTGGCTTTTGGTTCTGGGTGGTGATGGGCGGGACATTTTTGTCCCGTACCTCCAGATTCTTCTTTTCATCTGCTCAATCGCTGAGTATTACGACCATGCCATGAGCTATCCGTACGAGTTCTCACCGAGAGGCAACGCGGCGGTTTGGCTGTTCAGTCAGTTCCCGACAACATTGGTGGAGGCCGCTGATAATCCAATATTGAACAATGCTAAGAGCGTTGATCGAATCGACCTTGGCTGGGCTGAGAGCAAGAAGAGTGGGCAAATCGCCCATGCCCGAGCGCTTGCGAAACTGCTTCTCGCCTTGGAGGATTTGAGCTACGCGGCTAAGCGCGAGGTCGCGGCGTGGTTGCGTAGATGGATACATCGCATTATGCGGACGCGGGATGGGGCGACCGCTTCAGTCACCGTTCCCTTCCTGGAAGACGGGGATGATCTTCGTTCGATCATCCTGACTCTCGGGACTGAACCGACCAAAACCAGCGGTATTGTCGAGCAACGGCTTCTTGATTTCCTTTCAGAATCATTCCATTCTGGAACTGACTGGATGGGCCGCGGGATCGGCGATTCTGTCAACGCGAGCAATTTGAGCCGCAAAAAGCTCGGCGATGTTGATTTTCAGCTCATCACCGAAAAGAAAGTGCGTGCCTTTGAAGCACATGCAGGAATGCTCTCTAGCATTTACCTCGAGGGGCATAAAAGAACGTTGCTCAAGCCGCTGAGATTGCGCATGGAGGCAGAGTGGATGCGTGTTTCCGATCCCGGGGACTGGTCCGTGGATGTCACTTTTGTTGCCCATGAGGCTGCGGATGGCATCTTCGCTCACAACACCGATAGTGTGGACGGTGTAAACCTGGTCTTTTCCACCCGTACTTACATCGACCTGATGGTAGCTGTTGAAAGTAGAGGTGAACTTAGCTGGGAGAGATTCAACCGGATTGTCGTTGAAAGGCTCAATAAGCCCTACACGCCACAGAAAGCTCGCATCGCGGTTTACAATGCAATAGTCGCATCTAGACAGCCTTAAAATTAGACTGCACCTTTAACGGGGGAGTCAGTGAAGACTGCATTATTGAATTCGGATTTGTGGGCGATTTACAAGAACTGTCAAGCTTGCTAGGTTAGCGCCAGGGTGCCGGCGGATGTGCATTTTGATCCGACGATTCCGGCTACAGGTTTTGATATTTCTGACTTCGACTCCCCGACGTTCCACCTACTTGGAGACCTTCTTTCTATCCTGTCGCACTTCGGCAAGGGCATTTTCGACGTCTTCAGCGATTTCCTCGTTGGTCCAACCTTCTTGGTTCGCACGGGTGTGCAATGCGCCGAATAGACTTCGGATGCCTTCCGAAAAGGTAGGGGGCGTGCTTCCTTGTTCGCCGAGGACGTCTTTGCGGATCAGGTCTCGGACGTACTCGGATCGGTCGGCGTAGTGGCGTCCTTTCCAACGTTCGTCAACGCGGCGGAGGAGTTCGTCGGAGACGCCGGAGATTTTGATTGTGTGGGCCATGGTCGTTATTGGTCTCTATTGTAGGCTAGGTTGGGCCATATTGTGGCCATGGTTGGGCCTAAGTAGGCAAATTTGGCGGGGCGGCTCTCCACCCCCTACCCCTCCTCTCATTGGGAAATGAAAGGAGGGATTTGGACGCTTTACGACAGCGCGGTGCCGTAAGCGTCGCCGATGCCTAGGAGTTGTTTTTGGATGGGGTCGTTGCTGGCTTGGGCTTCGGCTAGGAGGCGCTCCGAGGGTTCGTAGCCGGACCACATTTTCATCCAGAAGTGGCCGTAGTTGTAGATGAGGACGCGGCGGGGGGTGGGGCTTTCGTTGTTTACGGCGCAGTGGTAGGTGCGGCCGTTGAAGAGGTAGGCGGTGCCGGCTTGGCCGGTCATTTGGATGGCGCCGGGCATGTCTTTGGGTTCTTCGACCTCCGGGAACTGCCACTTCATCGGGAACTTGTGCGAGCCGGGGATCATGGCGGTGCCGCCGCTGGATTCATCGACATCCGAAAGCAGATAGAACACCTTCACCATCATCGTGGATTTCGGGTGGTAGACGCCGCGCATGCCGACGTCGTGGTGCCAGCCGGCGTGGGTGCGGGGGGTGTTGGGCGGGGTGATGAAGTAGTCATTGTCGATCATCATCACGTCTTCGCCGACCGCGTCTCTCACCAAGGGGAAAACCGTCGGGTGCCAGAGCAGGGAGAGGAGCTGCGGGTCGTATTCGATGGGGGCTTGAACCTGGTCGAGGACTTCGCTGCGGATTCCGAGCCGGTGCGGTTCGGCGCGCCAGAGGGCTTCGGCGCGGTCGGCGGCTTCGCGCGTGGCGGCGAGCTCCTCGGGGGTGAGGGCGTTCGGGACCACGAGGAAACCGTTGGTTTCGTAACTCACGCGCTGGGCGACGGTCATGGCCATGTTCGTTAACCCTCGGCTTGGGACTTGAAGGCGGCGTTGATGGATTCGAGGTTCTTGACGACGATGGTGTGGATGACTCGCTTCACAAGGGCCGCGAGGGTTGGCACGTTGTATTCGTAGTCGAGATATTGGTCGAACCGGGTGCCGCCATTCTCGGCGGTGAACTTCCAGGTGCCTTCGAAGCGGTCGTAATCGCCGGAGACTTGGCGGAACTGAGAGGAGGTCTCGGCGTCGTTCCAGAGTTCTTCTTGTCGCCAGCGGACCTTGAGGCCAAAGGTGGGGACGAGGCCGATCCAATCGGCGATGAATCGCTCGCCGTCGCGCTCGACGGGGGTGATGCTCTGGACCTCCTTCATGTACTCGGGATATCGCTCGGTGTCCTTCGCAATGGCATAGACGCGGTCGAGCGGGGCGTTGATCCAAACGGTGGTTTCAACGATCGGCATGCTAGGTTGACGGTACCCTTTAGGAACGGTCAGCCGTTCTATGCGAGCCCTTATTCTCAACGCCCCTGGTCAGCTTGTGCTTGCCGATTTGCCGATTCCCGAGCCTGAAGCGGGCGAGATTGTCATCCGGGTGATGGCGGCCACGACTTGTGGAACCGACCTTAAAGCGTGGCGACGAGGACATCCGCAAATTCCGATGCCGGGGCCGTTTGGGCACGAATACAGCGGGGTGGTTACGGCGGTCGGGGACGGAGCGCCTTTCCGGGTGGGAGACGAGGTGATGGGGGGTCCACT
>Ga0247838_1003001_pt1 | contig 20269 bp, 14 predicted proteins | sample LaCruzMarch2015__5_FD_189097 | JGI IMG/M metagenome (GOLD analysis project Ga0247838, IMG submission 189097) | Freshwater microbial communities from meromictic Lake La Cruz, Castile-La Mancha, Spain - LaCruzMarch2015_15m | ecosystem: Environmental > Aquatic > Freshwater > Lake | place: Spain... | reverse complement strand
TGTGGAGGCAGGTCTGAGGTGTAAGCTCAATCACACGGGGCCATAGCTCAGCTGGTAGAGCACCTGCATGGCATGCAGGGGGTCAGCGGTTCGAATCCGCTTGGCTCCATCTAGAGATCCCAGGCCAGGCCTGGGTTTTTTAATGTCTAATTATCAATAATTTGAAAGTCAAAGACAGGTAAATCGAAAATGGGCGCGTTTTTGGCAAGGCCAGCGAAGGTAGGCAAAGTTTTGGCGACAGCTACTAGAACAAAAAAACGCTGAACGAAGAAAGGATCGATAAAATGTAAAAGACACCTGAACCCCTCAGATGTCGAAACTAACCACCGAGGCCAACAAGTTGCCTCCCAGTTGTGTGGTACAGAGATCGCCGTTTACAGGCGATACCAAGGGGACAATTTGCAAAGCAATGTTAAATGAAACTGCATGGGTCCCAACAACAGAGGCAAGTCGACTTCTGGGACGTAGTGCGTCCTATTTAAAGCGCCAACGGGAAACACATGGCGGATTTCTGGAAGCAGGGCGCCATTACGCAATGGCTCCATCCTCAAACGCAACAATTACCTGGAACGTTCCTCTCATTCGTAAGGATCTGCACCGTAGAGCTCAATTAACTCAAATTTCAACGAATAATTTGGGTCCTCGATGCGATTGCAGGCAAATCAGTAACACAAGCATTACAGAGGCTTACAGCAACCACTCAGAGCTAAGTAGCGCTATAGAAAAGACTCTCCCCACCACATTTCAAGAAATCTAATTAATGATAAGGGGCTTTGATCTGCTGAGATGTTTTTCGAAACATGGCTATTCCTCTGTACTACATTACGGCAAGATAAATATTTTGATTTAACGTCATATAATGTTTTTAGATAAAACTAAAAACAAGGGTTTTTGTAGCTCTATGCCAGCGGGTTGGTAAAGCTTCCTGTTGGAATTAGAAATTCACCTGATTTCAAAGCTTGTGGGGCTGCTTTCAGGCAATACCTAGATCGCCAGCCCTGCTGGCAGTCTCTTGTTGCAGCAACTCCTCACCTGGTTCCATACAGCCTTAGGCATGGCTATGCCTGGCGTGGTGTGAAGTACTACGAAAACAGCATGCCTATGCGGGATTTAGCAGCATTGATGGGGCATGACCTACGAACGCACCACAAGCATTACGGCGTTTGGACCGATGAAGCCGGCTTGCATGAATCTGCTTTGCGGGTAGTGGGAGATCTGATGAAGCTGCAGAGCTAACCAAGCCGAAGGCGACGACGCCTTCGCCGCCGGCATCAGGGGGCGGGTGGAGGTGTGGAATTTTGGAGCGGCTAATTACCCATAAATTACGAATTAATTCAAACCATGAAATTACCTAATGGTATGCTACGATCAAGAAAAAATGGCTAATCATGGCTAATCATGGCTAATCATGGCTAATCTACTACAACTTACATATTCTCAAGACGGAGTCAGGGTACCAGCAGTATTTGATAATTCGGCAAATGGACTATTAAGAACATCGCACAAAGCTGTTAATACCGTACTGAAATATATTGTAGATACAAAAGCACCTAGTACTCAGCTTTTTAATATAACAGATGAACGAATTCTCAAGTACTATACTAATTATAGCGCATATATACATAAGGATTTGAACGCATTCCCAGGGGCTCAAGCTATCATTATTGGCGATAGCGACACTTACGGGTATGCACTTAAATTCCTCCACGAAGGCACTGAACTTTATCATGATGTAACAATTGATTTTGCAACCAACATTTATTCATTTACTATTCAATATGGTCGAGATAACTGGTTTTACGCCTTCACTGATTTTTCAGATTTATTTCTTGGACTTGAGGAAATAGAATTATTTTTTACTTCAGACATTCTAAATGGAGGCAATCTAAATGATAAGATTCATGGATATTCAGGAAATGACAAGCTAAATGGATACGATGGAAATGACTTCCTTGACGGTGGAGAAGGAGACGACCAAATTTCAGGAGGAAACGGTAACGATGTTATGAATGGCGGCAGTGGCGAAAACATTCTACAGGGTGGCAGTGGCAACGACACATTTGAAGCAAGTGCTGGTATCAATGTAATTTACGGTGGAAATTTAGGAGTCGCCAATAACGATTCAAATCAGATTGATAAAGTTGTTTTCACGAGTAGCTCTAGCAACTACTCCATCTCAAAAAACACGAATTCGATCTTTGGACACTTTTATTACATCAAAGACAATCGTACTGGCTCGCCAGATGGTCTAAATACCCTCTTTGACATAGATCAGTTGCAATTTACTGACGGTATTCAGTCAATAGCTCCAGTCTTGTATACCCTCACCCCATCAGTATTAACAATAAACGAGGGATCAACACTCACCACAACAGTATCAACAAATGAAGCTTCAGGTACCACCCTTTATTATTCACTCTCTGGAACTGGAATCACTTCTACTGATTTCTCTTCTGGTGCACTCACTGGATTAGGTTCAGTTGCATCAAATGGATCATTCTCCTTTTCTCATACTCTTGCAAATGACCTAGCCACTGAAGGAACTGAAACTCTAAATATTAAACTCTTCTCTGATACATCCCGTTCAATACAAGTTGGATCCACTGCATCAGTATCCATTGTTGATACATCTAAGAGTGATGGTAAGACATACGCTATTAGAACATTTTCTGATGGGCAATGGGTGGATACCTTTAGCGAAGGCGATTGGATTGGAGTTCAAGTTAATACCACCAATGTTTTAGATGGTACGGTTCTCTATTTCTCCTTAAGCGGCATCGGTATTAATGCAGGTGATTTTGTACAGTTAGGTGCTGTTGAATTACTTCCAGTTGGTAATGTCCAAAAAGGTGTATCTCAATTTTACAGACAGTTAGCAAATGATTTAAAAACAGAAGGAATAGAAACTTTGCATATTAAGTTATTTTCTGACTCATTGCGCACAATCGAGGTTGGTTCTAAAGAAGTTCCCATAGTTGATACAAATATAGGTTTAACCTATTACAATCCAAGCACTAACAACACCCTCAATACTTGGACTGCATATCAAGTAACAAATTCGGTCAAAGCAGGAGACATTGTATCCCAATGGTTTGGCACTGCGCCCCCCGCTACACAGCAAATTCAGGACATAAGCGATACAAAACTAATGGATGTGGTTGCTACTACTTGGGCAGATAAAGTTAAAATCAATCGAGTTATTAAAGCATCTGATACTGGTGGCAAGATAGAAGCAAAGCAAATAGATTTTTCTACAGGAGAAGTTGCAGGATCTGTAATCTCTGGCGGCGAGGGAAATGATGACATTAAAGGCTTTGCCGGTTGGGATATTATTGATGGTGGTGCGGGTGACGATCTAATCCACGGCGGGAATGGTCGCGACATCCTTACTGGCGGTGTTGGTCGTGATGAACTACATGGTGATTTTGGTTGGAATACCTACAGAAGTGAAAAAGATGGTGTATCAGATTTAATAGCTATTAAGTCTGATCAATTCCTGGTTAATTGGTTATATGGCAAGGCAGGTAATAGTCCCAATGGTGAAAAGTCGGATATCATAGAAGGGTTAGATTCGATTGATAAGATCAAAATCATTGGTGTTGATACTAGTGAAATTACTTTTGCAGCAAATGTAAGCGCAAAAGGTGTAACTGGTATTGGTGTCTATGGCAAAGGAATACTTGAGGCGCTTTATACGGGTGGTGATTTGACACTTGCTCAAATCACTCAAATGACATCAGGTGACGCCTCTGCTGCTGCAATGAGTAATTCCGTAAATGCTTATGGGGTTTGGTGATTTAGAAATATTCAAGAACAAACGCTTTGTCCAAATTAAACTAATGGCATCAATGAATTAATTTCTATTACGCAGCATATTTGTTTGACATTTTGTAAAGTTGACATAAATGCATTATTCCGCTAAAATAAATAAGAGTTTTGAACTGGCATGCCCACAAACATAAGAGCTAGTTCTTATTCTCTTTTCCCAGACGGCACTAAAACTGAATTAGCCTTAGACTTTTCCCCGCAGGGATGGTGGTTTGATCTTGAAAAATTCAATCCCATTTTGATTGAATGGTGCACAAACAATATAAATAATGCCAAGTTAGTAACTGGCAAGGTTTTAGGCATATTTGACTCACTGGAGGCTTACACGTTTAAAGATCCTCTTGGGGAGTTGGGTGCAAATGTTGTAATACGTGGGGATGTAGATTCTTTGGGAATTATATATAGTTCTCCTTCTAAAAGCATCTCTTATGAATATTATGCTGATTTAGCTTCTAATACCATTGTACATACTAGAGCTGCGCTAGGATGGAGTGAATATATCGTATTTACCGATTTTCTATCGATGTACCCAAACGGGATAGACCCAAGGGGAATAAGTTTTAGCATTCCAGTTAATATGTTTTCAATTGCAAATAAATGGCACGGGAGTAACTTGGATGACAAGTTATACGGGTATGCAGGAGCTGATTCTATATTTGGCAATGCTGGCGATGATATTATAGCGGGGGGATTAGATAATGATAGTCTCGTAGGTAATTCAGGTAATGATATTGTATTTGGAGAAGAGGGTGATGATAGGATATGGGGAAGCGCTGGTAATGACACACTAATAGGAGCAGACGGTGATGATAAAATATGTGGCGGAACAGGTGAAGATGGAACTCAAACCTTGGGACAAGATGGCGACGACAAAATTTACGGAGAAGGTGGAAACGACAGCTTATGGGGGGAGGATGGAAAAGATATTATTTATGGTGGCATTGGTAATGATTATATTCATGGTGGCTTTGAAAATGACGAACTATATGGAGGAGATGGAAACGATCTTATTCGCGGGGGGAATGGAGCTGATGTAATCACTGGAGGTGCCGGGAAGGATGAACTTCATGGCGACTTTGGCTCAAATACATATAAATCCGACAAAGATGGCTTTTCTGATTTGATTGCCATCAAGTCTGATCATTACTTGTCAAATTGGTATTTCGGTAAGTCTGGAAACAACACAAACGGTGAAAAATGCGATCTAATTGAATCATTAGAAACAATTGACCGAATTAAAATTATTGGTGTTACTACAAATGAAATTACATTTGCGGCTAATATTTCTGCTAAAAGTAAAACTGGAGTTGGAATTATCGCCAAAGGCGCGTTAGAAGCGCTTTACATAGGAGGCGATTTGTCTGTATCACAATTAAGGTCGATGACATCAGGTGATGCCTCTGCTGCTGCAATGAGTAATTCAGTTAATTCCTATGGAACATGGTGATTATATAAATCAAGGACAAGGTTTACCTCAAAGCCTCACAAGCTTCCCCATCACCGTCGCCATCTAGGTATGTGTGGCCTTGCTTGAGTAGTTCCTGCGCTTTTGCCCAGGAACCAATCTGTTTACATCTATATCTATTGACGCTGCATCATAGCTTGGAAGAACTATTTGATGGGTTGTTGGAACTACTGCCACTCTTCCTGCCCCGTCTGTAATCCCAGGGCCGTTGAATACCGCCAGGCACTGCCCATACACCAAGACTTTTTAAACGTGCTTCATTTTCAAGGCGTGAATAGGTTTCGCGGTCACAACCTTCGATGTATTGCCAATAAACAAAAGCAGCACCTGCTGCCACCAGTGTTTGATTGATATTGGTAGTTCCTTTTAATATTTCAGCCACTGTGCGCCCATAGCGATCGGTTGCCTTGATGCGCAATCCAACCTCAGTTCCTATTGGTAAATCTGCCTGAAGTGCCTGGCGAGCATCAATGCCCAACATCTGACTGTTTTCTGGCGCGTCGATACAAGCCAAACGCACTGTTGTTTTACCTGCACCGCTAGGGCTGGTCACACGAATCGTGTCGCCATCACCAATGGAAAGCACCATTAATTCAGAGGCAAAAGCGGGTGAAGCGCAACTCAGTGCAAGAAGGAGCCAGAGCCTGCCGTAATTTCTCAATGACTATGCATGTGCTCGCCGTTTTTGCCGCAGAGTTTCTCGCAGGGGATACCATCCTTATCAGGATCAAGTTTGCTGTTACCCGCTTTCATGGCTTTTACTGCATCGGCGCAAGTCGCATAGTCAGCGCATTTCGCCAGTGCATCTGAGCCCTGTAGAACCAGGGAAATTGCAAAGAATGCAAAAATGACTTTTTTCATTCAGAAAAAACTAACCTTAATAAATTAACAAATATTGTAAAAGATGATTAAATTTGTAAAACTAATTAATCTGCCCTTACCGCGTGATGATGAATTTGCGACGACGACTCTACCCTGGTGATCCCAATGGGGCTGAAAAGCCAACTCGTCAGCGTGATCCAAAAAAATTAGATACATTCTCTGTCTTTTGGAGGGATATTCAAGACAAAAATACAGGCACAATTTGGATATATCACTCTTTAGATTTGAAAAATTTAGGAGGATTCAAAGGAGATCCGGATATACCGTTTGCTCAAACTGGGCATCGATTAAGCTTAATCAAAGCCAGAGGTAAAAAATGGACCTCAATTTACCCTAATGAGGACAACCATAATTTCTTGGCAAGTCCAATGGCGACCAAGAATATTCTTGCTGCAATAGTACTTAGGTGGCCAAATCCCCCTTTACAACTCAAGCCTGAAAAAGGACCAGCATTTTGTTTGAAAGACCTCCGAGACGAGATTCTTAGTTATGTTTACCTGGTCGAATTGCTGACCTTCTATCCTGACAAAAACGGCCATAAATACTATAAAATTGGTAAGGCCAAGTCTATACCTAAAAGAATTAAACAGTTTGGACCATGCAAACTTATCTCATCTATTGAGCTTACTAGTGAACAACAAAGCTTCGAAATAGAGGCGCGAATTCATTCTAAATTAAATCATCTTAGGCGGCCTGATACTGAAATCTTTTTTATGTCGGGAAGGGACCTTGAGTCCGCCGTAGTTGAATTTTCTCGTCAACAAGAAAATCATGCCAAATAAACTCCAAGCAATTGAAAGAACCAGATGATTCTCAAGTTTAGATAAGCTCAAAATTTCCTTAACATTTATTTCAAATATTAATTGCAACACATCCACCAATAAGGGAACATTAGCGGCAGTTGCACCACGGCCATGCTCACCACCGGCTAAATACCACTGAAACCTTCAGCGCTGCCCTCCTAGGTTTGGAAGACCTAAGCCTTCGCGTGACAGCAGCAGCGCTGCATGTTGCTGCTAACAATGAGAAGCACCCACGCCTGCGGTTGATGCTTTCGGATCTCTCGGAGGTATTGGAATCATGCGAGGAGGACTTGGGGCTGTATCGTTCATGAGTACCTCCCTGTCATGGTTGCTGTCTAGGAGAAGGAAGGAGGTGCAAATGAGTCAAGTGGTACTAACAACTAGGATAATTAAACATTATCTAAAATCCAGCCTTCAGCCGAGGTTGAATCGAAATATCTACGACCATATCCTTCAGTCAGTAGGTCCTCAGGTAAATACTCGTCGAATTTTTCCTTGAGCTTTTGCTGGAAGGAAAGCATTCGAGCAAGATCGTTCTCATCCGCGATTCCATCTTTGACTATGGAAACCAGAGCACATTTGACATCAGCAATGCTTGCATTTTGAACTTCAATAACACCAGCAAAACAATCACACATAAAGCCACTCCTGACAAGCAAAAGAGAAATAGTACCGGTTACTTTGTCACCCATCCAGGGAAATATATAGCAATGATTTCCATTCTGATGAAAAGGTTGATTCTCAAGATTTGAATTATGAAAAGTGAGGACGCCCTCTTTAAATAGACTCCTTGCTGTATTGTCGATAAAATCAACCTTATTATCTCCTGCAACAATACGATAATCACTGTTTCGATATATGTTTAGCATTTCCTGCCTTACCCTTGTGTGGACAAGACCAAAATCGCCGCTCCACTTTGGAGGTCTTCCACCTTTAGCTGGAATAACATAGATCACTTTTCTTTCATCATCAATGTCAACTACCTTCCACCTACGTCCGCCAAAGACAATGTTTTGATCTTTAAGTGTTGGTGAAACAATGGGCAACGTGCCAAGGGTTTTACTTCCAGCAACAATACGAAATTCTTCTAAGGTCTTAAAGACAGCATAAAAAGTATACGAACTCGTAATGCGCTCACCTTCGCGCCCGAGGACAAGTTCGCCACTGCCGAGCTGCTGTATAAGATGAACCTTAGACATATGGGACAATAAGACCTTAAATTTTTGAATGCTGACGTTGAGAAAAGGTCCCTTTTGGCATAGCAAGGAGAAAAGCTGATCGGCTCTAACGCTTCCCCACTGAGCTATAACAGCAAGAATTTGATGTAATAATGTTGATAGGTGTAAGCCACCTGTATCTGCTGGCTCAAACCAATTATCTACGATTAGCAAGCGAATCATTGCTAAAGACTGAACCAAATCAAGCCGTAGCCCGTTAATAATATTGGTAGTTAATGTGAGTTCTGGCTCATCGATAAGCACTCGCAGAATAGAAGGTGAATTTCTCCTGCCAGATCGACCTAGACGCTGGCGAAGGCTTGAAACTGAATGCGGTGGAGTAACTTGTATGACAGAATTAACTTTTCCAATATCGATACCCAACTCTAAAGTCATAGTACATATTGCTGTAGTAGGCAGGGTCTCCTTTTGAAGTCGAGCTTCTAGATCTTCGCGAATTTCCTTGGACAAGGAGCCGTGATGAGGGAAAAACTCGTTTGGGACTACATCAAGTGAGCATAAATCACTGAGCCGAGACGCAATAAGCTCAGTCTTAGCTCGGCTATTTGCAAAAACTAGATTTGAACTCCCTCTACATAAATTATAAACCTCTAGACATATCTGATTATCTGCACTGGAAAGCGTATTGTCAACCAAAATATTTGACGGATCTATATATCCTTTTACCTGGACTTTGATTGTATTACTGTCCCGGGTACTAATGATAGTTTCACAAGGAAGACTCGCATTCGATCTAAGAGAAAGGGGGACTTTATGAATCTCTCCAAGGGTCGCACTCAGGGCAACCCTAGGTATTGGGTTGGCGATTCTCCCAGTAAGATGCTCCAAACGAGAAAGGAGAGAAAGCAATTGCTGTCCTCGCTCCGTTCCTATAAATGCATGGAATTCGTCAATAGCAATGTATTTAAGGGTGCTAAAGGACTGGTTTACCCATCCTGGTTCTCTGATAAGAAGTGATTCCAGAGACTCTGGAGTGGTTAGAAGAATTCCAGATGGCTTCTGTCTCGCTATCTTCTTTTTAGAGTTAAGGCTATCTCCATGCCATGGTGTTAACTGCATATCAAGTAGTTCACATAAAGACTCTAGTCTTCGGTATTGATCGTTAATTAATGCTTTTAGTGGGCTTATATACAGGATGCCAAAGCCAGACTTGTCGTCTATAATTGCGCTACAGGCTGGCAAAAAGAAGGCTTCAGTTTTTCCAGATGCAGTTGACGCACTAATCAAGACATCCCTGTCGCCAGAAAGGATCGAGGGAATTGCTAGTTTTTGTATCTCACGTAAATCAGGCCAACCTTGATTAAATAGCCATTTAATTATCCGCTTGTCTAGAAGATCAATCCCCTCAGTCATAGCCTGAAGTCAGCTAATCCATCATTTCTACCGGAGATACTGTCGTCATCTTCCATAATTAAACCATCTACATCACTTGGCTGATCTTCCTCAATAGCTATTGACTGAACCAGATCGGACCATTGAATTGTCGGATTTTGATCCAATACTGCCAACATATCAAGAAATGCTTTTATTGTATTTCTTGGAGTACGGAAATATGCTTCTCCAATGGTTTGGCTACAATGATGTAAGAAAGCTTTAAGCGCATCGTCAGGAACTAAATATTTTAGTTCCTCCCCTGATGCAAAAACATGCCGCAAATTCCTAAGTAGTATGTAGAGTTCTTCGGGCGTTAGGGTTGCTAGATGTAACGCTGGTGAGGAATAGTCAATCACGCCTGCTCGCTGAGCAAAACTATTCTCAGCCAAACGGCTTTGGAGCGCTTCGTAACTATACAATCCTCTACGAGGATCTAGCAGGAACTCTGGTGTACCACCTAGCAGGAACCCTAGGAATTCTGCCGACCCCTGAAGGCAGTCATTGAGCATTCTCAGTATCTGTTCATAATTAGAAGTTCGCGCCTGAGTACTGCTTAGCTTATAGAGGTTAACCATCTCATCTAAATTAACCAGCAAACCGTCATAACCGGCTTGCCGAACAAATAAACTCATTACTTTGAGCATATCGTAAAATGAGCTATCTGAGATTATGCTCCTGACATCTAGATCCCTCTTTGCATCTGTTTTAGCGGTGTATTCAGCGCGCAGCCAACGTATTGCGTTAAGCTTTAGCTCCTCATTATCATTTTCATATCCTCTCCAATAAGCATCAATTACTTTTGCAAAATCATAACCTCCTACAAGTTCCGAAATAACTGAGAGCCTTTTATGGATAACCGTGGTTACATCTATATTCTGACTCTCTGCATCCTTGCGAGCAAGAGTGACGAACCTTTCTACAACACTTGCCAGCGCATTCCCATCAGGTTTGTTACGGGTGGCAAGGTTCCGCATCAATTCAGAATAGAGATTTCGTGCCTGACCGGATGATGCGTGGATACGGCGATCAGGAGCAAGATCGGCATTAACAGTAACAAGCTTTTTTTCAAGAGCGATAGATCTTATTACACTCATAAAAAAGGTTTTCCCCGAACCATATTCTCCTATTATTAATCTGAATGCTGAGCCTCCTTCAGCAATTCTTTCAATATCCTTGTAAATCGCTTTTATTTCATTGACCCGCCCAACTTGAATATGCTGGATACCAATCTTGGGAGTCACACCAATTTTTAATGACTGAATTATTGCAGCACGTTCTGTTGATCGAATTGGGATGCTCATTTTAAGATTCTATTTTTTTAGCGATATCTTGAAGAACATAGACTGCATCATCATGATCCTCAAATAAAGGAGCCTTCACTCTATCAAACGACCATTCGTTAAGCGTCTCCAGAGCGCCGTTGGTCATTAGGTCCAAATCCCGGCAGAGTGCTTCTATCTCTGTGCGCGCCCATTTGTCCTTGCGCACAAGGGTTTCAAATAAAGCGTAGTGTGACTTATCAATGCCAATTTCTAACTCATTCGGAGGTGCACTTAAATTATCTTCTGGAGACATCACAACTTCTTCTTCGCTGATAAATATAGTACTTAACATTTTCTGAACGTCTCTTGTCTCTGATTCATGAATAGCAATAATGCTTGCATCTAGCTGGAAGGAAGAGATTTTTGGAGACAATAATCTTGATTCGGATGCAATATCATCATCTATAATCCTACTGGTCCTCATCCTATGAATATCTCCAGCTACTTGGCCTTTGTCCAGATTAAGCATGATATAAAATTTTTCTATCTGCTTTATTTCTAATGGGTGAATTTTACCATCTGCTAAGGCAACACTAATCAGCATTCTACTTATAACCTCTTTCTGCTTGTCCTCTAACTTTTCCAAACCACTCTTCACTCCTGCGAAGTCAATAGTGCTGCTCAGTCTCCATGCTAAATACGCATGCAAAGAGTTTTTCTCGCTTTCCGTCAAATTTATATCATAGTCAATCAGCTTGGCAAGGATATTCTTTTCTGGTTGTTCTATAACCGAGTCTATATTCACTACTATTGCGCCAAGGTGGAGCGCTAAAACCATTTCCTTATATGATTTAGATGGTATATATTCGCTACTAAGACCATTAAGAAAGAGTACTAGCTTCCCTTCTATAGTGCACTTCGCATAATGGAACCGACTATCAGGCGCCAACCCATATCCCATTTTTTGAACTAACGTCTCAATTAATGTCGCCTCTTGCTTGTTAATCTTTGGTGGAAGAGGTAGCCTCAGATACGTCCAAAAATCCTTTACGCTAATCATTCCGTCCTTTAATAATATAGTATTGTCTAGCCAGGCCTTAAGCTCGCTAAAGCGATTGTCAGCGTTGAAGCTACATATCTCATCGGGCAATAGTAAGAGTGCCTCAATATCTTTCTGAGAGCTTCCCGGCCTGCCAAGATATCGGCTATAAGAATCTAATTTTGCTGTACTCTCTTCTGCTATAGCAATAATTTTATTTACAGGGATTTTGAGATTGCTTGGATCAGGAAGATTTAACTCTGGGAGTGCTAACCCACGAAGACTAGAGCTCGCAGGGTAATAGTTAATCTTTAATCTAGTCTTATTTGGCTTAACGATAACGCCATCTTTATATTTTTTGGAGTATAGCTGCAAGAATATCTGACTAAACTCTTCACTGCAGCGCCTGGCAGGTGTCTTTAAATTATATTCTGGATAAAAATAAATCCAAGCCAGTGCCAACTCAGGAGAAATAGGATCACCTCTATCAACTGCCGAACCAAGTCTATATCTGAATAATAGTGAATCTCTTTGAGGAATATCTCCGAGACATGTTAGTGTAATTACATGGGGACGTAGAATGTACATCACTTCCATTAACCTGGTTGAATAATGCAAAAACGAGTGACTTGCTTTGTAAGTATCCTTTAGCCTCATCACCTCGTTAAATAATTCTCTAAATTCCGCATCGTTTACTGCAGTGGTTATTGAATCCACAGTAACTCTTCTTTCAATCCCATGGAAATATATAAAAACATACCCAATGGGGGTATCCAAGTCGTTACGACTGCCTGATAGCCAATCAAGGTATGCTCCACGGCACTGCGGCGAAAGTGATATATATTCAGGCCAGTAACCCAAGCTATCATCTTCAAAAGTAAAATGTGCTTTCTTAATATCTAGTGTATTATCAACAAGAGACCCCTCAGTATGATAGCCCTCTAAGGCAAGCAAACTCCCTCCAAAATAAAAATTTCCACCCGTAAGTTTTATATCGTAAATATCTATTTGTTCTCCCGGCTTAATCCATCTACCCGGATTTATGTTGCTGCTTTTCTCCTCCTGATGTCCATAGTAAATGTTAAAAGTAGCCAGGTCCTCATCAGTACCATTTGACTGATTATTCTCTAGAGCTTTCTGAATTGAAACGGGAGTTGCCGGAGTAATTATCGGTTTGGGAGTTGGTATTGAGATAGCAGGTTTAGTTATTTCTTTACTGATATGTGCATCTAAAGCTTGAGCGTTGCCGGGTTCAATAATAACTTGCCTTGTTTCCCCTAATGCTTTTGTGGTTGCTTGTTCCAATAGAGGTAAACGGCTTTGCACCATTGCTACCCAGACGGGCGCCACCCGCACCACCGCATTGGAACGATCTAGCCGCACTAATTCCCCTTGTTGAGATAACAACTTGCGAGTAGAGGGTAATTCAAGGCTGGCTAATATCTGTTGCCAAATCACAGCTAAATCCTGAGATTTGTTATTAACTGTCTCGCTATTAACTATTTGATTGTTAATAATAGGCGTTTTCAGGGAAGCCTCACTCTTTACACCAGTTTCTACTGGGGTGTGTATTGACTTAGTAACAACTGGCGCTGATGCAATGCATTCTTGCTCAACCTGCGGCTTATTATCCTTTATTTTCTCCCTATAAACTGGGATACGCTGATAGCGAATAGTCTCTGTCTGTTTAATATCTCCAGACTCCTCCCTGACCTGCGTTAGCTGTTGCTCTCTAGGTTTATTTATTTCCTCTAACTGTTGACGTTGATATGTTTCATTGAGCTGCACTCCCCCATACATTATAGGCTTTGTGCTTATGCCCTTAATTATGCCTTTTGGGCGAGCCTGCACGCTTGTTCCCCGAGTTAATATTGCCCATATAACCCATATAGCAAAGAGGAAGAAAATTAACGTCATTTTTATGTTAAGCTTTGAGTGGTAAGATTTTTACCTTAATTCTGATTAGAACTTTCATACTTTATCACCATTGGTTGGGTTTCTTACGTCGCCACCGTAACCGTATTAATGCTGACAAAAATCAGCAGGTAGCACCCCTTGGGTGCAAAGGGTCTGCGGTTGGCTGGCTAAGGCCGACCACTATCTAAAATAGGTCATGGCATCAGGGCTGAGCTGAGCTGAGCTGAGCTGAGCTGGGCGACGCCTTGTAGGAAACGGCAAGAAAAGATGCAAAAAGCACATAGTTACCCAATTTTTCAGAAGATCCCCGTAGTCAATAACTTAGATTTTCTATTAAGAATAAATGGACTTATTGACTACCGGCTGCCCGGCAATAGCCAGCGGTACTTTTTCAGTTGAGCTCCACGAGGACCAACCTTTATCGAATCACTGACCCCGCCTAGGCTTCGTACAGCAGTCCCGATGGTGCGGATTGGCTTTGCACCAGTTCCCAATAATTCAAGCTTTAACCAGGTTGCCCTACGCAGCACTTTTTTGGCATCAGGACTTTGCAGCTCCTTGGCGACGGCTTTGACAAGCGGGTCATCTCCGGCGCGGAAGATTCCATCACATAGCAGACCCAGACCGGCACTCAGCAGTAATTCCTGAGCTTCGGCCAGGTTCAAGGAGAGCAGCTCCGCACCGGCACATCCAATTTTTGCCTGTTTGGTCTCGTGAACCGCAGCAGCTCTAGTTTCCGCCACTTCGCTCTTCGCTCCAGCCGCTTGCAACCTCAGACTTCTCACCAGCAACTCATGCCACGGATCCAGTTCGCTGTATGGCACTGGCTCGGTGGGCTTTGCACGTGCTCTGGAAGCTCGCTTCTGGAGAGGCAACGGCTTAATACCGGCAATCTCCTCGGTGGCCCAGCCATCCACCGCCGCGTAGTGCAAGGTGTAATCGCGGAATAAAGCCAGTTCTTCGATCTGCCGCTGGGCTGCCAGTACATAAACCCTCTCCAGCAGTTCGATCTCTCGTCCTCGTGCGATTGGAAGATCAGCCACCTTTTCCCGCGCCTGATGCAGTTCGGCTCGGATTTGCGCTTCCTCTCGCTCCCACAGCGGCAACGAGCGGTCCCAGGCGGTCTTTGGGATATATGCCACGCAGGTGGTTGCCGTTCGCTCACGACGCCCGGCCTGTCCTCCACAAATATTCGGCGGCAGGGTCCGGCCCCCTGCAACAAAAACTGTTTCAGCGAATAACCCCACCCAGCTCACGCCGGATTGGGCTACTGGAGTGCAGATCACAACGTCCCAATTTTCTACTTCGCCTCGCAGTACCCGCTGTGCCGAATCGGTGTCTTTTGACTGGGCGTCAATGATCAACACCCGGATCCCAGGGACTGCCTCCTGCAGCGCATCCCGCAGCGCCCTAGCCGAGAGTCCCCGTTTCCTTTCGTCGTCCTTGCCTTTTGTCCCTGTTACCACCAGCAGGGGCTTGTTATCGGCAGAACGGGCTATGGCATGGCCCAACAGGCAATCGCGCCAGCGGCTCTGTTCAGACGTCCAGCGCATTTTCCGCGTTGGTTCTGCAGCCCGACACCCCAAAACCCGACCCCCCTCGATGCGGCCTATGCCGCGCAACAGCTCCTGCTCTGGGTTGCCCGCCTGCGCGTCCATCGCCAGCACCACGCCGGCATGAGTGATTGATCTCACCAAGGCGATGCCTGTTCTCCAGCGATCCGCAGGATTCTCCCAAAGTGTTCCGGGACCACTGGGTGATAAAAGCAGGTCGGTAAGCGTCTGGCGGAATTCGTCCAGGATCAGCACCACGGCCATGACCCCGCGCCCAGTGGGCATTGGCGGAGATCCAGCATCCCCCAGGCTCTGGTAATCCCCCCAGAACGCCGGATGGCCGTTTTGCTTGGCAGGGTTTCCCAGCGATTGCAGGCAGCACACGTAGCGGTTGGGCAAAGTCCCTGGCTGGCGGAAGGAATCCCCTTTGCCTGTGAGCTTCCCGGATACGTTGACTGCCTTCAGCTTGTGGGCAAATTGGCTATTGATGGTCTGCCTGGGAGTGATCATCACTGCCGAGAACTCACGGACCGAACCAGACCAGCAATTGGCCATTCGATCCACGTATCTAGAGCCGCCCTCGCTCTTACCTGTCCCCGTACGACACACCACCAAGCCACCCCCCAACTCGAAAAAAGAATTACTGATGGCATTTGGGTTCGGCTCCACCAGTTCGGTCGGCTCCAGAACACCAAAAACTGCCAATAGCGGGCGTTGCCATTCGTGTTTACGTTCGGCCCATTCACCCAGCCTGCCCAGTAGTTCTGGCGCAAGTTCTGGGTCTGGCTCAAATGTTGAACACCAATCCTGCAGACCCTCTAGTGATGGCTGGCCCTGCTTGTCGAGGTGGCCGGCACGTTGCAGCACCCTTGCCGCTTCTTCAGAACCAAGCGCCCTGCTGAGCATGCTCACCAGCGACAGCACGGTTCCGTATGTCCCAGCTCCAGGAACCCGCACCGGAACAGCCCGCGCCAGGCTCACCAGCTCGTCGATCCGCGCATCACCACTAAGACCCATGAACTTCCCGCGCTGGCAGTTGCGGGCGATCGATGTCTGGATCACCCTTTTTGGTGCTGCATTTCGTTTGGCCCACTCTTCTACCTGGGGCCAGGCCAACCCCAGGCGCTCCACATCCACCGGGCCATCGCCCCACTGGATCACCTCAGCTACACGGCCGGTTTTGAGATGAATGGCACCCGGCAGCCGCATCACCTGGGTAGTGCGATGGCATGCCGCGTCCAACGCTCCTTCGGGGAGATCCAGCCCCGTCGCCTGGGCGGCCTCCGTTATCAGTTCGTGCAAGAGAGTTGAGGTGGCCTTGTATTGATCCGCTGGGATTGGGGTTGCCGTTGGGATCCAGGCGTGAATGGACTTACCACCCGTATCCATCAGGGTGAATTTGATCCCATAGCGCCGCTCAACCGCCTTATACACCTGGAGCTGCAACTCCCTGCTGTCTGGCAGGTCGATCTCAGCACGCAGAGCGTTTACGTGGGTGATCTGCTCTTTTCTAGAGCCACCATGACCAGCGATGAAACCGAGCTGACGCCCTTCACTAAGCTCCCCCTTCAACGTGGCGGCAACTTCATCGCGTACGGCGTCGCCCCAAATAACTGGCTGGGCCCCGCCACCCAGGCTTTTCGGGCGCCAGCGGAGGTGGTGGCTGCCAGCTCCTCCGTAAAAAGTAACCACTACTGGGTCGGATGCTGTGAATCCAGCAGCCTTCTCTAAAAACAGTGGGATTGTCTCAAGTGGATTTGCTATGGGATATGCCAACGCAGGTGTAATTGAACGGCTGGTTGTTACAACCTACCGCTGTCTACGCTGAAAACTGTTTACCGGGCGCAGAAATCCTGGTGGAGTATTCCTTGAAATACAAGATTAGCGTTGGTAAATGCGCCCGGATTATCCTTGCCTGGGCCCTTACAGGTCCAGGATCGAGGAGATCAATGATTGATTATCTTGAAAATTCAATTGAGTAACTTAATCTATAAACAATTTCTCCGCTAGGAAGCTTTTAAATAGTAGATATAATTACCTCGTGCCATATATACGTATTTATACTTACGAAATCGACTATATATGGGCCAGAGCGTACTTCCGTCTTCATGATCGTGAAACAGGCGCATGCGACCATCATTCACTATCAGATCGGTAGCGTTTGACGTCGGAAGATAAGAACCTCCGAAAAGTCATTACTACTGTCAAAAATGTAGCATTATTGACAAAGGTTTGGCCTACTGATAGATTGATTTAGATAGTATTAAAATCGATGGCACAGTATGGCTCCTAAATCAACCGCAATGAAAAGCCAAAAAGCAATTCTGCCAGTGGTTTTAGTGGTAAATCACAAACTCTCGCAGGTATCTCTTGCATAATTCTTTTTATCGGTCTCTTCTGCCCGATCAGAACAGGCATGGGAGCGGAAAGCGACTCGCTTATGTCATCTGGCGACACATTCAAATTCATTGTATTACTTTTAGGGTCAATAACTTCTTTTCTTCTTGTGAGCCTTAATCGCGTCAAGCCAGTCAAATGGATTAGCGCCATTTCTTGCATAATTATATTCAGAACATTGTTTTGGTCGAATTATTCCTTGGCGGGCCTTGTCAGGATTGGCGCCAATAGTGAAGAAGGATATGATTTATCCTGGGGTTGGCTATTTTTGATTGGTGGTGCTGTTTCTCTGATGATCTCAACTTTCACTTCCGAAAAAAATGGACGAATTTATCTTGATAGCGCATCTCTAAACCCAATGCTATTCAAAGGCAAGAGTCTAAGGGAATATTTATCATCCAACTTCTCAGGGATTTTGCTATTTTCTATAGGCGTAGGCTATATTTGGTTTTTCCTTACAATAAATGGAGTATTGTTTTTTTGATACGAGCGGACTTCTTTGCTGATACAGGGGGATATTAAGTGCTTCTAAAACAAAACAGAACTTATCTGTTGTTCTATGTTTGACAAATTCTTGAAAATATCTATTATAATGGAGCATTCTTCCTTGCACACATGGCTCAGTATGGCGCCTCAAACTCAGAAGATTTAAAAGAAAGAGTTACAAGTCCTCTTTTCTACAAAAACCTTTCTGGTTCAAATGCTGTCTTTATAGCTGCGTGGGGTCTTGCAGCAGTTATATCAATGGTTGCAGGAGTACCTCTGGCTGTGCTAATTTTTAGTGGGATTTGTGTTTTGTCGTTTTTTGCGGCAACAATCAAGCAATTAGAACTTATTACTGATGCATTGAAAACTGCTAACAAAATAGCTGCTTCTGCCTCAAACAAATAATTGGTCAAGGGCATTACTGCAGCAACAAGCTCTTTTTTAATAATAACAATTTAATTTGAAAATAATTGCCAACTCGGCCGAATGGGAGTTTATTTAGCTGAGCACTTAATTTATTCAAATTGCATTCCTTGCCACTTTGCAAGAGCATCATCAAGGCCTTGTTCGTCAATCCATCGGCCGTAATATTTCATATGAGTTTGGGGATCATGCCCCATCAGGGCCGCAGCATCTCGAACGTGCATTGGAACTGAGCCAGTTTTATGAGCTCGCCATGCGTAGCCATGTCTGAGAGAGTAGGGAGTGAGGCAATTAATTCCTTGGAGCTGCTGCCAGTAGGGGTCCCTATCCAGCAGTTGCCGGAACGAATCGCCAACGCACTTCAAACCCTGATCGGTAATGACTTCGCCTCTTTTATTTACGCATTTGTGAATCTGGGTTTGAATTGATTCTGGCAACTTCAATTCTCCGCTGGAGAAGAGATGCAATATCTTGCCCCCTTCGCCGAATCGTCCCTCGATATCGAGCGCTCTTGTAGTGCGGGGGGGCTTAGAAATTCGTTTTGTTTGAGGGTTCCGCTTTACTCCTGAACCGACAAATAGCTTCCCCTCACGAACTTGAAGCACCGCAAGCTCTGCTGGCCTCAAACCAAACAATCCGACAAGCGCTACAGCAAGCCGTAATTTATACAAGCCACGAGCCTGGAGGTCATCGAGCAGCCCTGCTAACTGTTCGGGCTTAATAGGAATTGTGTCTTCGGCGTTTGCGACGTCCCTATTGCCGATAAGTCGCTTCCTCTCATCTCCTTGCATGGGAAGCCAACACGCACTAGCGCCGTGTTTCTGGACGGCAAATAGCAGAAAAGCTGCCACATCTCCAAGACCTCTTTTCCTCCCCTCGCCACCTAGAGGCGTTTTCCCGAAGTGCTGGTTCGCATAAGCCCTCATCAAGCTCGCCCCATCCCTCGGTTGAGGCTTGGTCTTTAGGGTTTTTAGAGCTTTATTGATCCGAGTAGCGGTGTCAGCCCTGGTATTCCCACGGTTATCCGCCCGTGATTCCAAAAACGACCGCGCAACCCCTTCCCATTCGACATATGGAATTCCTGTAGCTAACGCTGTCTTCTTCTCATTAGTCATGGGCTCGGAAAAGCAGCGTGAGTGAGCTTCTCTCAGGCCGACCTGATGCTCATTCATTGTCAGGAGCAGCTTCGCGACGGCACCACTGATTGCCTGTGCGTTGCTTGGAGCGAATTTGAAAGGGATCACCACCCACTGACCTGAATCATTTCCACCACCCCTGATTCCGAATTGAGTGGCCGAATTTTTTTCCCGCAGACGCAACCCGCTGCCGTACTGAAGCTTCAACTGTCTGCGGAGCAGTTGGTCCCAGGTAATAGATCTCGTTTTCATAGGGTGAGCCCTGGGCGCGTTTTTGGGCGCATTCTGACCGCAGCAAGCGCTAACAGGCTATGTCAGGCCAAGCAGATGAATGCTGAGATCCTTTGCTATCAGTGAATTCAACGGCAGTGCGACTAGCTAGCAGCAAGCATTAGCACCTGCATGGCATGCAGGGGGTCAGCGGTTCGAATCCGCTTGGCTCCATTTAAAAATCCTACTGCAGAGG
>Ga0247838_1002988_pt1 | contig 20332 bp, 14 predicted proteins | sample LaCruzMarch2015__5_FD_189097 | JGI IMG/M metagenome (GOLD analysis project Ga0247838, IMG submission 189097) | Freshwater microbial communities from meromictic Lake La Cruz, Castile-La Mancha, Spain - LaCruzMarch2015_15m | ecosystem: Environmental > Aquatic > Freshwater > Lake | place: Spain... | reverse complement strand
CCACCAGCGAGGCCGTTGAGCGGCTGATATAGTATATTAGCTACCACTAATGGTAGACGCGATACGTGTACGCTTTTTCGCGTTGCATACTGTGTATTTCTCATTAATTAAAAGTAGGAAACTTCAGGTGGAAGACCAATACCGCTTTATCCTCCATCATCAGGTGATGCAGAAGACCACGGACGACCAGGTCGCCGCCCCCCTGCTGACCGAGACCCGCGCGCGTTATCCGCGTATCACCAGCGCCAGCTTTGACAAAAGCTTCCACAGCCCGAACAATCAAACGGAACTGGCGGCAATGATCCCGCAGGTGGTGATGCCGAAAAAGGGCAAGCTCTCACTGGTCCAAGTCGAACGTGAGCATGACCCCGCGTTTATCCACTTACGTCATCAGCACTCCGCGGTGGAATCTGCCATCAATGCCTTGGAAGTGCATGGCCTGGATCGCTGTCTGGATCATGGCATCGACGGCTTCAAGCGCTATGTCGCACTAGCGGTGGTGGCACGCAATATTCAGCGGGTCGGCGCCTTGCTGCGCCAGCAAAAAGCCGAGGCGCGGGAGCGACAGCGCGGTTCCTATCGTCGCGCCGCTTAAGCACCGCTGCCGGGCATTGGGAATGCAGCCGGTGGGAGGGGTGTGCCCGGAATTCACCCGTAATGCGAGCCACTCTCATTTGGCTGACGCGTTTGGCATTAATTGAAGATATCCGCGTCGTCCGGGATGACTCGACCGCGGATTTCCCGGCCGTCACGAATAGCCGGCGCTGGAAAATGCGAGTTTCCTGTCAGGCACTAACATAGGCGGAATGATGGCCAAGGCCCCCGATCAAGAGTAGGAAACTTCAGATGACCGTTATTTTCGCTGACATCCTCGGCGGGCTTGGGCTGTTCTTCATTGGCATCAAGCTGATCGGCAGCCATCTCAAACAGATCGCTGGCCGCGGCTTGCGGGAACGCGTGGCCTGGGCGGTGCATAAGCCCTGGCGGGCGGGTCTCCTGGGGGTCCTGTCCGGGGCTCTGACCCAGAGTCCCATCGCCGTCACCTTGATCGCCACCAGCATGAATACGGCAGGCCTGGTGACGATCCGCCAGGCCATGCCCCTGGTGATCTGGGCCAATTTGGGCACCGCCGCCATCGTCATGGTAGCGACGGTCGATATCCATCTGGCGGTGCTCTTCCTGCTGGGGGCGGTGGGTTTGGTCTATTATTTCGATGTGAACAAATCCGACCGCTGGCGCCACCCGGTCGGGGCACTCCTGGGGCTCGCCCTGCTCTTTCTCGGCCTCCAATTCATCAAGCAGGGCGCGGCCCCACTGCGTGAAATGCACGAGGTGCGGGAGCTGCTGCAGTCGGCCACCCAGTACCTCCCTCTGCTATTCCTGGCGGGGGCGGCAATGGCACTGGTACTCCCCGCATCCACGGCTGCGATCATCGCCGTCGCGATGACCACTGACGGCCTCCTCACCATCGACGGCACCATCCTCGTCATCTACGGCGCCAACCTGGGCGCCGCCGCCAATCTCTGGTTAATGACCGCCAACCTGCGTGGTACCGCCCGCCAGTTGGCCCTGTTGCAGATCGGACTCCGGTGTGTGGCGGGCGGCATCCTACTCATCCTGTTGGCCCTGGAGCTGAAATTCGGCTGGCCCCTGATGAAGGCCTTGGTGACCAGTCTTTCAGCCAACATCGGGCGGCAGGCGGCCTGGGTCTTCCTGCTGTACCAACTGCTGGGTGCACTGGTGATGAGCCTGGGCGCCGGCCCCGTCCGTCGCCTGCTCCGACACTACTCGCCGCCCAGCCGCGAGGAGGCCCTCGCCCGGCCCAAGTACATCTTCGACCTGGCCTTGGATGACGCACTGACGGCCCTTGACCTGGTGGAACGGGAACAGAGCCGACTGCTGAACTGTCTCCCGGCCTATCTCAGCGCGGCCGATATGGAACGTACCGGGGAGCTGGCGACACCCATCCCGGCCCTGCTCCAGGGCAACCGGGCCCTGGCCGGTCAGATCGCCACCTTCATTACCGAGCTGATCAACCGCCAGCAGGACCGCCTGGCCTTGGACCGCATGCTCAATCTGCAAAGCCGTAATCGCCTCATCGATGATTTGCGCGAGGGCGTGTATGAACTCGACGGGTTGCTTACGCGTACCAGGCCCACCGCCGCAAGCGGCAACCAGGCATTGGAAAGCAACATCACCGAGGCCTTGCACTTCCTCTTGCTGGCCCTGCACGATGCCGCGCTCTCGCCCGATCCGGACGATCTGGAGCTTCTGCACGCACTGAGCGGCGACCGCGCCGAGGTCATCGAAAAGCTACGCCACCAGCTTCTGCGACAATCCGACGACCGCGGCGCCCAGATCAAGGAGACATTGTATGCCGCGAGCAGCCTGTTTGAGCGGCTGGTATGGCTGATACGGCAATACGCTCAGTTGTTGAGGACGTTCCCCAGGGGCAGCGTTTAGCCCCCTCGCGCTGCATCCTCACTGCGAGTGGTAAACTCCTTGTGTCCTTTGTGTCCTGGTGGTGCAACCGCTCTTTCTAGGTGAGCTGCCGCTCGGCCAGTCGGGCGAAGACCCCATTGGTCGCCATCAGCGCGTCATAATTCCCTGCCTCGACGATGCGTCCGCCCGCCAAGACATAGATGCGATCGGCGTGGACGACGGTACTGAGACGGTGGGCCACCACCACCCGTGTCACCCGCAGACGCTCCAGGCTATCGGTCACCACCGCTTGGGTACGATTGTCGAGTGCGCTGGTCGCCTCGTCGAGCAGCAGTATCTTGGGCCGGCCCACGACGGCCCGGGCGATCATCAACCGCTGCATTTGACCGCCCGAGAGTGCGCCGCCGCCTTCGAGGATCACGGTCTGCATTCCCATCGGCATCTGGCGGATGTCCTCCGCCAGCCCCACCCGCTGCGCTGCCTCCCAGGCATCGTCCAGGGTGCCGCCCGCGGCGCCGACGATATTATCGAACAGTGAACCGGGCATCGGCTGGGCGTTCTGCATCACCACACCCATCTGGCGGCGAATGGCGGTGGCGTCGAGACTGGCCAGGGCCTGGCCGTCGAAGAAGACGCCGCCGTTCTCCGGCGCCTCGAAACCCAGCAACAACCGCAGCAGGGTCGATTTGCCTGATCCGGAGGCGCCGACCAGGGCAATGAACTCCCCCGGAGAGACCGCCACCGATACATCGTCCAGGATCAGAGGTCCCTCCGGGGCGTAGCGAAAGCGCAGATGCGAAACCTCAATGGCGCCGGACAACGGGCCCGGATCGGCCTTGTCCTCCCCGATCTCCGGCGCCGCCTCCAGCAAGGGCCGGGCGCGCTCCACCTGGGGCTGGATCGCGATCAGATCAATCGCGACCTGGAGCATCTGGGTGAGACTGCCGGCGAAATTCTGGAAGGCCACCAGCAGGGCGGCGAAGGCACCGATGGCGATCAAATTCCCGTTCGCGGAGGGCTTGCCGATGAGCAGGACAAACAGCAGGAGCCCGGCCAGGGTCAAGGTTTGGTTGAGGGCCGCCTGCCAGGCGCCGATCCGTTTTGCGGCCAGTTGATGGCGGCGGCCTTGGGCGAAGAGACTGGCCCAGCGGGCGAAGGCGCGATCCTCGCCGGCCGCAAGCCGGATCTTGGCCACTCCCAGGATGAGTTGCAGCAGGCTGTTATTCAGTTTGCCGGTCAACGCGGCCAGGGGACGTTCCTGGCGCAGGCGCAGATAGCCCAGCAGCATGCTCAGTACGCAATAAACGCTGATGAGCAGCGCCGCCCAGAGCGCCAAGCGGGTGTCGTAATAGAACATCAGCGCGAAGCTGAAGAAACCGAAGATGCCGCTCAGGATCGCATTGACACTGGATGTGGATGCCAGGGTCTGGATCTGGGTGATGGCCATGACGCGGGTCGCCAGGTCGCCAGCGGAATAGCCCTGGAAAAAGCTCATCGGCAACCGCAGCATCCGGTCCATCATGCCGGATTGCAGCGCGCGGCCAGTGCGGCTTTCGACACGGGAAAAAGCCAGGGTACCGACATAGTTCATGATAAAGGCCGTGCCACCCAGCACCGCCAACACCAGGCCGATCTCGATTAGAAAGCCCACCTCGTGGCCGGGAATGACCGTATCGATCATATAGGCGGTGCCGACCGGCGTCGCCAAGCCAAGGAGTCCGAGGATAGTCCCGGTCAACAGCATCGGGGTCGCATCGCGCCAGCCGCGCGTCAGGGCGAACCCCAGCAGGTCGCGAAACGTCATGGCCCTGAAGGGCAGATGCGCGGTCAGCTCGAAGGCGGTCGGGGCCAGACGTGCCCGCGCCGCGTCGAAGGCCAGCTCATCGCCCGTGGCGGGGTCGATCAGCCGTGGTCGACCCCGGCTACCGGACAGGAGTGCGCGCGGCTGCCCCGACTCCTTGTCGAAGCCCAGCAGTGCGCCGAAGTCTTGGCGCCACCAGCCGTCCCGCAACGCCACCTCCCGCAGTCGCAAGCCGCTGCTGCGTGCAATCTCCTCCAGCCCGGGGCTATCCCCCGGCTTCACGGTCGCCGGGAGCCGGACCTCGAAACCCTCCTCGCGGCCGATCAGGCGCAATGCCCCAACCAGTGGGCTGTCGCCTCGAACCGGGGCGATAGAGGCCTGGGCGTGTTCCGCCGTCACCGACATCAAGTCCTTGAAGGCATGATTGCGCGCGGCCTCGGTGGTGACTCGGCGTGCCTGCAGACGGTTGTACTCATCGACATTGGTCAGACGCAGATTCAGGTCGGCGGCCTCGAACAGGAGCCGGTGCAGGGTCGCGACGCCCGCCCAGGCATCGCCATCCATCAGCGCTGCCGCCGTTGGACGGGAGTGCAGCGCTAACTGCGCCGTGGCCAGCAACCAGGCCTCCGGCGCCAGCGGGAAGGTCAGTTCGCCCACGACGGGCGGAAGTTCCTGGATATCGAGGAAGATCCCCGCCGCCGGAGCCAGCCGGATCCAGGCCAACGCAGTCTGGCCGCTGCAACGCCGCCCGGCAGGGATCGCAATAGACTCATCCACCCCGATCCCATAGCCAATGGCCGGGCGCGGCGTCGCCCACTGGGCCATGCCCCCGCTCAAGGCGCGCAGCCAGACCTCCAGCGCCGGGGCCAGGGCCGGAATGACATCAGCGGCGTCGGATTGCGTCGCAAGCGACGCGAAGGACCACTCCAACAACTGCGTATCGGCATGGGGTACCGCCAGTAGGGTGAAGTCGGCCGGTCCCTCGGCCGCAATTCCCAGCAGCAAGCCACCGGCCGCGACGCTCGCCAGGTGATGGCGTGGTCCCGCGGACCCATCCGCGAGCAGGCTGACCAGAAAGAGCTCGACTTGGCCCGCGCGCACCAGCCAGACCCGTTCGGGGTCGTCGAGGCGCAGCGGCTGATGACCGCTGCGGCACTCACTGCGGCCCGCAGTGATCAGGCGTTCCGGCCAGGCATTCATGTGCGTCATGTCTCGATCAACCGGCGGTAAGCACCGTCCTCGGCCATCAACTGGATATGGGTGCCGCGTTGCAGGATCTGGCCCTGGTGCATGACAATGATCTCGTCGCAATCACGAATCGTGCTGAGTCGGTGGGCGACCATGAGGCAAGTACAGCCGCGTCGGCGCAGGTTGTCCATGATCGCCTGCTCGGTCACCGTATCCAGGGCGCTGGTCGCCTCGTCCAGCACCAGCAAGGTCGGATTGCCCGCCAGGGCGCGGGCGATTTCCAGGCGCTGGCGCTGGCCGCCGCTCAGGTTGCGCCCGTTCTCCTCGACCGGTCCCTCGTAACCGCCCTGACGGCTGAGAATGACGTCATGGATCATCGCATCCTTGGCGGCAGCGACCAGGTGTTCCTGGGGCAGGGTCTCGTCCCACAGGCTGATGTTGTCGCGCACGCTGCCATCGAAGAGGACGATGTCCTGATCCACCACCGCCAATGAATTGCGTAAGATGTCCCGGGGGACCTCCGCCATGGGTACACCATCGAAGGCGATCCGCCCCGCCTGGGGCTCCAGCAGGCCAGTCAGCAGCTTGCCGACCGTCGACTTGCCGCTGCCCGAGCCCCCGACCAGGGCCACCCGGCTGCCCGGCGTCATCTCCAGCGAAAAATCGCGGATCAAGGGCGGGTCCAGCGGGGCATAGCCAAAGGATACCGACTCGATGTGCACCTGCCCCGTCAGTCGCCGCAGTGGCGCGGTGGCGGTTCGCCGGGGCCCTGCGGCCGGTGCCGTCAAGCCCCTGAACTCCGTCGCCTGGGGATAGCGCAGGGTGTCGTCCACCTGGGCGAGCGGGCCCTTGGTCTGCTGCAGGGTGCCGGCAAGGTTGACCAGGAGCGCGACCGGCTGGGTGAAGAGTGTGGCGATGGTGGAGAAGGCCACCAGCATGCCGATGCTGAAGCGATCGACCATGGTGTAGTAACCGCCGATCACCAGCACCGCCGCCGTCGTCAGGCTGGCAAGCCAGGTCTGCAGCGCCGCGATCAGGGCCTCGCGCCGGCTGATCTCCTGCTGGGCATTGATGTAGAGTGCCTGCAACCCGGCCCATTTGGCAAAGAACAAGCCGTCGGTGCCGGTCGATTTCAGCGTCTCCATCATGCGCAGCCCTTGCATCGCCTTACCCTCCATCTTCACCTGCTGCATGGCGACCTTCTCGGAGGCCTCGCCCATCGCCTTGCGCAGGCGCTGGAACAGCAGTGCGTTGAACAGGGTCAGGCCGAGGCAGATCAGGGTCAGCGACAGGCTGTACTGCAACATCATGAGCGTCAGCAGCAGCAGCAGCGAAACATTGATCAGGACCTGGGACAGCCCCTGGCTGGCGACCAGCACCAACTGATCCGCCAGCGCCACCCGGCTACTGATCATGCCGGCATAGCGCTGGGTGAAAAAGAGTACCGGCAGGCGCAGCACATGCCAAACCAGGCGGCTCGACAGCACGATGGACAGCTTGGCGCCAATGCTCGCCATCAGCTGTCCATGCAGCCAGGTCAGGAAGGCAACCAGGGGCGCGATGATGCCCAGCATGATCGCCAGCGGGTAGACCCAGTCATCCAACCGCTCGATGAGGATGCGGTCGAGATAAATGCGCTGGAAACCCGGCAGCAATAAGCTGAACACCGCCAGCAGGCCCCCGGCCATGGCCAGCAGCGTGAGTGGCTTGAGCGACTGGCGGGCCATGGCCCAGAGGCCGGGCAGGATCGCCGGTGCCGTGCCGCCCGGCTGGAAGTCGTCTGACGGCTCGAGGGCCAGCACGAGGCCCGAGAACATGCCGTCGAACTCATCCGCGGGGATGGTGCGCCGCCCACCGCCCGGATCGTTGATCTGGAACCCCTGTTTCGTCACCCCCTCGAAGACCACGAAGTGGTTCATGTTGACAAAAAGGATGGCCGGCACCGGCAGGCTCGCCAGGTCGGCCGGCTCCAGGCGCTTGCCCTGCGCCTTCAGCCCCAGGTTTCGGGCGGCCTTGACCACATTGATGGCCTTGCTGCCGTCGCGCGATACGCCGCACAAGACCCGCAGCTCCTCCAGCGGCACCCAGCGCCCATAGTGGGCCAGCACCATCGCCAGGGCGGCGGCCCCGCACTCCAATGCCTCGATCTGCAAGATCGTCGGGGTCCGGACCACCCCCAGGACTGGCCGGCGGGCGCTCATAGGGTCCTGAACCAGCCGAAGACGTAATCCATGGCCGGGAACAGCAGGCTGATGATGTGCACACGCTCCACCACGACCTCCGTGCGGGCCATGGTCCCCGGCTCGATGCGGATCGTTGGCCCCTTGCCCGAGGACCAGGCATAGCCGCTGGGCGTATCCGCGGCCCGCTGTAACTCCACCTCGATCTCGATGGGGGTGCCGCCCTTGAGGATTTCGTCAGCCAGCGCGGCGTTTTCCAGGCGGTTCGTCACAGCCTCCCGGCTCGCCGGAAGTTCCGCGACCCGGACCACCTGGCCCAAGATGTAACCATCGAGTTCGACCTTGACGGTGGAGGGCGAGACGCGCGCTGGCATGCCCGGTTTCACCTTCTTGCCCACGGCGGCCGGCAGGTAGGCGATGGCCGTGAGGCTGTTATCGCCGTCCGCATCGTCCACCAGCAGACGGGCGATCGTCTGACCTGACGCGACGGGATCATCGACATCGACCGCGATCTCGGCAACGCTGCCGGCGGTGAAGGCCAGTATCTGGCGTTTACGCTCGTATTCCCGGCGCAGACTCTCGGCGTGCCGCGTCAAATTCTGCATCTGGATGCGCAGCTCGACTAACTCCTGGCGCCGTTTATCCGCCTGCTGCTCGTGCTCCAGGGCCAGTTCGGTGATCCGGTTGCGCGCCGTGGCCAGGTCGTGCTTGACCTGTGCCAGTTGCGTCTCGGTTTCATAGAGATTGATCCCGCTGACCATGCCTTTTTCACGCAGATGCGCCTCCCCCTCGCGGCGCTTGCCCAGGCTGGCACCTTGCGTCTCCAGGCTTTCCACTCGGTTCGCGTAGGCCTCGCGCGTCCGGGTCATCAACTCGGCCTGGTGTCGATCCTGAGCGACGAATTCCTCTTGCAGTGCCTGATAGCGATCCTGCACTGCGCGGGCCTCCTCGTCGGCGGCCTGGAGCGCATCGAGCCGCTCGGGCTGGCGCAGCAGCGCGATGGGCTGGTCCTTCATGACCCGGTCGCCGGACTGGACCAAGAACTGATCGATATGCCCGGCATCCAGCGCGGTGACCGCGGAGACGCCGGCGGGGGAGAGCAGCACACCCGGCCCCCCGACCTTGACCGGCGCCGTGGACACCATGCTCCAGATCAGACCGGCGACCAAGACCCCGGCGACGACGCCGAACCCCAGCACATGCCGGGGCCGCACGATACGCAGTGCCCAATCGAGTTGGTCGGGATCGGTGACCTTGGCCAGGGCCTGGGGGCGGAAGAGCATGTCTTTGAATCCTGAGGCTCAACTGGTGATAAGACGATGGTCAGACGCATCGGCGGTTCGTCCGGCTTTGGGTCATCGTCCAGAATCCATGGCCGCTGTCTTTCTTAACCCCTTCCTCGGTGCGGGAGGGTTGGGTTGGGGGGCTGCACAGGGTACCTCACCCCGGCGAGCCCGATAGCGCAAACTCCCCGACCGAGGTCTCCGCATAATAGTGCGTCCCCGCGGCAGCGGCAAAGCGGTCCGAGTCGCCTGCGCCCAGGGCGCAGGGGGCAAGGCCCAGGGCCGTGGCGACCAGATAGAGCTGCTGATACAACACACCGACATGCTTGAGGGTCGCCGCATAGGCCATACCCTCATATTTCCAGGTCATGCGCCCGAAACGCGCGGCCAGCGTGATGAGCACATCCGGCGGGACCTCCAGGGCGGCGGCGGCCATGGCTCCATTCAGCAGGGCCTGGGTGTCGGCACTCGGCGCGGCGATCCACTCCAGTTCATGGGCCACTGGATCGTAACGGTAACAGGCCGGCTCCAGCCCAGTGCAGCGGGTGACGGTCAGATACAGCTCCAACTCATACATGGCCCCGCCGTCGGCGACGGGGCGCAGTGTGGTCTCGTACTGTCGGGCGTCGTTTGGGTCGGCTGGCCGATGACTTTGCATCCGGGCGGTATGCCAGAGCAGGGTGCCGAGTTGCTCCAGGTTCAGCGGCGTATCGCCATAACGGCGCACCGAACGGCGCGCCTGGACCACGGCAAAGAAGCCCGGACCAGGGGCGGCCGGGTCCGGCCTCGGCAGGGGGAACCGGGGGCCGCCCGCTGGCGCCTTCAGGGCCGGTGTATGGGGTAGTTGGCCCACGAAGCGGAAGGTGGCGCCGAGTGGATAGTCGTGCCGCCCCATGCGGCTGCGGGAATGAAACAGCAGGTCATGGAACTCCCAGAGGCGCAGCGCCGGGTCGCGGTCCTCCGTCGTGAGCCATGGTCGGGGGCCTCAAAAGAACATCGGGATCGGGTTCAGTTGGTCCTCGGTCAGCGGGCGCTCCAGCCAACCCATCGCCACCGGCACCTCATAGAGCCGCCCCGGCCCGAAGCGCGCCCAGAAATGGCGCAACCCCGGTACGACCACCTTGACCACCGGCATCCCGACATCGGCGCGGGTCTGATCGAGCACCAGCAGCTCCAGGCCCTTGGCCTCGATGATCCGCCGACACACACCGATGTCCTCCAGCAGGTCGCCGCGATAGTCCTGGGGGAAGTCCGCCAGGCCGCGTTGGGCCACCCGGTCATCCGGCGCCAGGTAGGGTTGATTGGCCAGTGTGGCCGTGGTCAGCCAGTGGCGGGTCTCCTCGTCTTCCATCGTCAGCTCGCCCCCCTCCTGACCCTCCCGCGCCAACCCCAGCATCTGGTTCATCTCCGCAAAGGCCCGTTGCAGGGCGATGCGCGCATCCAGATGGCAGCCCAGGCCGAACAGCACCCAGTACTGGTCGGTGGCGCGCAATCGCGACACCGCCACGAAGGCCGGAATGCCCAGATCGCTGGTCACATCCAGGGCCCAGGTGTCACGCCCCAGTCGGTCATAATACGCCGCCAGGTTGAGCAACCAGGATTCGCCGAAGCTCGCCAGGTCCACGCCCGGCCGGCGCAGCCGGTTATACCACCACAGGGCCACCGCATCGCGCTCCACCAGCTCGAACAAGCCTTGCAGCACCGCCTCTTCCAGGTTGTTGCCCGAGGCATTGCCGTTGGAGCAGCCCATGGCGAAGCAACGCGCGCAATCGGCGCTGGCCGGGGACTGATAATAGAGCAACTGGGTCGGCAGGTATTTGTGCCGTTCCTCGGTCAGCGACCAGACCGGAGTCCAGTCGATCGGGAGCGTCTCGTCCAGCGGTTCGGGGACCCGGTTGAATTTGGATTTTCTTACATTCCAGGCTGCATGCTCGGCCAGTTGGCGCTCACTGTAACCCATCACCGCGTTGGGGTGGATCACATCCGCACCGTGGCGTCCCTGCATCTGCCGGTAGCCGGCGGTGACGATGACCTCATCACCCTGGCGCTCGCCGCTATAGCGCTCGATGGCCTCGCACAGCGCGCTGGCCTTGGCCTGGGTCTCCGAGACCCCCTTGCCGGCGCTGGCGTTGCGCAGGCTGCGTTTGAGATGGTCCAGCCGGTCGAGCGGGAAGGCGTGATTGTGCCCGGCGATATAGACGTGGGCGATGCCCTGCGCCTCCTGAACTGGCATGAGCTGGGTCACCACCCCGGTGATCGGGCTGACCAGGTGCTCGTACTGCTTGAGGGTCTGCTCCGGGGCCTTGCTGCGATGACCGCCGTCCTGCACGAAGGTCACCGCACGCGACTGCAACAGCACCGGCCTTACCGTGGGGGTAGCGGGCGTCCCGCAGGCCGCACAGTGCGGGTGTGGTTGCAGGCGATGGGTGCGCGCCGCCCAGGTATAGGTATCCAGGCTCAGGACCTCGCCGGCCAGGGTCGCCGGGGCGCCGACGAGTAGCTTGGCGACTTCGAGTGCCGCCAACTCCGCCGCGATCCGCCGGCTGGCCGCCAGTGCCGCCAGGGCCGATTGCACCCGGCCGCCGTGGCGCGCCGCAAAGCCCTCCACCACCCGGTTGCGCGCCAGGCGCTTGACCAGACACCGATGGCAGCCGGTCTCGCCGGGGCGATACAGCGGGCCGATCCAGAGCGTGTGACCGGTGGCGCGCACCAGCAACCAGGGCCGGCGATCGGCCAGCCGCTGCGCGTTCAGGTCGAGCAGGTCCGGGTGCTGATAATCGTCGGTGAGCACCAGGTCGAGGGCGCCGCCCTCGCTGACCAGACCGATCCCGAGCCCGGCCAGGGCCGCGCGCACCGGCGTGTCGTCCACGCCCCCTAGGGTCTGCAACTGGACCGGGCGCGCCGACAGCGCCGCCTGGGCCAAGGTCGCCGAGACCCCCAGCCCCTCCCAAAAGGCGGCCGGGGCGCGGGGGATGGCCGGCGCCGCATCACAGAGGTGGCCGTTCTTTTCAAGCAGGATCAGCGCGTAATACACTTGGGCCGCATCGACCTCACCGGTCAGCGCCGCCACCAGTTCGTCGGCCGTGCGGGTACCGTCGAGCAGGGGCGCCAGGCGCACATAGACGTCGCCGTGCAGCGCGCGGGCGTCATCTTCGGCGAGCAGGAGCACCCCCTCACCCGGAATCACCCTCGGGGTCAGGTGGGGTTTGAAGATTGGGAATTGAATCATGAGAAAGGGCTTCCGTGACTCGCCGGGAAGAGATTAAAAAAGCCCCTCTCCCCGCCGGGGACAGGGGCTTCGTCCGCCATTCGGCACATAAGCAATCCATCGACCGACTGATCGAACGTGCGCGCTGGCTTCATGAGCAAGGAGCCGATCGCCACCGGCTCCGGCAGTACGTGTAGCGTTGGTATGGATGGCTGCACGGCGGGCTGCGCGGCCGGGTCAGCACCAAGGGGCGATTCGTCAGGGTCTGGGTCACAGTGCTGAAACAGCTTCACCTCGCCGGCGACGGTACCCGCCCGCGCTGAGCGGCCTCCGGCCGCGCGCGGGTTGGGGTTTCACTGGTCCTCAGCGGGGCGCGTTCTGCGTCCTGGCACTGGCCACCCCGCAGCGGCCCCTGCTACCCCGTCTAACCATCCATGCCCCTACGGAGTCGGGCTCGCCCCCCCCGCGACTGATACCAACCCCTCGTCGGATATGTCAGTGGGGACCAAGGGAATCACCAAATTGAAAACCTGCGCCGTATTTTCCAACACGCGGACGCTAACGCCCTTGGGCACATCAAGACCCTCGGCCTTGAGCGTCGCGGCAGGGTCGGCCAAGAGGCGCTGCTTGAAGGCCTCGTCGGCCCAGCACTTGGCGATGAGTTGCTGATACTGTTTGGATTGGTCGGTCATGGTGCTCTCCAGTGGTTAATCATAATGATGGCCCCTCGGATCACCCGCGACGGCTCGGGCGAGGAGCAGAACTCGGACCGCTTGATCAGATCAGGACGCGGCACCCGCGGGAGCGGCCCTGCTGACGTTGGCATCAGAACTCTACCATGCCAGGAACCCTCTCGCTATTGTGGAAAATCGTCGCGCGTTTCAACACAGGTCAGCGTGTCCGCTCCCAGGTCATTCGCCGTTGCGCAGAAGGAAAAAAGCCCCTCTCCCCAGCGAGGAGAGGGGTTGGGGTGAGGGGGCGCCGCCAGATGAATCACGGCGCCTGCTGAGCCGCCGCCAACGCCTGCATGATCGATTCAAGGACGGCATCGCCCTGCTGTAAGACCTCATTGTTCCAATAGCGAATAACCCGATACCCTTGGCTTTCCAGAAAGTGCGTGCGCGTGCGGTCGTAACCTTCCTGTTGTCGATGCTGCGAACCATCCACTTCGACGATGAGCTCGCACTCGCAACAGAGAAAATCGACGATGTACTGACCGATTGGCACGTGGCGGCGGAATTTCTGGCCAAGCAATTGGCGGCTACGCAGGTGTTGCCAGAGCCAGTGTTCCGCATCGGTCGCATCGTGGCGGAGTGCTCGGGCGCGTTCCTGTTGCAGCGGTGGGATTTTGTGCATGTTGGTTGGGCCTCGATGGTCGATCCTTATTCTCCCCTCACCCCAACCCCTCTCCCCGCTGGGGAGAGGGGCTTGGTCCAACGTGCGCGCCGGCTTCATGAGCAGGGGGCCGATCTCGACCGGCTCCGGCAGACCATGTGGCGTTGGTATCGATGGCTGCACGGCGGGTTGCGCGGCCGGGTCAGCACCAAGGGGCGATTCATCAGGGTCTGGGTCACAGTGCTGAAACAGCTTCACCTCATCGGCGACGGTATCCACCCGCGCTGAGCGGCCTGCGGCCGCACGCGGGTTGCCATGAAAGCCCAGTCCGTTGCGCGCAATAGAATCCTGCCGCCGCCGTCGCGACGGTTTGCAGCATCGGTCAACCGAAGCGGATCAGGCGGTTTGCGGCAGATGGCCGAATTTTTTCAGTTGCCTGATCCAGCGCGGTGCCTTGCGTTGCACCGCCAATGCTTCGTAGTCGACCGTATCATCGCGATAAGGCACGCGGCGCGCCAGCAACACATAGACGATCTTCAGCAGCTTGTGGGCAATCGCGACGATTGCCCGCTTGGCTCCCCGACGAATGACCAAGCCTTGGTAGCGGCTCTTGAATTGGCTGGCGGTGCGGGCGGCGGACCAGGCGATTTCGCACAGCAGCGCGCGCACATAGCGGTTGCCCTTGGGGGTCTTCGCGTTTCTGCGCTTGCCGGCGGATTGATCGTTGCCCGGACAGAGGCCGGCCCATTTAGCCAGGCACCCGGCGCTGCCGAAGGCGGTCATGTCGTCGCCGATCTCCACCAGCAGTTTTGCCGCGGCCAGGGTATCGATGCCGGGAATGGTCAGCAGGAGATCCATCGCGGGTTGATAGGGTGCCATGGCGACGATGAGTTCGCGCTCCAGGGCGCTGAGGTCCGTTTCCAGCGCATCAATATGGCGCCGCAACATGCGCGCCACGAACAGATGCTCGGTGCTCAATTCACCTTCCAGCGCGGCGGCGAGTTCCTCGTGCGGCGCCTTGAGTCGTCCGGCATGAAGCAGCGCCTGTTGCGGGGTGCCGCCGTCGAGCAGACAATCAATCATCGCGCGTGCCGCGACCCCATGGGGATCGGACACTACCGCCGAGAGCCGGATGCCGGCATCCCCGAGCACGCGCACCAAGCGGTTCTTTTCGGCTCCCAGCAGAGCGGTCAGACGCTGATGGTGGCGCGCGAGTTGACGCAGATTACGCAACCGCTCCGGCGGGATGAAACTGCCGCGCAATAGACCTGCGCGCGCCAGCATCGCCAACCACTCGGCGTCGGCCACGTCGGTCTTGCGGCCAGGAACTTTCTTCACGTGCTGGGCATTGACCACCAGCGCGCGAATGCCGACTCGTTCCAAGTACGCATAGGGACTCTTCCAATAGATGCCGGTGCTCTCCATGACCACCGTATCGGGGGCGAAGCCGGCGATCCATTCGGCCATCTCCAGCCGCTCCCGACGGAACCCGCCGAAGCGGCGCCGATGGACCTGCGGCTCGCCGTCGGGGTTCTCGGTGATGACACAGACTTCGATCACATTCAGGTGGATGTCCATGCCCACCGCGCAACGACAGATGGGTATCAGGTCCATGGCGACCTCCACAGACGTCAGTGATACAGCGCGGTTAGACGGAGATCTGTCGTGGTTCCGATGGAGATCCTGGCCGTTCGCCGCAGGCCCGCACGGGGCTGCGGCGCCACGGTCGGCGTGGTTGCCATACGCGCTCAACAAAGGCAGCAGTTCGGGGTTCGCGTCGAAACCACAGGCACATGTTGGGGTTCGCAGTCGCGCTGACAGTCCTACGACGGCCTTGCGACAGCACCTCCGTAGCTCAGTTATGGCTTTCATAGGAGGGGGTGTCAAGGCCGATGACATGACCGTTGGGGTGTCACTGGTCCTCAGCGGGACGCGTTCTGCGTCCTGGCACTGGGTACTCCGCAGCCGCCCCTGCTGCTACCCCGTCTAACCATCCATGCCCCTACTAATACGGTCTCCCTCCCGCAACTGATACCAACCCCTCGTCGGATATGTCAGTGGGGACCAAGGGAATTACCAAATTGAAAACCTGTGCCGTATTTTCCAACACCCGGACACTAACGCCCTTGGGCACTTCAAGACCCTCGGCCTTGAGCGTCGCGGCCGGATCGGCCAAGAGCCGCTGCTTGAAGGCCTCGTCGGCCCAGCACTTGGCGATGAGTTGCTGATACTGTTGGGATTGGTCGTTCATGGTGTTCTCCATTGGTCAATGATAATGATGGCCCCTCGGATCACCCACGACGGTTCGGGCGAGGGGCAGAACCCGGACCGCTTGATCAGATCAGGACGCGGCACCCCGCCTTCATCGAACCGGCCGTGGAGATGCCAGCGTCGGAAGGTTAACATCCAGGTCATCGCCCCGCTGCGCACCGCATCGCATCGCATCGCGTGGAATCGAGGAGTCGAGGAGTCGACCGGCTGATCGAAGGTGCCCGCCGGCTATCTGAGCAAGGAGCCGATCTAACCCGGCTTCGGCAGACCATGTGGCGTTGGTATCGATGGCTGCACGGCGGACTGCGCGGCCGGGTCACCACCAAGGGACGATTCATCAGGGTCTGGGTCACAGTGCCGAAACAGCTTCACCTCACCGGCGACGGTATCCACCCGCGCTGAGCGGCCTGCGGCCGCACGCGGGTTGGGGTGTCACTGGTCCTCAGCGGGGCGCGTTCTGCGTCCTGGCACTGGCCACCCCGCAGCCGCCCCTGCTGCTACCCCGTCTAACCATCCATGCCCCTACTAATACGGTCTCCCCCCCCCCCCCAACTGATACCAACCCCTCGTCGGATATGTCAGTGGGGACCAAGGGAATCACCAAATTGAAAACCTGCGCCGTATTTTCCAACACCCGGATACTAACGCCCTTGGGCACTTCAAGACCCTCGACCTTGAGCGTCCCCGCCGGGTCGGCCAAGAGGCGCTGCTTGAAGGCATCGTCGGCCCAACACTTGGCGATGAGTTGCTGATACTGTTTGGCTTTGTCGGTCATGGTGTTCTCCAGTGGCAATTGATAATGATGGCCCCTCGGGTCACCCACGACGGTTCGGGCGAGGAGCAGAACCCCGACCGCTTGATCAGATCAGGACGCGGCACCCGCGGGAGCGGCCCTGCTGACGCTAGCATCAGAACCCTACCATGCCAGGCGCCCTCTCGCTATTGCGCTATTGTGGAAAATCGTCACTCGTTTCAACACAGGTCAGCGTGTCCGCTCCCAGGTCATTCGCCGCTGCGCAGAAGGAAACAAGCCCCTCTCCTCAGCGCGGAGAGGGGTTGGGGTGAGGGGGCGCCGCCAGATGAATCACGACGCCTGCCGACATGCCGCCAATACCTGCACGATCGATTCAAGGACGGCATCGCCCTGCTGTAAGACCTCATTGTTCCAATAGCGAATGACCCGATACCCTTGGCTTTCCAGAAAGTGCGTGCGCGTGCGGTCGTAACTTTCCTGTTGCCGATGCTGCGAACCATCCACTTCGACGATGAGCTTGCACTCGCGACAGAGAAAATCGACGATGTACTGACCGATTGGCACCTGGCGGCGAAATTTCTGGCCAAGCAATTGGCGGCTACGCAGGTGTTGCCAGAGCCAGTGTTCCGCATCGGTCGCATCGTGGCGGAGTGCTCGGGCGCGTTCCTGTTGCAGCGGTGGGATTTTGTGCATGTTGGTTGGGCCTCGATGGTCGATCCTTTCTCCCCTCACCCCTAACCCCTCTCCCCGCTGGGGAGAGGGGTTTACCACCATCCGGCACATCAGCAGTCCATCGACCGACTGATCGAACGTGCGCGCCGGCTTCATGAGCAGGGAGCCGATCTCGACCGGCTCCGGCAGACCATGTGGCGTTGGTATCGATGGCTGCACGGCGGGTTGCGAGGCCGGGTCAGCACCAAGGGGCGATTCATCAGGGTCTGGGTCACAGTGCTGAAACAGCTTCACCTCACCGGCGACGGTATTCACCCGCGCTGAGCGGCCTCCGGCCGGGCGCGGGTTGGGTGTCATCGGTTCCCATCAGGGCGCGTTCTGTGCCTTGGCGCTGGCTACTCCCGCCCGCCTATAGCACCTGATACGCGCAACACTGGGTATATCAGCCCAGGCGTCCGCCTGGGCCCCCTCAACCCTGTCCGTGTTGAAAAGGGTTGTATTGGTAAGGCGCACAACCGTACATCGCACATCCGCCGCCGGCCACCGTTGCCAACATCTCATCCGAGAGGCTCGTCGGCCGTGCTGGGATCACCAGAGTAAAGGCCCGCGCGGTGTTCTCTACCACCTGTATTCGGACGCCCTCCGGCACCTCGATTCCCTCGGTCTTGAGCGTCCCCGCCGGGTCGGCCAAGAGCCGCTGCTTGAAGGCCTCGTCGGCCCAACACTTGGCGATGAGTTGCTGATACTGTTTGGCTTGGTCGGTCATGGTGTTCTCCAGTGGTCAATGATAATGATGGCCCCTCGGATCACCCACGACGGTTCAGGCGAAGAGCAGAACCCGGACCGCTTGATCAGATCAGGACGCGGCACCCCGCCTTCATCGAACCGGTCGTGGAGATGCCAGCGTCGGGAGGATAACATCCAGGTCATCGCCCCGCTGCGCACCGCATCGCATCGCATCGCGTGGAATCGAGGAGTCGACCGGCTGATCGAAGGTGCCCGCCGGCTATCCGTGAGCAAGGAGCCGATCTAAACCGGCTCCGGCAGACCATGTGGCGTTGGTATCGATGGCTGCACGGCGGGTTGCGAGGCCGGGTCACCACCAAGGGACGATTCATCAGGGTCTGGATCACAGTGCTGAAAAGGCTTCACCTCACCGGCGACGGTATCCACCCGCGCTGAGCGGCCTCTGGCCGCACGCGGGTTGTCTGTCACCGGTTCCCGGCCGGGCGCGTTCTGTGCCCTGGCGCTGGCTAACTTTCAATGAGCTCAACTGCCCCATCCAGCACCTAACACTCCCCCGCGTCATCCGATGTCACTTCGTTGCCTCAACACTTTGGATAATCCCTCTCACGGCGGACGCGGACCAGTTGTCCCCCCCGCTGCCCCAGCTAAAGCCTCGTCCGAGAGGTCCTTCGGCTGTTCTGGGATCACCAACGTTATAACGTGCGCGGTGTTCTCCACCACCTGCACCCGGACGCCCTCGGGCACCTCAATGCCCTCGGCCTTGAGCGTCCCCGCCGGGTCGGCCAAGAGCCGCTGCTTGAATGCCTCATCGGCCCAGCACTTGGCGATGAGTTGCTGATACTGTTTGTCATAGTGGGTCATCGTTGCCTCTCCTCTCGGGTTGGGTATGTTGTATTCGGACAATTGAACTCGGTTGGCCCTGGCTAGGTGGCATCCAGCAGCCGGGTGGTGGTTCGCGATTCATAGGCTTCGACGCAATATGCCGCCAGCCGCTTGCGGAAAAAGTTGATTTGTTTCTTGGTGGCGAAAGGAACTCCAAAGATCGCCAGGGGCCGCTCCGACTTGATGGCGCTGTCGGCATGGCGGCGCAGCGCCTCGACGATCAGCAAGGGGCCAAATCCGTGCCCTTGGCGCAGGTGCGGCAGCACGAAGAGGCTGCGACAACAGAGTGCATTGGCAACCAGCGGCGAACGGATCACTGTCATCCAGGCCACGACCTGGCCCGCGTATCGCAGACCGACACTGATGTCCGGTTGCAGGCATTCTTCATCGGCAAAGGGTGACAGGCCTGATGGTATGACTCCTGCCGTCACGGCCTGTTCGAGTTGCTGACGTTCCGCCACCCCGAGATCCGACCACGAGAAGACTTCACACCCCGCCAGGTCCGTCCGCGCTGTCCTGACCCAGGGGGCCGCCGCCAGGATTTCGATCCGCGACACGGTTAACCGCATGCCCGGTTGTGGCACCTGCCACCCAGCGGAGGCGAGCAGGGTTTCCCAGGCGCGGAGGCCTGGGATTTTCGTCGTGTAGGTGGCGATCAAGCGGGTGAAGCCCTGCGCCTGCGCCTCCTGCGTCAGTCTCCCCAGGAGCCTGGTGGCGACGCCCCGTTGCCGCCAGCCAGCGGACGTCATCAAAGACAGCAGGTGGACCACGGACTGAGTACCAGGCGCCGAAGACGGCGGCACCTGGCTCGACGACTGGGCCAACAAGAGCCCGATCGGAAGACCATCCGCCTTGGCCACCAGGGCGATGACGCCCCCGCCCGCGGCATGAACAGCGCTGAGCAGGGGGCGGAACGCGGGGAAGGTGAGCCAGCACACCAGCGGCCGATCCGTTTCGCACAGGGGCTCGACCAGGAAGTCGCCACCGGTTGCAAGGCCGGCCGGCGCGGGGCTTGCGAACGGCTGTTGCGTTAGCATCTCACTGCCTCCCCACGGGGTCCAATTCCTTGGCACGCCCGGCAGTTAGGCGGGCGGCTTCATCGGGTCCAAACATGCAGTCTCTCCACGGCCGGATGGCCCTTCAAGCGGCTGTCACACCGGTTGCGCCGCGGGTGACAGGCGGTACGGACGGGTCAGCACCCAGGGACGCTTCATCACCAGATTGAAAAACTAAGGGCTGTTTTCCGCGATCTTGACCGTCACCGCGGCGGGGTTGTCGATCCCTTCCGCCTCTAGCGTCCGAGCCGGGTCGTTCAGGAGTTTGTTCACTCGCGAGCGCGCGGGCCCTTTGGTCCATCGCACTCTACTCCGATCAGTCCGTCGGTACCAACTGGAGGACCGCGGGGCCGACCGGGCCGATACCCAGGGCAATCGCATCAAGCGCTGCTAATATTAGCGGATGCGGATGCACCGGTATCGTCCTTGCGCTTGGGCGACTCGAAGAGCAATTTTGTCAGGTAGTCCTCGTTGCAAGCGGCTTTCAAGCGTTTGTTCTGGAGACCGAGCTTGG